>Ga0247758_1000907_pt1 | contig 24943 bp, 20 predicted proteins | sample UWRJL156409C4_FD_180950 | JGI IMG/M metagenome (GOLD analysis project Ga0247758, IMG submission 180950) | Plant litter microbial communities from Arlington Agricultural Research Station in Wisconsin, United States - UWRJ-L156-409C-4 | ecosystem: Environmental > Terrestrial > Plant litter >... | reverse complement strand
AGAACACAGTAATTAACGCTCTCAAGTCTTGTTGTATTCAGGGAGCCGTCCTCTCAGCCAAGCGAAGCTCTGGTGCTCGGCCGCGCTGCGGTTCCGTGGCGCCAAGGCGCGATTACGTAATTTGACAAAAGGCAAGTTGGCAGGTGGGGCAGGCGACGGGTGGGGCACGAAAGCTCTGCCAACAATAAAGGTCTGTAAACATGCGGTGGTTAACCCCTCGCATTGCATGTCAAAACAGCCTGGTATATGGTATTGTTCTACAAGAGTCAGGCGCTTTGAGCGCTTTGATTGCATTCAAGCACGTTCCTGTGTTACTGTGGAACATGCCGTTGAAGAATGTGTCCTTCAACATTGAAGCCTTCTCAAAGCCACTCGCCTCGGTATCTCCCGAGGTCCTTTGATACTCAGACACCTGCCCTGGGTGTTGAATATTGGCCAAACCCGATGAAACTGCCCGATAGAACTGTTAGCAGAGTACCTATTTTCTTGGCAACCAGAAGCAGTTTCAGGCCGTTTGTCAGGTTGCTTTCATGCTGTGACCGTCCGGTTTTATGTCCACCCGCTGGCATCCAACGTTTCGGGCCATCGGTACCAGTGTGCCAGACTTATGATTCAAGTTGAGACCGACGACTTATCATTTATATGCCTGCATCCCGGAGCTCAGACTGTACGCAGTGCAAGGCAATCCCAAGGATATACGACGGGCCAGCAAGTGCCAGGCGTCCAAGGTTCGCATTTGCACGCATTCGGGTCCGGCAAGAACGGCACGTTTATTCTGGCGAGGGGCGTCCGGGTCCACCCGGCGACGGTGGCAAGCTCACGCAAGAACTGCTCTTCCGCGTCGTCCAAGTGCCACGTGCCCATGATGGTTCATGTACGGCGTACCCCAATGCTGGCCATTCTCCTTGAACAGCCACGAGAACTCGCGAATATATGGCGCCATGAGGGCTATGGCACCAGGCCTGGCTTCCGTGGTTCCGTGAGCCACGCGTAGCGTTTTCAGGTGGGGGAGCCCCGAAAGATCAACCCCCTCCAGGCCAGGTTTGGGGAGTTTTCCCACCTGGAGAGTCTCCAGTGACGCGCTCTGGCAGGAGAGCAGAGGAAGCAGGTCCGAAAGAGCCCATTGCCATTGGCTGCCCGCGGGGATCGTCAGCGTCCTGTGATGGTTATAATGTGGTTGCTCAAATGTAAAGTGTCTGAGCCGTGCCGGCCATGCCACCAAGCTTTGAAGATCGGCCGGCTTACGATCAAAACCGCGTACGGAGATCGAGACCACTGATTGAGACTGCTCCCATTTGCTGATATCAGTTGGGACAGGCATGGCACCGTAGAAATGGACTTCCCTGAGATTTGCCAAGGCGCTGAGTTCATTCCCGATTGGCGCGACTGCCAAGGGAAGCGCCATATGTAGGCGCACCTCAAATACTGCCTTTTGCAAATGCGGCATGTTGCGCAGCGCAAGCAGCACAGTCTCCCAAAAGTTGCTCGGATACCCGAGCGTCGCTCGGAATCTCAGCTGCCTCGTCTGCGTCAGCCAGGTCGCAAAGTCCGGAGCAAGCGGCAAGTCAGGGACCGCAATCGCTCCGGGTATTAGCCACATTCTCAGGTCGATAAACAACCTTCTGCATAGGTCCCGAAGACGCTGATCATTGTGAACGCCCGGTGCACCAGTCTGGTAGCCAGTTGGACACGGGACGCGGGTATGTCGCTAGGATGAATCCCTGCGAAATGACCACGCACCTAGCCGTACATGATCGAAGCGGCCAACCTGTTGAAGCGGCGGGGGTTGGATGTTCGCGCTCTCCATTTCGAGGCAGTCTTTTGTTTGCGAATGAAAACAAAGTGAGGAAAGACTTTGAAATTTTACCAAGTATTTTCGGCGTCGGGACGAGCAGCAACAGAAATGGAAGGCACGACATGGAGGGGAGCCCCTGAATTTGCCCCACCAAAACAAAACAAACCGCCCACCAGCGAAAGGGGCCGTTTAGGGTTTTGCCAAATCGGGCACGCTGGATTAGTGGGCGGTCAAGATTCTGATGTTTTCGTATTCCAGACAGCGCGGGCCATGATCTCTGCCGCCGATGTTGTGACACCGCCGCTCCAAGCTCTGGATCCCAGACATCTCCTTGCCGTGGTCGAAATCAACTCTCCTACATAGATGCATCCAGTTCGCACTGAGGCATCTGAGATCCTGAGCAACTGGGAGCAGAAACCCCAATACTCCGCCCCTCGTGCTGACTACGCAAATGCATTGGATATTTTCTAGACAACACTTGAAACGCATGGGAGGGAGAGCGTGTCGGGCATGTCGTCGAGTGCATCCTCTGACAGATCTCCTATCTGCATTGCGTGTACCAAAGCACACCTGATTATTGCGGAATGAGCTGGTGGGTCGGACAAGACGTCAAGTGCATCCTCTGACAGCTCGCCTGTCTGGGTTCGCTCAAGACGCCAACTAGAATCAAAGATGGGAGTTCAAGTACCCTTGGGCCATGCTTCTCAGTTCCTCGCCTGTGGCTTAAGTAATTATTGGTGGAGGAACTGGTATGTGTCAGACATGTCGTCGAGTGCATCCTCCGGCAACTCGCCGGTCTGCGTCCACTTGAGACGCCGACTAGGTGGCATTGAACATTTCTACTGGAACCAGAGGGTTGCAACTCGCCCGAATGCTATGCCGGTATGAACCTGGTGGACCTCGGACATGTCGTCGAGTGCGTCCTTGGGCAGTTCGCCTGTCTGCATTTACCTGAACACGCCAGACCCGGGATAGGTTAAGTTCTCAGTTGTTCACCTGTACCTCAAGCATATCACAAATCACAGTCCTTGCGGGATGAACTGGTATTTCACGGTGTCGGACACGTCGTCGAGCGCGTTGTGGGTGCCCTATCGATTCGCTCAAATTGGGGGACTCCTCCCGGTAACCCCACAGGGCCTTGGTATATTACTCCCGCCGTCAGAGACCTGGTACTTTGGGAAAAATTTCAAGAGTCCTGCATGGAGCCTCAATTGCATTGCGAGATGCGTCATTCGTTTTGTGAACGGCTTTGGTTCTGCTGCTAGTAATAAGGGAGAACCGTGAATTCCTTCTTCTCGGGTTTGAATGCACACTCGTCTCGAAGGCTGGGCCCATATGATGCCTATCAGGAGTCCATATTAAAACAAGGCGGTGTGGCAGAGTGGTCTAATGCGCTGTGTTTAGGTTATTAAACATAAACCGCAGTGGGAAACCGCGCGAGTTCGAATCTCGTCACCGTCAGAGTATATTTTTGCAAGTCTTCCTCCACCAAGTGGGTTCAAGACATTGTGGTCGGACAGATCGCTGTCGCGTCCCTCTCGACCTCTTGAACGTTGGTCTTTTGTCCCACTCATCTCAGGAACTTCATCGTTCTCAAGTCGCTTCCTTGACAAAGAACCTCACTTACCGATTGGCATCGGGTTTAGATCGGAGATCGTATGGCCATAGTACGCCTTGGCTGATCCCCGGTATTGCTATTGCGATCCGCTGTCCCGCGCCTTGGCTGGGCCACGCGGTGCCGACATCGATTTCTCGACTCCGCGGCCACGACTGCTTTCCGAACGAGTCTCCTGACTGCCTCCCCTGGACGGCCCTTTCGAGCTATCGCCACGACGTCCGCCGCCACGCAGGTCGGTTTCGCGCCCACTTGCATTGCGTACACCTTATGCGGCTCGATCCACGCTGGCCTGCGTGTTCGGGTCGCTGGTGTACCCGGATCGAAACAGAGAGGTCTCAGTCGAGTTGTCTGCAACCGGAGATGGAGATTTCTCGGCTGTGGGCTGCTGTGGCAGCCGCGGAAGTTCTTGCGATGGTTCTTGCACCTGCTCAAGGTCCTGGGACCTCTCCGGTTCGCCGCCAAGTTCGACGGAAGGCATTCTCGGCTCCCATTTCGTGACCGGATCTTCAGGCTGCTGAAACGACTCTGGCTGTCCCAGGTCTAGCTCCGGCTCCGGCTCCGGTATTTGGGCCGCTGCCTCTGGTGCCTGCGATGATTCGGGCACCACCTTTGGTGGACCTTCCACCTGCGGCCACTTGTCCAGGTGCTTCGACGTAGTCGCTCTGATGGCGTTGAGGCTTCTCATGCCTTTCCTTTCGTCGACAACGCCCAAATTCAGGTGTGACAGAGAACCAATCTCTGGTGGTTTCTGACAGACCACGTAGTACAGCATGTAGCTGGCTTCATTGTCTGCCCCTTGATTCGGGCCCATCGCCGGTTGGGGATTCTCGGATCGCGAAATGCATCGGGCTCCATGTCCTATCCAGCTTGGGGAAGTCTTGCGGTGAATAACGTATGCGTATCACGGCTGGAGGACGAAAGAATTTGCCGGAGTAACCAAATTCCCGCATCTGATTTGTCATGGTTGCGTGAACGTATATTGACATGGTCATGCCAGCTGCAGGCGAATCTTCGCATATAAGGCAGTTTGCTCTGGCAAGGGACAACCATTCGTCCGCGTCGTGGGGTGGCCGGCGATCGGTAGACTTCCAAGACGACGGCATGAAAAGCGAGGATTCCTTGTGCGTCCAAAGCGCCGCCATCATCTCGTCGCTCTCCATCAGGTCGCTGAAGGAGGATGAATTCGACTTTTGTATGGCAAGCTGCTCGTGCTTCCACATCTGATTCTTGTCAAGCAAGACTGCGACTGCCAGTAGATGGCCCTTTTTCAAGTTCTCGTCGCTGATCAGCGCGGAACGATATCTGTGGTTCAGGGTCGCAAGTAGTCGATGCAGCACGATGACCGCGCATGCGACGCCCGGCGTGAGGCCACTCAGGTCTGGAAGACTTTCGTAGAAGAGGTCCAGCAAACGGTGGGTGTCTGAATCCTGAAACCGCAAAGGCGGGTCTGGAATCCCAGGTGATTCTGCCATCGCGTTGATTGGCTTCGGTGTTGTTTGGTTGTGAGTTGTTTCGCTTTCGAGGTTTGGAGCTGGAGATCTCGCGGCACTTGGTGACACAAAGAAAGCAAGGAAGGAGGGGCACACGTTTGGTGGGGTTCTCTTCCGGGTTTTCAAAGCAACCAAACAAAAGCTTGATTCACACAACCTGGAAGTCAACCACATCACAACCCGGTCCCTAACCGCAACAAGCTTAAAGCTGAAGAAAGAAAATTTTCTGTGTGAACCCTGCCAAGTCGCAGTTCTCAAAGCAAAGCAGTTGTTGAAGCTGTTTTTGACATTTTCGACGCTTCGAGTCGGGCAGACATAATGGATTCAAAAATCGACATTCCCTTGTCAAGGATGACGGCCGAGCAGCGCGCTGCGTACAAGGTCATCCGTGTTAGCGAAGATGACAACGATGGCGCCCATGACAGCGACAGCAACGGCGATAATGACGACGACAACAGCGATGAGACGGATCAGTCAGAGGGAAGGCAGTCATCCCGACGCAACAGGGGGGGCGAAAACACCACGGAGCTAGGCAAGAGTGCGGAGAGGTTCAAGAACAAGCTTCCCGCTATCGCCAAAGCCGCCGCGGCGTACATCGCCGAGCGACCACCGTTTGCGGGCCTTGAGGTAGTCAAAGCGGCACTGCCACTCAGGCATGTGGACGATTCCTGGACCCTCGACCGCAGAATTGCGAAAGAGACTTGGGAAAAGCACCCGAAAAGGGCGAACCTGGTGCAGGTAGCCGGCAAGAAGGAGATCTTGACACTTTACAAGGTGTACCTCAGGGTGATGGGCTGCTTTCCCGAAGATGTTCTCTCGCCCGAGTATTACTTGGCGTACGATCTCAGTCAAAACCGGACATGAGAGAGGAATCAGATCATAACTTGGCTTTGGTCGGCTTCATTCTGCGACGAAATGATGGAATTGGCCGCTCATCCAATGTGGAGCGATAATCCTGAGGACTTGGCCACCGCTATCTATTACACCGTGCTCGCGAAATCGGGCGACAAGCGAGGTTGGAAATGGGAGTCGACCGACCTTCGAAGCGATGGGGGCTTCATGGCGCGTTTCTACGATGCGTGCCAACCGGGAGTGACTGTCTCACAAGCGCGGCAAACTGCTTCCACCACACGGCACCAGTCCGACTGGAACCTCCCGTTTGAAGCGATTGACAAAGTCGTGGAGCGCCAAGGCCCAACACGCCCGGCAGACCCTCGCTGTGTTTTCTGGCCGGTCCATAAGAAGCATTTGGAGATCTTGCGCGCTGGCTTAGAGAGCATGAGTCGAAAAGGAATTCCGCAACACCTTCCAGTCGAGTTTTACGCTCGCCTCCTCAACCGGCGCATCTCGTCAAGAGCTTATCCGCAAATGGTTGATATTGTGCCATTGCGTGAGCACGCGCAGCATAGAGCGCATGCAAATCGGCGATTCTGGGAGTCTGCCTATGGCGGCCAGGTTTATGACGTGGTCACGGCTGCAGACCAATCCAAGCCAAAGATGTGACGTTCTGCCAGAATGGGTCGAAACGCTCCAGAGGCAGCAAACGAACCGGCTATACCGCAAAAGCGGTCTTCTGCTGGTGTGATACCCCCCACGCAAGCGAACACCACGCCAGCAAAGAAGCAGAAGGTCGCACCTGATACTGCAGGTGAACCCGCAGGTGCAAGCATAGTACCTGGAACGCAGTTCCCTGAACCGCAACTCGCTGAACCGCAGCTTGAGGATGGCATCATGGACTGGACGCAAGATCCAATGTCAATCGGAATCAGGCATATGTGGGGCCATCCTGAAGAGACTGAGGGATACGACTCTCTGCCAGCGCTAGACAACAGCCAGCCAGAGGATATATCCTTCACCTCCGAGTCTGATGAGGAGTCGGACGGTATCCGGGCCTACAAGATGGGTTTTCACTCGCAGCCTTGGAATTAATTAGTTTAGAAGTGCAAATAAAAGCCCTTCATGCCGTGTCTTGTAATTTGTGAGTGCATGTGACTGTTTGAGATGCATTGGTTAGATGATGAGGGGCCTTATTTGTGTAGTGAGAGGCGTTTTAGATGTCAAAAGGCTTTTTTTTGCATTGCGAGAGGCCGTACCTGCATTTAAAGTGGCCTTATTTGCATAATAAAACGCCTTGGTTGAATCACGAGAGGCCTTGTTTGCACTTTGAGAGGCCTTCACAGCATTATCACTGCCCTTACATAATGCATGAAGGCCTCTTCCAGATGTACCATGGCTTTCCACAATAACATGAATGAGGATTCAATATCAGGGTAAGGAGTAAATATGCACAGTCTATGGTGCAGATAAAGTTTTTATTCGCGAAGGTTGTGGATATAGGTATCGACTGCATACACCCTGTCTGCAATGCGTGGGTCAGTATTCTGTCGTATGACAAAATGTTGTTTGAAAGGGCTGGTTGCATATTGTCAATCTTTGTTGAGTCAAGAAGACGCCGATGTCTGTTGAAAGCAAGCTTCTTGTCAATCACTTTATGACACATCCAAGTTGGGAGGAACACAATGGTAAGGTATATATCTCGGTGCTCGTCCGCAGAAGTCACCCTTCTTTGAAACATGGATGACAGTGGAAACAAGTTGTCTTATATTAGTCGCGCATGTCTCAAATATCCACATGTCACCGAAAGATGTGTGGGGCAAAGAATATGAGTGGACTGGTGACGAGACTCGGGAGTTCCCAGGTGGCCAAGGAGATACATGTCGGCAAGCGGGAAACCACGGGAACCAGACTAGGTAGTCACTGGGCATTCGCAGGAAAGGTATACAGAGGCACGACACAATTTTTGCAAGCAACTGAATTATCGATTCAATATCTAGCCGTGTTTAATCGTCATACTGCGTCGCCTCTATGATAAAGTCCGCCGCTTGCGCCTCCCCGGCTCATCCTGCCGCCCCTCATGGGTGTCTGAGTCTTCGCCAGACTCCTCGTCCTCGCTCAACGAGCTCAGCATGATGTCCTGCAGCTCCAGAAGTATTTCGCGCAGCCCATCTGCGCCGTCTGCGACGTCCTCGGCCTGCGTCTTCTGGTTGTTCAACCGTTCGATTCGGCTGTCCAGCTCCTTGTGCTGATTCTTGATATCCCTCGAGATGTGCCGAAGCTGGGGCAGGAGATCCTCGGGGGGGTATCGGCTTTCGACCATGGCAACATGGTGTTCGATTTCTAAGCGAGCATCGGCGAATCTCTCGCGCGCTTCGATATCCTCAATACTATGTTTGATATTGACTTTCAGGAACGGATGCTGCTGAAACACCTGTAGTTTATGCTGTCTCGTGATCGAAAATTTCGAGGGGTGGTCCTCAGCCTCGGTCCAGTTCAGCCCCCCGAAGTCTGGGTACGACAGAGCCAAGGCAGCAACGAGCTGTTCGGCGACCTTCATATGGCCATCCTTCCACGTACGGAGGGCACCAACAACGTGACGCTTGGGTACCAGGCCCTGATGCTTCAGCAAGCTCAACATCAGCGTGTAGAATGCATTGGCATCGGCGAGATGGTTGCCAGTCTTGACCTCGTACTTCTTGACCCGGGTTTTGATATTCTGCCCGCAGCCGACATACAGGGGCAACTGTAGTGTCTCGACTGCGCCGCCGGGGTCAAGTTTCCGAAGCTCCTCGGCCTGTGATTTGAGTCTATCGAGAAAGCGGGTGCAGCCTCGATTGAGCTTTGTAGCATCATCACTTGCCACGCTGGCAAAGTACGGATGCGCCTTCTTGCTCCCTTTTGATATCTTGACGTAGACGACATCGATTTCCGCCGTGAGCTTTTTGAGCTCGTCTTTCCTGTTCTGCGTAAGCGGCGGCTGCCCCTGGGGGTCAGTGTAGATGCCTAGCGTCAACTCCGCGCCGACAAAATAGTCTTGCATATTCTCTATGAGCGTTTCCATCTCCAGGCGGGTCAGGAACCTGCCGTTCCGGCCGCTGATGGAAATACTCAGAAGATAGACACCGGGCCCGTCGGTATCGTAGCCTCGCATCGAGCTTGCGTCGTACGCGACCGTGCCGAGCATGAGAGATTGGAGCACTGTCCTTGGAATGGCGTGGAAAAGCTCCCACACCATTCTCGTCCGATCTGTCGCGACTGTCTCTCTCTCCACTTCCTCCAACAGCGTTACGGTTTTGAGGACACTGAAGGACCTGACATTTCCGAGTCCTCGTGCTATCTCTGGGAGCAAAGTGATCAGGGCATACGGCGAGGCGCCGCGGAGGAAGGCCTCGGCGAACGCCGTTCTCGAGTCGTGCATGACCGGCAGCTCGGCGGTTGCCTACACCGGGCTAGACAATGTGCTCAGAGCAAGACACAGCAGCACCACGGCAGCAGGCGCGGGAGCAGGCTTGGGGGCGGCTGCAGCTTGCCCGGTGGCGTTCTGCATTATCTTCTGATGAATGGTTTCGATCTTTTGAAATAACTTTGCTTTTCTTGGGCACTGGATTTATGTGTTTGCGGTTTGGGACTTGTGGTTTGCCAGTGATGTGTAAACGCACGACTGCCCAGGCTCCTTCCAAAGGACCAAGGTAGTACCTTCCGTCTCTAAACGCAATTTTCATACTTCTTCCACAACCATTAAGGTACCAAGCAACATCTCAACAGCCAAAATCGCAGCACAGCAGCCTACCATGGATGCGTTGAGCAAACAAGTTGGCGAGGCCCAGCTTGGACCTTTGCATTGCCCCGTTTCCCCGATGCGGGCCCAATCGATTCTGAGCTCCAAGAACTTGAGGCCAAGGTCGTCATAGCGAGACAAGCAGAGAGTGACTACGCGCAAGCAGTAGCTACGTCGATGAAGGCTCGGAAACGGCTAGAAGAGGTCGTGGCGAACTTTCCCGTCGACATGGACGCGAGACTAGACACCGCGCTTTCACGGCTGAGCAAGGACAAGACCAAAAAGCTCATCAAGGCCTGCTTCCGCGGCGCCACGCTCGAGTTTCTTGGCCTCGGAGAGCACACCGATCCGCTCGCCGCGGTCATCAGGTCCCGAGCCAAGGTGGCAGACCTTGAGGGTGAGATCTGGACTCTCAAGTAATCCGCCACAATAGGCGAACAAGAGCGCAGAAGACTTCAGGAGGCCGTCCACATCTCGAGGCAGTCAATAGTGAGTTGAGATCGAAGGGCGACCAGCTTGAAGCGGAGATTGCCGGCCTCAAGAAAACTATCAGGGGGTTGAATGCCGACGTTGAAGAGATTCAACAGCTTCGAGCAGCCGTCACGAGGATCAGAGAAAAAAGGAACGAACTTCAGACAGCCGTCTTACACCTCAACACTCGAGTCGCGGAGCTGGTAGGAGAGGCCACGATCTTGCGGGAGACTTTGGGAGCAGTGGTGATCGAACGTGATACAGCTCAGACGAACCTCGCAAATGCGCGGCATTCGAATTACGTCGAAGGGCACGCCGCTCTTCAGAAGCAAGTGGATGATCTTCGGGAACTACAATCAACACTTATGCTCAGGGTGTATACAGTCGAGTCGGAGAAAACCGAGGTTGAAAACCAGCATACAACACTCAACGAAGAGATCCTGGCGTTACAGAAGGAGGTTGGAGACCTGCAAGCTGCCGCACAACAAGGTAACACGGAGCATGAGCAGGAAATACTTGACAAGAATACGCAAATTGCGACTGTCGAGTCCAAGTACTCTCTGCGTTCCGAGTGTTATAGAGCGTTGAAAAAAAACACGAGGATCTTGAGACAGACACGCAGCAGACAATCGACACTCAGAAGCAGGAGATTGCGGAGCTCCATGGACAGAACACAACACACGAAGAGACGATTACAGATCTCCGCGAGAAGATCAAGGTTCTGCAACGCCATGTCAGGATGCAAAGCTTCACGCTTGCGACCCGCATGCCCGGCATGTTGGTTTCTGCGTGGACTCCACTCGTGGACGCCCTAATGGGAGGCTGAATGGACATCAAGGACAGGGGGGCGTTGCTGCCCCACAGTACACTTTGCTGGAGACAATGGGCCTAGATCATGCAATTCCTGGAGGAGAATGGGGTGTTGAAACGCCATCTGATGCGCAACAGGCGGAAAGCGCCGAAGCGGAGCGCGCAAAAGACGGAATGGACATCGACGGATCCGACGAGGACGGGTCCGAGGACAGGGATGGCTTATGGGCGAGATTGAACACTCGTTCCAACATCACCGCTCACGAACTGCACGCAGCATTCTGCACCGAGCGCTGGCAGAGCCATCAGGCCCTGTTGATCGTGTCTCGACTCGCGCAATCAGTCGCCGATGGCGGGAGGATCAACGTCGAGGTCGCTCTCGCGGCCGTTGCCGGCATTGTGAAGGCTGTTCTCACGCTCACGTGTGACAGTATCAACGAGAGTCCGGAGACGTTCATGTCACTGGTGGGCTTATTTCAGGCACTGGAAACGCTAAACAGGCGGTTCCCTGAAGCTTTTGATTCCAGCATCACCGAGCTGCTGAGTCACATGAGGATTCTCCGGGGGAGGGCGGCCGACATCCTCGGCGCCGTACTTCAAGGCCAGATGCACAGTTTCAACTGGTTGCACGGGAGCTTCCAATCCACAACTGGATTCGTCACGGATGAAAGATGGAATTTCTTTCTCGAGGTCGATACCAACATGATGACCATTATGGCAGTCCTCAAGCGCATCTGCAGATACCGGATCAGCGAAGGCTTGGGAGAAGGGGTTTGCACCTCCCCAAACGGTAAATCGTTCTCTATGCGGTTCGTTACCGGGGAGACGCTGAGGTGGTGGGCCGGAAACATAGGATTTTACGGATAAATGCATTTGTTTGTCTCGCACGACTGATGAAACTGACTGCATGTGACATGTGTGATGCCCTGAATCCAATCTCCCATAATTCTGACATTACCACATCAACGTCCGATGGCACGTTCGTTAGCGGACATGGGGGTCGCAAGTAGCCGCGATGTTGCTGTGCATTCTTATCTCATCCCATGTTAACACAATAACAAGCACCAAACACTACTTTCAATTTTCCCTTGCCATAACTGTAGCCCGGTCCAGCCAACCGCAACCCTAGTAACCTAACCTCGCCCGCAAATTTGTTTCAACCGCAGCGCGTTGCCTCAAGACTAACCTTTTTTTCTCCGCAGCTTGGAGATCTGCGATAGCGAAACGGCGAATGGCTTCCGTTGAGGCGCGGGAACGGACGACTGCCATCCAGGTGTGGATACCCAACCCGCCAGACCCCATTGAGACCCTCAAAAGAAAGACGCCCAGTCCATAGCACGACTTCGGTTACCTCAATCAGCCGCTTCTCACTACGAGAGATGGCACCGGCTGCTGCTTCCTCAACATGATACCTTCTCGCTCTTGAACTAGGTAGCAATGTGTTTCAATTTCAGGACATATTGCATTATCAGGTGTTCTTACTATCATGACCTGTACAAAGAGTTCCCCTTTCGCATGGAAGCCTTTGACCGGAACGCTAAAGATATCAGGGACGGTGCAAATAAACATGTTTGAACCTTTACTGGACTGAGGTGGTACTGCCCATCTCCCAATACCATCAATCGGAACCTCCAGAAAAGAGAGGTGAAACAAACACGAGTTAGCATTGTTAGCGAACAGTCCTCAAAGGACATGAGCATCGGAGCAGGCCTCGCCTGCGTCTGTAGATTTAGAGCTATACGTATTGGATAGGTAGATTGCTAATCTGAAGGAACTGGAGTTGAAGCATTATGGACCTTTCTGTTTTTCTTGCCAAAGACCCAAATGTCCATGTCTCGCAAAGGCAATCAATCCCCTTGGCTGGGTCTTCACATTGACCTGAAACAGGCAAGCGGTCTCCTTAGCTGCACAATCATCTGCTTCACAGCTACTTCTTGTCTTCGATACCCCTTAGTTTGGTGGAAAATGACATACGAGCTGCCTGAAGGACAAGCAAAGTGTTACTGTCGGTGTTGGCACGGCATGAAGGATCATGCACTACCGCAGCCAACGACAGCGTCAGCAGGAATGAGTCACCTGCGCCTTCCCGTCGGCAGCTCGCATCAACAATCAAATGTCGCAATGGCTGCTCACGAAACTTCCAATTTCAACAACACCTTGAAATGGCACGTCTCAACGAGGAAGAGCTGGCATCGCTTGCGGCCCAGATCCGAGAGAAGATTTCCGGCACGCAGTATGAGTGCTCATCGCTGGCGTTGCTGAGCGGCGGCTCCACCAACTTCGTCTACCGCGGGGCACTTGTGTCGCCGCTTTCATCCGGAGCCAAAACCGTCATCGTGAAGCACACGCCCGAGTTCCTTGCCTGCAGCAGGGATTTCAGGATTGATGTGTCCCGCTGTGTAAGAATATGAATTCTAAGTCCCTCCCCACTGTATTTGCAGGGTGCTGACACCAATCCGTCCAGTTCGCTGAAGGGAGCATGCTCAATGCTCTCGAGGGCCTCCCTTTCAAGACACCCCGCCTTCTCTTCTTCGACAGAGACGGCAAGACGCAGGTACACGAGGACTTCCCTTCGGCGCTTCTACTCCAGCCATTCCTCATCTCCCGGACGGCTGATCGTGCTCTCGCAACATCCATCGGCCGTGATCTTGGGTCTTCCTTGCGGGCATTCCACGACTGGACGCCCGAGGCTGCGCAGTCTGAGCTGCGCGCTGAGATATGGCAGAATGAGCCCATGCGCCAGCTCAAACTTCTGACGAGCTACAAAAGCTTCATCGGTGTTCTTGAGAAGTTCCCGGGTGTCGTTGAAGGGCACGTAGAGGCGCTGAAGGAGGTGCAAGCCATGGCGACGGAAGAGTTTGCCAGACAACCGTCGGATGGAGCTGACCCCTTATGGGGCCTTATCCATGGTGATTTCTGTGAGGGAAAGTGAGTTTGTTTTTTACTTATGCGGTGTCATGTGAAGCTGGCGCTTGACTAACACTTTGCCAGCGCGTTGTTGATGCACCCGCCCTCCCCGAACAAGCCAAACGACCTCGCCATCATTGACTGGGAATTATCCCAGCACGGCCACCGCGCCTACGACCTGGGGCAAATGGTTGGAGATCTCTGCGAGAAGAGGTTCCTCGACGAAGCTGAGAGCGCTGTCTGGGCTATCGAAGGATTTGCCCGGGGCTATGGGGAATTGAGCGAGGAGCTGGCTTTCCGAACGGCGATCCACGCGGGTGCGCATTTCATCCACTGGTACATAAGGCGTCCGCCCGGGAAAGACCTGCTAGCCACCCCTGAGAGAATCACGAATGCGATGAAACTCGGGAGGGATTTCATTGTGAAGGGTTGGGCGAGGGACAGGGAGTGGTTCAAGGGGACAGCACTCGCGCCGCTCTTTGGATTCCAAGGCGCTACATGACACACAAAGCACTTTGCTGCATCTATCCTTTTTCTTGGTCATTCTTAGAGAGCGTCTAGCTGTACTGCACCCCCAATGTCGAAATGCGTTCCCAATGAAGGCCTTATTGTCTTCCTGCATTCTCTAACGGCCTATTCTAATGCAACTAAGCCCTTTGGTCGTGCTGTAAAGGCTTCCAGTGTAATAGTTCAAGCTTTACTCTCATGAGACATGGTGTCGAGGGCTTTTCCAACGCACTTCAAACAAGAATCCTGTAGTAATACGATTTGGATGGTTGAGCATGCATCACAGTCTACCGTTATCACGGGGGCCATATTATTCTATATCTACCTAGCGTGAAAGCTCGCGTCTGCAATATGAATCGAGATCTGGCATTCTTCCTCCTTCTGCATGGTTGGATTGATGGATTGCAGCTCCTGGAAGTCGAGGGGGCGAAAAGACGATAAATGCAGAAGGTGTTGATGATTGGTCTTTTTCTCTTTGGACTGGCAATGGGGGCAATGTGTCTTGTGCATACCTCGGTACCAATCGGCCAGCCCTCGTTGTTCTAACAAGCCTATGCGACGGTCCCCCAACCGGTTTGTGGCCAGAGAGAGAGACCCTTTCCTTGGGCCGCAGCCTTTGAGCTAGGTAGGTAACAGCGGCACGGCTCCCCGGTCTCAGCTGTCTGCATGATAAGCTAGGTACTTATGTGTCCCTCGTTTTCCCCTCGAGTGCCGAATCCAGCCAGATTGGTGGGGTTGGGGCGATGTCCATGCTCCCACAAATTGGCTTTCTTTCCTACATTCATCAAGACTTGGGATCGCGAATCAAAACAAAGGCTAGATATGGCTGTCCACTTCGAAGCTCATCGTCCACGTATCGTCCTCGCAAACGCGCCAACCCCGCGGATTGCGCTGGTTTCGTCCAGCGCTTGCACTTAGACGCCTTTCCTCGTTCGACCTTTGATTTTGAAAGTTGCAATCCAATCCACCAGCAACCAACGCCCATTCGCAAAAATGGACGACATGAGGAGCATGGATCAAGTGCGCCAAAAAGCCATGCAATGTGTAGATGTTCTCATGAACCTCAAACCACTATTTGTGCAAAGTCACAATCCGGATGCGCTCAACATCACCGTCGCGACGACGCTCGAAAAGTGCGTCGGCAAGTGCAACGAGGAGCTCGAACGCTCCTCCGCGCTTACTTTGCAGTTGGCCAGAAAAGGATACTAGTGCCAAATTCGCCGACGCTGCGAAGACAGCCCACCAGCTTAGTGAGCTACAAAAGTGGCTCGACTCGTTGAAACGGGAGCTTGCGACGAAGGAAGAAGACTTTCGGGTTCTCGAGACAGAAGCCCTTCAGAAAAAAACGTTCCTTGACGGCGAGATTGCCGCGTTTAAGACAAAGCAACATGCTGCCGACATCAAAACCAGCGAGCTAGATGCAAGGAAGCAGTGTGTCCAATCCAACGAGACAGAGACGGCGAGACTGACTCGCGAGGCAGTCGACGCAAGGTCCGAGGCAGTCAAGCTGAAAGCCCTTGTCGAAAAGGAGCTGAAGGATGTTCGGGCCGACAAAGAGAGACTCAAAGCGGTGGGTACTTCGCTTACGGAGAGCAAGACTGCCAGTGAGGCCGCTGAGCAAGTGCTCGAACGGTGCCAGAAGGAGACGGACCACCGCGATGACGATCTGAATAACCGTGAGGCGAAAGTTTGCGAACAGGAGATAGCCCAGAACTCTCGCGGGGAAACTCAGGACGCTCGCGAGAAATCCCAGAACGCTCGCGAGGAAGCTCAGAGCGCTCGCGAGGAAGCTCAGAACGCTGACGAGGCCAAGGAGATCGCTCTCAAGGAAGCGCACGTGCTTCGTGAGGCGGACCTAGCCGAGCGAATTCAGAAGGCGACCGAGCGAGACGGGGTACAGCACGCCCGCGAGCAGACCCAGGACGATCGTGTCCAGGAGCTCGCTACTCTCGGGGAGCAGCTTGCGTAACGCAAAGAAGCAATGTACAAGCGCGACTAAGCCCAAGCCGATCGCGACAAGCTGCACGCTAAGTATGAGACTAATCTGAAGCAGCGTGACGAAGCCCAAGATCACCGCGAGAAGGAACAAAATGCTCAGAAGGAGCAATTAGCTGAAACGAAGGCGAAGCTGGACGAGCGCGATAAGCACCAGGCAGCTTTCAATAAGCAGTTAATGGCACACCAGGCGAGGCTTGACGAACGCGAGAAGGCACAGGACGCTCGCGGGACCACTCAGGATGCCCGCGACGAAGCCCAGAATGCTCACGACATTGTGGCCGAACTGGCCTATGCCCGCGAAGGTCGCCTCTGCCGACGATACAGCGCGGGACTCTAAGCAGGTGGGAGCGTGAAGAAAATGCTAGCCTCCCAGGGGCCATAGCGGCCAAGCCTTCGTGATGTGGCGTCTCTAGATTGCCGAGAGGGACTTGAGGTCTCAGACATGGTTAGTGATGGTGGTGATCCATAGTGAGATCACGGTGGCACCGGGAGATTCGGAGAGTGGGAAGATGTGTATGCCTATGGACGGACCTGCCGGGTCGTCCAGCAGCGATAACTGGACCACACACGTCAGTTGGGGTTTTCTCCCCAAGTTCTCATCCCTCGTGCCAAACGTTTGGTCTCGAAAAGGCGCGCGCGCCGTCGACGTGCGGTGTTATAAGAGACGAATCTGGGCACACAGAATTTCCTTTTTGTACCTCGCCCACGTGAAACTGCTCACCCTGGCTCAGGGCCGGCTCAGGGCCGGCTTAGTGTTTGCTTAGGATTTGCTCACCTTTATTCAGGCTAAGTACCCATTTCGGCACGCTGCGACGCAGTATGCTGAACTGGTTTAACTCTAGCCGAGTGGGCCTAGAATTGGTCTTATATATAAAGATGGCTAAAATTGGTCCTTACGTTTTTCATAACATCTAGGAAGAAAAGACAGGATATTAAATATTTAGGCGATTAATACTAAAATTTTAATATTGGGCAAAAGGCTTAAACTTAGGGCAGCGGTTAGGAACTACTAAGGGCGCGTTCGTTTACTCGGACCAGATCACTTGGACCGCTGAAAAGATACATTAGATTTTTTAACGCTGCTGCAAACCTTATTTCTATCCGGGTCTCCTTTAGAACTAAAAGTAGTCCTGGCCACCTCTCAGATCAAAAATCCAGTTTTAATTAATCAAATTACACGCATTCCAAGTTTTTTAATCCAAGCCTTCACAACTCGTTAGTGTGGAAAAAGGTACTTTAAGGAAGTGATATCTGGCATTTGTACCTGATTTCCAAGCCTAGCTATCTAAGGCCCTGGTCCGAGCAAACGAACGCGCCTTAAAGCATAACATAATAGACCCAAATCCTGGACCACACAGTCTCAAATCTTGGCTTCAGAATATACCAGTACATGCTATAAGATGGTATAAAATATCTCAGCTCAATATTTAGGGTAATACATAATATCCCAGGCTAAAATTTAGGATAGTCATGATATCCCAGCTCGGAATTCAGGATAGTACATTCTATCCCCGCTTAAAATTTGGGATGTTACTTAATATACCAGCACCTATAGGATGTCCCACAGTATACTAGTACATAACTGTGACATGGGACAGCTATAGGTGGCTGTGGGTGTGGCGTGGAACAGAAATGTGGCCCTGTAGGCGCTGAACAAATCTATTCTGAATCGCAATAATTGACTATGGCCTCGAAGGTCCTTGCCCCTCGAGATGTATTCAGGCTCTGATGAACTGTCTATATACTGAGGTCCTCCCGGGACCGATGTTGAATCTAGGCAAGCCCCAAACGTCGTTCTTACAGCTTGGCAAGCCTTACGGAGTCATTGTGGGCCAGGGGTGTCAGGGGCGTTTAGCGTGTGATATTAAGTGTGAATGAATCGAATCTGTTAGTCTTTTGGCGTCTCCTAACCTTGGCTTTCAGTTCTGGCCGGCGTTAAATGAATCTTAACACCCAGTTATATCCTAGTTCCGGTTTAAGGTCTTGCTGTTTAGAAGTAGCTAGAACATAAGCGTGGATCTGACTGTGTGATAGAGCGTAACCTAAAGTGTCGAACTGCAGCGGCAGTTCTTGGCGCTCAGGCGCGCAGGCGCCTTACCGCTCCAGGCTTGCCTGGAGCGCAGGGGCCTTGGATCATGTGCTCTCCCCACACACAGGGAGCTTCCATTTGTATATAACTGGGGAGTGCTTCACACTCCCCTTTTCTACCAAATCAAGTCACTTTGCAACTGCACTTCCACTGCTCCTAAGCCCCTCGTTCCTCAGCCAAAACGTTCCACAGTTATAAGCCCGGCTCTGTCCGATTAAGTAAAGTGTAGAACTAATTAATTAAGACGCTCACGAGTAGCGCCCTCTGTAAAACCCTTTTACCAATCCTCCGAATCGCCCATTATAGCGGAAAAAAGCGCCCTTTATTAGAGCATTCCAGCCGACAGTCAGAAGCTTAAGAGCGTGCAGGAGTGGCCCTCCTAGTTTAAGACTCTCGAATACCATGTGATAAACTGAGGGATCTGGCACCTTATTAATCCTGCTACTCCCGACACGGCTAATCTATACATTAAACCAATCGTTCTAACAATCTATAAGCTTATCAGTAAACGCTAAAAAAAGGTGACTAAATTATATATCTTCACCTATAAATATTAGGAGTTAACAGCCCTATCTTTAAGGACAGTTAAAAATAAGCCAGAGCTTATTATAATCACATAATAAGATGTTAAAGAGGAATATAAGCACCTAGTAAATAAAGCCACTACTCTCGTCACAGCTACTGCTAAAACCACTAACTTATACTGACACATCTAGAACTGGGTCAATCGTACAGTTAATAAGAGCCTTAAGGAACTAGCTATATAAAAGATGATTTAGAACGGTAGATACACAGTTTAGGCGTTCGTGCGCTTCCTCTAACAGTGACTTAAGCCCAGTAAGACAAGCCTTGCCTCCCAGATCCGCTAGGAATATCACGTAGTGATGGAACAGGTTAAGAATATTAACGTATTAAAGGAGTAATGGATTAAAGATTAGGAAACGGCTTATTGTAAGGCAGAAGCGCTTAAAATCACAGAGATCTAAGGGCCCCTGGCCACTAAAGATTAGTTGAGAACTATCACGGTGTGTATAGCGCCCTAATAGGCAAATTAGAAGCTTTTTAAATTAGTAAAGCAGGAAACTATAAAACGCCTAACGTTTAGAATCACAGATTACGCTTACATCTTCTCTACGTAGATCCACGAAGCGAAATACACCATTAGTAATAGTAAGTAAAGTGGAGTCTTCTTCACTAGCGACTACTCTAGAGCACCTAACAGGACTAATTAAAGCTTTAAAAAGGACTGTCCCTATGGAAGAAAACACTTATAGAAGCCTACAAACTGCTGGATCTTATGCTTAGTAATCACTAAATCACTCTTAAACGCTCTTACTTACACTAAGTGTATTAAAATGCCAGGATTTAAGATAAGGGAGAAGATTAAAGTGTAATTCGTAAGCTCTAAATAGTTAAAAGTTCACTAATCCTATTAGAAGAAGTGGGGAGCTGCTCCAGCTACTTAAGGCTAAGACCGCTTAGGCGCTTTAAAGTTCCTAGGATCCATTAACGCCGCAGTAATTAACACTTATATAATAAAAGCGATTACTAAGGTGGTAAGGCAGTTCTCTACTATAGGTTTCACTAGGTACCTGCTCTTTAATAACACCTTAGTCGATAATTATAGAGTAATATACCTTATTAATCGTAAATCACTCTTAATTAAGGGGAGCTTCTAGCATGTTAAAGCTGGAGATTATATTTAAGTGGGGATTAGCTTATTCCTAATCTCTAAATACAGTAAGCGAGTGATCTTAAAAGTGCTTATAAGCTTTAAAGGAACCGACAGTAAAGATCTGGTACTTAATAACGTAACCGTTATAAAGGGTTTCCACGTTAATATTATCTTAGAAACTCTAATTACTAAAGCTAAAGCTTAGTATTATAGGTTTAACTGCACATTTCACTACGGTAATATAAAAAAGAATATAGTGTTAAAGAAGCTTAAGCGACGGTATAATTTAATGTTCTTATAATACACTCTTATTTTCACTTATTTAAGCTTCTTAATACCTTTTACTATAAGCGCTGTAGGTACTATATTAGTAACTATGATAAAACAAGGAGTAAAGCACTTATAATAATAGCTGCACCTTTAAGAAGATATAGAGTACCTTTAATACGCTTAAGCAGGGCATTTAGGGCCAGAAGCTCTTAAGAAACTCGTCGAACAAGCACGTAATGTTATAATCACAGGTATAAAGATTATTAACTGTAAACATTATACACTTACACACTTATAATAAATCGTTTTAAGACGTTATTCTGAAGGTTTCTCCTATCGCCCGTTTTTACAAATCAGCTAGGACCTCTTTTACTTTAAAAGAGTATAAGATGGATTAATTTACTTACTTGTAATTAAGGATAAGTATAATGGGAAGCTTTTCTATTATCTATTAGAGGATAAGAAAAGGCCAGAAGTGTTTAAAACTATTAAAAGCTTTATAAACTGGGTGAAACGGCAGTTCGGGCTTACTATGTGTATTATACGCTAAGATTAAAAGACTTTAATAATCGTAATTAAGGGATATATGCCGTATCAGCTCTAGGCGATTAAAAAAGGAATTAAAATTAAAGCTACTCTGTTATATACATATAAACTGAACGGTGGGAGTAAGCATGTAGGCTAGGAGCTAATTGTGAAATCTATTAAAATAAGGGAGGGAGTAAACCTTCTTAAATTAATCTGGCTTAAATACGTATAAGCAGTTACTTACCTATATAGGATAAGCCCTAGCTAACGAAACGACTGGATGTTACCTAATAAGAAGCTTTATAAATAGTTTAGACAATACTTCTAATAATACACACCGTCAGGTAAGTTTAACAGAAGCCTAGCAGATAATTACTGCTTAAATTAAAGCAGGGTTTACACCTACAGATATTAAGCTTACATTCTTAATAAAAGGTAAAAGGCGGAGCAGGATAAGCTTAGTTTTAAGATTAAACCTTAAGGGCACATTAGGTATTTAATTAGATACGTAGCCTTTAATATCTACCACATTTAATGCCTGTAACTGAAAACGGTGCTTACAATACGTAACGTAGTGTTTAATGAGAAGCTTTTCTATAAGAAGGAGAGTAAGGAAGTAGAGGTATTATTAATACAGGTCACTTAGCGGCTACTTAGCTTTATTAAAATCAAGCTATAGATACAGGATACTCTATCTATACCTAAGCTTCTCACCAATATTCTAAACCTAGACGCCACACCTACACCTACTAATAATAAAGCTTTAACCTTTAAATCTGATAATAAAGATGCTCCTAAGGGTCAGAACTTAGGGGTAAGTGCGCTTAAAGATAAAATGGCACTCCTTCAGATTAAGGATAAGCTTATAAAGCTTAAGGAAAGCTTTATAAGCACTAAATTAGGACTTCTAACTTTAAAGTTAACACTAAAGGTTAAAACTTAGCTTTAAACTTAGGGCTTATACCCTTACCTAGCTAATAAGTATGCTAAATTACCTTTTACAGATCGTGATAGGCTTAAAGAGACTAAGGAGCTCTTTAAGTAAGGGTCTAGACGACGAGAAACTCTAAAACAGTTAAATAAGGCTTTTACTAATAATGTAAAACTATATATAAATCTTAAGGAAAACGGCCACCTATAGGAGGATAGTTACAATAAGACGTTTATAACCTCTAAGTATAAAGTTTTAGAGGAGTATAAAGATGCCCTATTAGAAGATTTAGCTGAAGATATTATCACAGTGGTGGAGCTGGAAATATAGAATACATACTTACGAATTAATTACCCTCCTGCTTTAAGATAAAGTAAAAGACTTTAAAGGCAGCTAACTCCCCTTAGATCGCCTAAGTTAACAATTTATACGTTTACTATTTAGATTTATAATAAAGTAAGGATTAATTACCTAATTTTTAATAAGAGCTTTATAAGCTTTTTTATAACGTTTTTACTTAATTAGTAAATAGTGGTTAAAGAAGGGAGCAGAGCTTACAGGACGTTACATACTATATTCTAAGTGGCAGTGCTTTAAGTAAAGGTGAGGTTTAATACGGCTCTGAGCTTACCTTACCTCCACAGAGATAACCTCTCTAAACTGCAGCTCCTAAAGTATTAAAGGGATCTTAAAAACTACACACTTAGCCCTAAGTTTAAAGAGGCGTGTTAAGCTAAGATACAGTACCTCCTCTGTAAAGGAACGTAGTGTAAGATAAAATGTATTATAACGCTCTTACAGCTACTCCCACTTAAATAAGTGTTTACTTATAAGTTCCGTAAAGATAATATACTTAAAAAGTGTAAAGTTAGAATTTATATAAAAAGTAACCTCTAAGAGGTTAACACGCTCTAGAACACCTACATAGCGACTTTAACTGCTTGTTTATTTAAGATAATAATAACGTTTACCATTTAATAAGACCTGGAAGTCTGGCAGTTTAATATAATCTAAGCCTTCTTATACGTTACGTAAGACGATAACTCCCTAATAGTGTGTAAGCTTCCAGATGGTTTTAAGGAAGAAAGCTTCTGTTATAAGCTTAAATAAGCGTTATACAGCTTATAAGACTTACCATTACTGTAGTATAAGGAGTTTATATTAATATTAAAAAAGCTCAGCCTTACCTTATCGAATAAGGAGCCATACCTCGCGTTTAACAAGAGCAAAACCGTATTTATACTCTTTTATATAGATAACTACCTTATAGTGTTCGTAAAAGAGCATTATAAAGCTGTAAAAGTAATTATACAGGAGCTCCACATATGGTATAAAGTCCACGAAAAGGGAGAGATCTCTAGCTTTATTAATATCTAGGTAATTAGGGACTGGGGCGAATAAAAGCTCTGGCTAATCTATAACTAATATATTAAGAAGATCGCTAAACGGTATAACCTTTTAAAGGGTGTGTTCCTAAACATCCCCCTCCTTAGCGTAAAACTCCTTAAGAACACAGGAAGCGCATTAAAGGTAAAAGTTAAAGAGTACTAAGAGTTTATAGGATCTATCTTATATATAGTAATTATAATTTAACTAAACGTAATCTTTTCAGCCTCTATCCTCTTACAGTTTCTTATTAACTTAAGCTTAAAGCACCTGGCTGTAATAAAGCAGATAATTAGGTACCTATATAACTTACGGTATATAGGGATTAAGTATAAAGGAGCAGGGTAAAAGGTTCTCGTGATCGCTAATAACGCTTCTTTTATAAATAACATAGAGATACGCCACTTATTATAAAGGTATATTATAATACTCTTTAATGGTGTAATTAATTAAAGAGCTGCTTGCTAACATACAGTTACAACGTCCTTAACTAAAGTTAAGCTGCTTACACTTATATACACAGCTAAGGAAATAATAGCATTTAAGAGGCTTATAGTAAACATCACCTGCAAGCTTAGCCTAATATAAAGGATCTTTTATAATAATTAGTAAATAATACGGCTGGTAGTTAGAGAGAATAAGAGAGTAAACACTAGGCTTTAGTATATCGATATCTATAATATATAAGCTTACCAGGAGCACGTAAAAGGCTTATTTAAAGTTACATATCTGCCTACGTAACAGATACCAGCTAATAAACTTATTAAACTACTCTCTTAATAACGCTTTAAGTACTTTATAATACTTATAAAGTTAAAGGACACTAATCATATTAGTCATAAGAGTAAAGGAACTGTTATAAGGGAGCTGAAAGATTAAGAGAGCACTGCTCTTACAGTCTCTATATATAATAGCGTATCCGCACCTAAAGGCATAATAAATAATAAAATAAAAACGACAGGTAGCCAGACAGTACACCTAAACGTAGCTTACCAGATTAACAAGCTCGCCGATCAGGGCCATAGCCCGCTCCTTAAGAGAGCTGGAGCTCCCCACACCACTAACGACAGCACCCCTAACCAACTCCTCTCTGCTCTACAGAGCCAAAAGCTCCGTAAGGAGCGCGCGCAGCACCACCCTCTGTTTCTTAAGCTCCTAATATAAGTAGTTAGAATGGAATAGCTTATAGAACACACCGTACTCACAGAAGCCGGCGCACCAGCCGCCACAGCAGCAAAGAACTTCCCAGTAAAGGGCTTCATCAAGAAAGGACTAAATAGCAAGTTAGTAAAGCATATAAATAAGTCTATAAAGAACGTACACCTCTACACAGGAGTGTCCGCTTACACAGCAAGCACAGCAAGCCGAAGCACCCATATAGTTAAAATAGCAGCTATTACTGTTACTAGCAATAGCGCTTTTAAGGCACCCAAGGTAAGCCTTACCACGCTTATTAGTAGGGGTGGGGTATAGGGACTTAGGGGTGTAGTAAGCGGGTGATTAAACCGATTTACTAATCTTAAAGTTAGCAAGTTAAGCATTTATCAAAAAGAAAAAAGCAGCTTACACAGGGGTTTACAGACCAGCCACACTATAAACAGAGCGACGAGGAGTCACAGGAGGCTCCTCCTCCTTATCCTTATCCTTATCCTCCTTTTAGTAAGAGGGTAAGTAAGCAGGTAAGATTAAGCCAAACGGTTTAGGCGACGGGGTTAAGGTGCGGGTGTGGGGTGTAAGCTTCTTAACACTTAAATTAAAGTCAGCCGCTGCTTTTAAACGATAAGAATAAGTGAAACTTACACTGCAAGCGCTCTTTATTTATTAAGAAGCTTTTAACTGTAATTAGTTAAAAT
>Ga0247758_1000905_pt1 | contig 24952 bp, 24 predicted proteins | sample UWRJL156409C4_FD_180950 | JGI IMG/M metagenome (GOLD analysis project Ga0247758, IMG submission 180950) | Plant litter microbial communities from Arlington Agricultural Research Station in Wisconsin, United States - UWRJ-L156-409C-4 | ecosystem: Environmental > Terrestrial > Plant litter >... | reverse complement strand
CTACTCCACCAGTTTCCAAGCATGGACTCTCTAACAGACTCATGGACAAAGGTAACATCAGATACAGTCCTTGTCCGCCATCTTCTCGACTTGTACTTTTGCTGGGAATACCCGACGTTAGCATCGTTCAACAAGGAACGTTTCTTGGTGGACTACGCAGCGGGAAGGCTTCGCTTTTGCTCACCCCTTTTGGTCAATGCACTGTGCGCCCTCGCCTCTCGTTTCTCGGATCGGCCCGAGGTACGCCCTGATCCAGACAATCCCCATACGGCCGGCGACCACTTTTTCAACGAGGCCCAGCGCCTGTTTTGGGGTATGGACGGCCATCACAGCCTGGCAACCATTCAGGCGCTGGGTATCATGGCTATCCGAGAGGCCAGCTGCGCGAGGGATACCGAGAGCCGATACTATGCTGGCCAGAGCGTTCGGCTCTGCATTGAGATGGGGTTGCACAGACTCAAGGTCGAGGACAAGCAGGATGATGAAAGTGTTGTCCAGTTGGCCACCTTCTGGGGCGCGTTTGCATTGGACCAGTAAGTTGAAGGGAACTCGCTTGAATAAATGCTGATGCGGTATGGTAGCGCGTGGTCTCTCACAATGGGATCTCTTCCTCAATTCTCGCGCTTCCCTCACTTCCCCCCGAAGCTCTGGGCAGACCCCCAAATCGAAGAATCCCTCTGGATACCATACACCGACGACGGTACGTCCGAACCTATCCGTGTCCTGCCAGTGCTCCAGAAAATGAACCATGAAACTGATCTCGGTAACAGGATCTACATTGGAACCCCCATGTGAACAGCCTTGCCACATCATCTCCGTCTTCAACTCCTTTTGCGAACTTACCGAAATCGTCCACGAGGCGTTGTATACTCTCCACTGTCCAGCCAAGACAGCAAACCGACAGGACATGATTGGGGTCTACACCCGTTTCCTCTCCTGGTACAACAACCTTCCGGCGATGTTACGATTGGGCACCAACTTCACCCCGCAGGTGCTATTCATGCAGTTCGTCCTCTGGCGTCTTCGCCGTTCCCACACCTGTCAAGAATACTGACAGAGAGCTACCAGCGTGTATTACCATTACGCCATCATCCTGACCTTTCGCCCCTTCATCGACCTTCGGATCATCAGCTCAGGTATCCTCCCACGGAGTCTGTGTATCCAAGCCGCCGATGCCATCCAGGGTCACATGAGGTCCTACGCTCAGCTGTATTCGCTCCGGCGTACGCCCTCCTTCGTCCCGTATTTGGTTCTGATGTCCTGCCGTCTGTATCTCGCTGCTGATGGATTATCTCTTGAACCTGGGTCGTCGAGCAGTGCCGGCCAGAGGAAACAAGGGTGGCCGAAGGGATTCACTGTTCGGCGAAGCGCATCAGAACGTGACGAGACGCTGAAGAAGGTCCAGCGTGGCATTGACGATCTGGGTGAGATGCAGGCATGCCACCGTGTTGCCTCTATCGCCTGGAAGATGCTGAAGTATCTCGTGGATGTGTGGAAGGTATACGTCGAAATCGGCCGCGTGCTGGAAGGGGGGCAGCGCCGGGGCGGGCACGATCAATACTGGGCGTCGGTGTCGGCCAAGCGAGGAACGGACTTTTTCTTGTCCCCTAAGGAACAGGATGATAGTGGCGTCGATAGCGGGCAAGATCTGACAGAGGACGATTCAGGGGCGAAGCCGTCGGGGGATGCGATGATGTCCCTGCTGCAGTCGTCAGATGCGTTGAGGGGCGCGCTTTTCTGGCCTGCCCTGAGACAACCCCCGCCTTTGATCCCCAGCAGCAGAAATGACTTGGAGCAGGCGGGGTTTGAACCTTTGGATTGACTTGGACGGTTTGTACGCTGGCAGAGAAAGAAGACGGAAAACCGCGGTTTGCCTTTCAGGCCAATGTTTGCTACCCGAGTGTTGGGAAGGAGCGTCCATATCGGCTCAGGGTTATGCTCAAAGAACTCCTCCCGCAATCTGTGGTTCAACTTGCGTCTCGTGCCTTTCGGGCTTCCCGTCCTCGTGTCGGCGCTCAGACAGCACGATCTACGAATATATCCTCGAGTATGCTGCCGTCGTCTCAGCCATCGGTGTTTCCCCGAGATAATTCGCTCCTGCACGCCGAAATGGATTGGTTGCCTGGGTCTGGGAGGAGGGGGTTCCTGCACGGTGACCCAGAGCCTCGCACCCCGCATCCCCTCAATTCCATCAAACCGCGCTCCACGCTGACACCCGACGCAAGCGCACATAAGACAATGGATGGGCTTCTTCAACTTGCTGGGTCTGATGCTCAGTTCCCGCTCAGGTTTTCCTCTCAGAAGCATGACCGGTTCCCCGCCGTGCGTATCTCGCTAGAGGCAAGCGGCATTGGGGATAGGAATGTCGCCCAATCCAGCATTGACGGGTCGACTTTGCGCCAATTCTACCGTGTGACATCTGAGAATGGGGAGAAGAGTGCTCTTCGGCTCGCTTGCATACCGATCGATTACGAGAGGGTCATTTATCTTGAACGTCCTATATTCCACGACATCTTATCCGACATCAGCGTGGATTCCTAGGTCAAACATCTTCTCGTCACGGGTGCATACGGATTCCTCCGCTCCGGCTGTCTAAGTCGAGATGGAGTTGCTAGCTATTTCCTGGGAACGTGCTTTGCGCGGTGCGTGTGGAAGACAACTCGTTGCGAAGGGTCGGCTGACTTCAGTACCGACTGACTTGTCCTATCACCGGCCTTCAGGTCATTCGCCCCTACGAGGTACACCGATGTTCTGGCTGGCCCAGATTCCCTAATCGAATGCGCCGCCGCCTTTCAGCTTGTATCAAACTCCGCACTCTGCCTCCCCTTAGTGCTCTGCGCCTTCACACTGAGATGGGTGGAATACGATGTGTTGGACGGCCTCAATGGCGTGCGGAGTATTGAAGAACGAACTGGCCATGGCTCTTGGGGCTCGACTCGCTTCACGGAGAAAAGAGAGTCTATTCCGCATCTGACTTCAAGGTTAGCGTTGATGAGTAACTTCATTCTCACCGCTGAAAAGCATGCTAGTATCATCAAATCTGTGATTGACTCAATGTCAAGGATGTACGATGGAATCGGCCCAGACGAGAGCGACGGGGTGCAATCGAGCAGCCTCAGCATTCTCGCCGCAGCGACGGTACTGCGCATACAGGCCTCAAGTGCAAAGAAGCAATGCGAATACCTCCAGGGCCGGGTGCGAAATCAGTCGTCTGTAGTAAGATACACAACTCCAACGCACGTGCTATTCCTCGAGAGACTAATTCGCTCCAGCTATTTGCCTTTTTAACCCACGAGGACTCCAAAATCAACATCGAGGTGGCAAACGCAAGCAAGGCGCTCGCAGAAGCCGCACAGCGTGACGGCTCGTCCATGAAGACAATTGCCGTCCTAACCATGGTGTTCCTCCCAGCTACATTCCTCGCGGCTTTGTTCTCGATGCTCTCACTTGGTTGGAATCAGCCTGAGAACTTTTCTGTGTACTGGGCGTTTGCCATCCCAATCACCGTTGGCACCTTCGCTCTTTGGGCAGGGGTTACCCAGAGAGAGCAGATTTCGGGACTGCTTGGGCGCGTGAGGTTGAAGAAAACCTTCGAAAAGCCGGGACGACGGTCGCGCTCCAGGACAGGAGAGCATTCTGATTGAACAGTAATCGGGGCTTCAAGTACTGTGTGCTCCAGCACCCTGATCAACATCTGGGATGGGTGCAGCATTTTATATACTTCAGGTTAATAGCTTTGTTATCAATTTGAGTGCCTCCCCTGTCACGCCTAGGTACTGACACACGCTCTTGAGCTCAGTGAAAGACAGGATTTCTATACGTGGTATCAATTTTACCGTTTTGGTGATCCATATGCAGGCATGACGTGTTCCTTAATAACCGGGTCTGGGATGCTCCCAATTTATATTTCGAACCCGGGTTCAACCTCTTGAACCTGTATGGCTCGGCAATAGGGCTCGGGTCTAGTCAGACCCAGCAGCGATAGGCTACCTGCAATATCGAAACCTGCATATAAAGCGCTGGTGATAAACCGACGACAAGCTCTCCGCAGATTTTCTTAGAGCAGGTATTTATCCATCAAAGATGGCTGTTTGCCAAATCTTGCTTTGGGGCATCTGGGCAATTGGGCTCCCGTGCGTCTGCCTCCACTCCCACAAGTTACCTTCAGCACTGACAGATGCTAACAAATACCTATCATTACAGCGCCCTAGCAGCTATCCCCCCGTCACCTATCCCTGAAGCATGTGGACCAGACCACTCCGCGACCCAGACCCGCGCTCTGCAGTGCCCACGGTACCTTGATTGCACCCTGGCAACGTCCATCTGCAGCTATCCCGCAGTGCCGCTGACGAGACCGACGCGGACGACGGTGACAAGGGTTGATGGCTGTACGACGTATCTGAGCACGGGTGTACCTTGTGTGACATGTCCGACGTGTCGAGAGGCGCCACCGGTGACATATGGGCTGGGAGGACCGGGGTGTGAGCGGTGCTGAAGAGGAAAGGGATAGGTCAGAGTGGTTGCTGGAGATGGGATGGGCCCAGCCCGTCTGGGGGATCTGATGGGTGGTGATGTGTGCTAGGCACCAGGATGCCGTTTGTGTGGGAATTTGGCAGCTGTACAAAGTGGAGCATTTCAGTTTGTTTCACGCCACAAGATGGGGGCGGTTTGAGCGGCTACCTGCTTTGAGGTTCTGTGTACTATTCCAAAATTGGAAGTTGCGATGTCAGGTCCCACTTTCGCCAGGTCGGCGCCGTGGCTGAAAGGCCAATTCTTCCCCTCCGCGACCCAGGCCAGAGGAGAAGCCGGCTCTGTGATACGTCTTGCTTGGGCCATGCAATGCCACAGCTGAAGCCGACAGATGCTAGTCATCAGGATGTTGAAACTGACAGAATCGGGCAGGGGCTCAGTCTGTTTGCTGTTGCTGTCAACAAACGCCGGCAATCACCCTCTTCCTCGTTGGGAGGCGTCTTTCCTCCGAACCTCAAGGGAATTTTATTCTGTCTGGCATACTATCCACACTACAACTCACTCGGGGAATTCACACAGCAATGGAAGCAATACCCAACTCCGATGAAGATGGCTATTCTTCGGCAGACACTTCACTGACGCACCATACCGATGAACTCCCTGACGATGATCTCCGCCCATGCATACGCTCCCTTGGGATGACCAAGGAATATCCCCGCAATTGGGACACTCGTGATGCGTTTCGAGAGTTTTATCAGAACTGGAGGGATGCTATAGTCGCATCATTTGGGGTTAACCCTCGCTCGTTTGCACCGAAATGGACCGAAACCGGGACCCGCGTCGAAGTCACGGTCCATCGGGAATCGCCTTCTGGCAAAGAGCTTCTCGGTTACATCAAATTCGACGAGAGGACCGGCTCCTTCGAGCTGGCCAATTTCGACGCTCGGCTCGAGATGTCGAACTTGCATCTCGGCGGAACGAGCAAACGGGGGCACGGCAACGACAAGAAGTTCGCCGGCATCCACAGCGAGGGCTTCAAAGCTGGCGCCCTAGTAATGCGGCGTAGTGGATACCCCGTGCGAATCAGCGCTAGTTCGTACTAATGGAACTTTGGGTTCAACGGGACTTTTCGAGACCGATTTTACTGCAGGCTGTCCAGACCTGCAGAGCGCACGCTGGAGAGAGAAAGGGCCAGCTTCTCAAACTTGAACAATACCACGGAACCCCGCTGCAAGGACAAAACTAAAATCGTATCTAGCCCACGATGTGCTGGTAAAAATTTCCAAAGCCAGGGGCAGTAATGGGAAGAAAATAACGATGAGTACGTTCCGCCGTTGGGTGGCTGTCACGCTGCACCTCAAAGGCCCCTCACGTCCCGAAGATATCATCCGGACGGTGATGGGAGATGTCATCTTGGATCCCCGTTTTGCTGGATTGGTGTATCTGAAGGGGCTCAGAGTCTCGTCTGGTGCGGAGGGGACGCTGTACAAATTTGGCTACAATTTTGCGAAGGGTTATCTCAACCGAGATAGGGAGCGCCTGACAGACAAGAACGAGAAGGCCAAGATGTTAGCGGTTATCTGGAGAGACGCGGTACTGAAAGGCGGCGAAGGGATTGTCCAACACTACCTAGGACTGTTTCGTCATCATCCTGGTAGCCCGGATATCCTCCTGGCCGATGAACACATGTCCAGGGATGTCGCGAAAGTAATGTGGAGATAGTTGAGGAAGAACACGCCGAACGGCTTTTTTTCACCGCTATGACGACGACATACCGGTCGATTACGACGAGCAGATCAACAACATAATCGAGGTCGCGCTGAAGAAACGCCCCATAGGCGTTCGGAAAAAGCTTTGGAGAGCGCTCCGAATCCACAGACTCGCGAGGACGCCCCACGAGGAGCGACTTCGTATCTTTGAGCAGGCTGACGAAGCGGACATTGTTAGCGGTTTTGGGAGGAGTGTCTCTCGGCTACTACGTGCCGCCTTTTTAGTCAACAAACAACACGTCGGCCTAAGTGTTGTCCGAGGTGGTGATACAGGTATCAACGTTTTCTGTGCTGCAAGAAGGAACAGCGAGCCACCAAGAGGTATACACCTGCTCGTCTACGAAAAGTGGTTCAAATTTGCCACAGTGCACGAGGGATCAAGTTGCGAGTTTTTTGCTCTGGCTGGGCTAAATGGAGTGGAGGGTCCAGATCCCCTTGGCCACTTTTATTGTGACCACGTTGTTTTCGACCTGTTCGACATCGCTATTCACGGAGTGTCGACGATTCGGTTGCGGCGCGCAACCATTGCCCAATGGCACGAGAACGCCCAAAAAGCGATCCGGCAGATGCATCATGCGGTTCAGGCATCAAGAACGTCTCTCGAGGGCGAACTAAGCGTCAGCTGGACGGCGAACCCCACGGAAATGATCGCGGAAAGATGCGGGATGGATACTCGTTATATTAGACATAACATCCAGTTATATATATAAAGAAAGCTCTTGTTCCGTTCGAGAATATCAGCGCTTGGTCCACAGAGAGTGCAAGTCAGCACCTACACTTAGCCTGCCTACGCTAAGGCGGAAAGCTGACAAAAACGTAGGCGATGCTGAGGGCGATGCCGTGGGGGCCTGTGGCTGCCCCGTCGCACCGTTAGTGCAGAGAGACACTCTGGGATGCTTTTCACGGGCCTCGACCCGACGGAGAAATACTTCCCCATGGTTGCCCGAGCTGGCACTGGTACTTCAATATGTGGCTCGCCGCCTGCCCCAGTTTCCCCAGCATCAAGATCAGAGACATCCCCTATACTAGCCCATGGTTGCTGTCCCAGCATATGTCCTGCTAACTCGTCGCCACGCGATTCTCCCAGCCCCATCCCATCTCATATGGACGAGGATACAGTCAACCATGCCAGCCCCCAACGACTAGATGAAAGTCCTCACAGCCAGAACGACAGCCCGGTACCAGCGCACAGAACCTTGAATATGGACGAAGACGCTCTCGAGAGACTTAAGAAATATGACGATCAGTGGCGCAAGTGGCATCAGGAAGAGTTGCCCAAGACCATTTCGCAACTGTTCAAGGCGCCCACAGCCGCTCCAAGGCACCAAGTAAAGTTGAGACCACGGGGAACTTTTCACCATAGGTTGTGTTTCTGTGTAGGTGAGATCTTTAGGCAAGAAACCCCGCATGCGACGTATTAGACAGGAATATAAGCACAACTATCTACGAACTCGAGTCTGGGGAACTTGCCCTTCCCCAGATGCCGCCCCCTAGCCATCCGCTCGCCGCAATAATGGCCTCGGAAAACAAACTATTCCGGTAGAAACCCGAGAACAAAGAGCTGCCTTCATTGAAGGCATTCCTACGGCCGTTCGATGACGTGCTTTCGGTCATTGCATCGGGCCCGTCTCCCTAGTTTCAGCTCACGGTCTTGTAAATGCCTACTGCTATTCTACACGACGACTCTAGCAGTGCGCTATTCGAGCACGTATATCGTTCCCTCCTGGTGATGGGGCAGTCGGTAGCACTTCACATTGTGTCGCTTCAGGACTATGGGATTCATCAGGATCGACAGAATCTTGTACTCATAGCGTCACCATATCCGGGGCTGGGGATTATGGGTCTGCACCCCGAAACTCGCCCTTCAGTCGACAGCTCGACAATCCATGAACCGTTGGGGGGCCTCGCCATTAGCAACACTCGCACTGCGTGCAAGTATCGGTCAAGAAACCCGATTCCAAACGCCTTCACCTCCACCACATACCCGGGCGACGATGAAAACTATTCGATGGCAATATTCTCACCAGACGGCAAGAACTTGAATCTGTACAACCATCACACTGGCCGAAAGCCTCCAAGTGGTCATCCAAGAGATTGCATTCATATAATCGACAATGACGGTTCGGAACCCGTACCCCTTAATCGCCACAGCGCCAGGCTGCTTGTTCATAAATGTCAGTTTCACCCCCAAGGAAAACTCGAGACGCAAACCTCTAACTGTATGGGCATTAGTGCGAGGTGACCTGCTCATAGTGAGAGAGCTGGCGAGAATTCAGGGATTCAACGATGACTTTCTATTCTACGGCTCGCCCGAGGCACAAGAACAGGGCGTGCTTACTGCAGAGCCGCCTGTGGTATCGAAGGCGATTCATTTCTCAACATGACCCACACCATATTTGTGTATCTTGTGGTCTTTCTTTCCATTGCGGTCCTCGGCTAGCCTGCGTGCGTTGAAAGAGGCTGGGGTTGATGTGAGTAGGTATTGGCCTTTGCAATGCTCCGATTCGTCCCTACGGGCGACCTTGCATCTGAAAGGGGCTACGACTCAGGTCCATCTCCACACAGCCGACAGACAGCCTTTCAAGCGGTGAGCCTCCTGATCTGTCACCTTGTACAGCTTGAAGTAGGCGGCAAATTGCTTGCCTTAACACAACAGAAATTTGAAAGCTTCTAGGCCAGTCCACAATGCAAGAAGCAGAACAGTTTGCCTCAAAGACGGAAGAATTCATATCTGGGTTATGTGAGGCGAATCTAGGCTCACAAATTTTCTTTTTTCGTGCCTCGCCCACGTGGCATTCCTCACCATAGCTCAGGCTCGGCTCAGTCTTTGCTCAGGATTTGCTCACCCTAAGTACAATTTTCGGCAGGTTGAATTGCTTCAACTCTAGCCGAGTGGGCCCAGAGTTGGCCCTATATATAAAAATGATCAAAATCGGTCCCATTTTTGCAGTTTGACTTTCCTCTTACATTTTCGTAGTACTGACCTTGCCCCTAGAGACATCTCTACTCCGAGTCTCGCGCTTACACCTCTTATAAAACACTCCTGTTGTTCAATCTTGAATTTATCAACATACCTTGATAAAACATTACAATTCAGCATAAAACTGGAATCAAAGACGTTAAATGCAACACGGGCTGCGGCAAAAACGCGCATGGCTGCCTCGAGCCTGTTCAGCTCAACGGGTCACGTCCCGCCCGGGGTGTTGCTAGGATTTTTCGTAGCACGTGATTTCTCATACAAATCAAAGCAAGGTACATAGTGGTGGTTGGTTGGTTGCCTTACGGTCTGCCCCAATGTGGTGAGCGATTTTTGGTCAAAAAGAAGCGATTCATCTCCACCGACAAGAAGTTAGACAACGTCCAAACTCCACTCGTAGATGCTGTACGATATATATCCATGCATGTTTTGCCTTTTACCACCAATCACAACAAACCCCTAAGAACACGTTGCGGGGTTTCATTCTCCGAACACGACTCAAGTCGTGGCCCAGGATGGGCAGGCACCAAGCTTTACATAGAGGACTGAATTCCGATAGATCAACGCTGGGAAGACACAACTCCCCCCACCAAAAGATAGAGGCCACCGACCAGGTCATCGCATTCCAGGCGACGTCGAGTATATCTGCACCCTTCCCTAGGCAGGGTGCCTTTGGATGCCACATCATGAACAGATGTTCCTGAGGACAATCATGCCAACCTACGCATAGCAAGAACTTTGGGCGAACAGTGGTGTAAGTACAGGAATTAACGGGAGAAGTCCCACAAGTACAAAGAGGTCGACGAGGTACATCACGCCCACTCAGACATATGGCTCCATCTAGTCAACGCTATATTGGAGACCCCGAACGTAGGAATCTGGAGGCTCGCCAGAGCAGTTGTAACGAGGTCACGGCTCTGGAAAATCAAGACTCAGGATAAGCGGATGATGGGGGACGAAGCTCGCCCGACTCATGGAAAGGATAGGGAGATCGAAGAGCTAGAAAGGAAACTTTCTGAGGCTCAGGCAACCATCGAAGTATTAAGGACTGCAGTAGGAGACAAGTCCAAGCCGCTCAGGACTCCGATCATGTCGGACGACCAGCGACCATGAGATCTCAAAATATACCTCTACCTAAAACCAAGGGTTCGTCGAGCGTTTTTCTTGCCAGTTCGGTAAGAAGACTTCTGTACTGAGCTGGGTAATAAACCCACGTGCAACTGCGCGGTAACAGACTATTTTACCTGTAATATCGTTTCTCTGCAAATTCTCTACCGGTTTTGGCTGCCTCAAAGGTGTGCGATTAAACAAACTTCAAATCTACACCCCACCCTCGCCCGCGCCATTAGCGCCGACGGTTTGTTTTCTGAAAACTCTCCATTTCTTCGCCGGTTATTTTTATATTTAACATTAACTCGCCTCTGTCTTATAGCTTTGCTTAGCAGTTAACCGTTTATTACCCTCTGTTTCTTCACCGTGTCTTATGTAGCAAATTTTGCAGCAGCTCACCTTTGCCCCACTCACACCTTAAACAAAGGCGGCGGCTACCTAGGGGTTTTATTTCGAAAATAATCCACTTTAAAAAAAACTTCAAAGCCAGAAGCGAAATTTGCGTCCTGTCGCTAAAATTCTGCTTACGGCACCTTATAGTGAAGCGAAGACCTAAAAGACTCCTCTTCCGCTCCTTTGTCTAATACAAAGCACGGGTTACGTAAACTAAATTTTCCTTTCTGTTAGAATTTATCACTCTTACAGGACTTACAGATCTGTTAGGCTCTGGAATATAGTGGCTTGTACGCTATAGTTCAACACTGGGAATACTAAACAGCCCTGTAACGCAGGGCTGTAAACAACTGTTATAGTGGGCTAGTTAGGCTTCACAAAGCTTGTTGCAGTTGTAGGTGCAGTTGTATTATTTCTACCACCTGTAAACCCTCCGGGCTGTAGTCAGAGCCCCGCACGCTAGCTGGAGCTCGTACGGTAGCCGGTGAATTCCGCAAAACTATTTAGTATGGAAAATTTTACAAATCGACTCGCGGACATACAAATGAACCACCTCGTCGCACAATGAAAATTGTCAGAAAGAAGGGGGATCAGAGGCCCTGGGCATCTAGTCAGCGGAGCTGACTGGATGCCTGGCACTGCCAGAACGCCAGTGAGCAAGCCACTGGAGTGACGAGGCCTGAATCCTGCAGAATGACAAGCAATAGAATCACGCAGTTGCAACCCCTTCAATTCCACAGAATCCAGAGTGCGGTGCTTCTGACACCTCTAGGCATCTAGTCAGCGGAGCTGACTGGAGCCTAGCACTGCCAGGACGCCAGTCAAACTAAGCCACTGTAAGGCAGAATCTGAGTCCTATAGAAAGATCATATAAGGAGGTTCTGGCTGCAAGTCAGAACCGCAGAAGATAAGACAAGCAATACAAATCACACAGTTGCAACCCCATCAGTTTCACCTGAATCCAGTGTGCTGCGCTTCTGACAAGAACTGCCATTGACATCAATAGCGAACATCTGTATCGTTGCAAATTGAATATTATATTACGACGTCTCTGCATCCCATTAGGCCGCTTTTTTCCCCAGCTGATAGCCAGAAGGTGACAGGTCCAGGTGTGGTGGACACCCCCATATGCAACCTTGGCGTATCGTTGAAAGACGGGATGTGATTGGCTGAATCCAAATGCTAGCCTGACTGGCATTGCTGAAAACCTGGAGTGCTCCTGCCGTGGTTCAAAAGGGAGGGTTCCCCCACATCAGGTTGACAACTTTTCTACCTCCTAACTTCACACCTCGCCATCCAAGTCTAAAAAATGGCTGATTTTGATTCCGCGCCCAACTCGTCCGAACAAACACTGACCTTCGACCTGGAATCCGCATTTCTTGCCTACACGCAGTATGAGAACCGCGACGCTCTTTCCTCAATTCTAGAAAACTCGAAATCTGTCCATTCGCTCCGCAAGGAAGACTTGCTCTCCACATTGCTGCACCATGCAGTCTCGCGCGGCTACAGTTCCGATGTCCAAGCGATGCTCGACGCCGGCGTTTCCCCCCTCCTCCCCTCCAAGAACCCCCCACAGGACTTCAATGAAGAATACAAACGAGAGTGCGACACAGAATACATCATGGCAGCCTACATACCTCTCCATACTGCAGCCCAGTACGGACAGCGCGACATTGCGCGCTTGCTCTGGAACCAGGGAGGTCTAGAGTATCGTTTTAAGGTCGTTTCTCCATACGATACGTACTTGAACCCCCAACATGTCTCATCCATTGAGGTTGCGGCAAAGTACGGGCATGCCAAGCTAGTTGAGGACTTCCTGGAGCGGGCTCCTTGGATGAAGGAAGAGTTGCGGAGGGCACTGATCGCCGCCGCGGAGAATTGGTACGACGACGTCATTGCTTTACTTCTGGAAAGAGCCGCCGTGTTGGCTCCAACCGACGTCAGGATACATCAGTCGAACCCGAAAAGAAATACTTGTTTGTCCAGGCAACGACCCGACGATGAGAAGTTTTCCGCCGAAACCATCAAGGCTGCGTTGGCTGCGACCCTTGAGAAGTCAAGTTGCGAGGACGATGCTGTCGCAAGACAGTACACGACGGTTTGCCACCTTGTCGACGCAATTGGGGATTCTTGGGATGGGAACATCGGCTTTTCGTCAGACCCCATGCTTCTTTCAGCAATTTCGCCCAGACATCCCGGGAGCCCACATCTCGGTGCCTTGAGGGCGCTGCTCGATAAGGGCACCGACCCCAACGTCCAGGGAGCCAACGGAAGGATGCCACTGCACCTTTCAGTCAATATCGCTACCACCGAAGCACTCCTGCGGCATGGAGCGTCACCCGAGTTGGCAGACCATGAAGGGGAAACTCCTATGCACACCATTGCAAAGAATGGCACACTGGAGCAGCTGAAGCTGTATTTGGACTACTGTCATGATCCAGACGTCGCGCTCCGCCAATTCACTGTCCGCGGAGAGTCTTTGCTTCACTACGCCGCCGCTGCAGGCAAGGACATCGACGTCGTCGAATTCCTCATCAGCCGTGGGCTCGACGTCAACGCTGTTACCAACAACGGCTGGACTCCGCTTATTTGTGCTCTGATGCCGACCTCCGACAGGGAGGTTTCAGACACTGTTAAAATCGCCAAACTTTTGTTGCAACACGGCACACTTGCGGAAACAGTCACGGCGGAGAGTTGGACGCCGATGCATGCCCTCGCCTCCTGGCCGTGGCTAGGTGACATGGATACCACCACCACACAACACCAATTCCAATAACGAAGGCCACAACGACAACGACGACGATGACGTAATGCCGCCACACTACCCTACGCCAGTGAAGGCTCAAATTCGAGGCACAGCAGCTTATCTTAACGCCCACCACATACTGTACTTCAAGACCGATTTATTCACCTATTTTAATATCCATAAACGACAAGGCTGGGCTATTTTAAACAGCGACACTGATCGAAGGTATCTAGAGTATAAGAAAAGGGAACGAAAGTCCATTATTACACTAACTAACCTACGACAAATGGAAGAGATATTATAGAAGTACGGGTTTACTGCCCGGCAACTAAGTTAGAACACGCTTGCTAACAAGGCCGGTATTAAGGCTAACACTTGAACAGTTAAGCAAGTAATAGGCACATTACAATATCAGAAGTGTATTACGTATAAGAAAGGATATGTTTCACCTTTAAATACTAAGCAAAGGGATAAGGCTGCTTAACTTACGCTTTCCTACCGTCTAACGCTGAACGACTGGCGGGATATTTAATAGTTAGATAAGTGCTATTTTACTATAAGGTAGTTGTTAAACTTCAGGAACCTACAGAGCTGTAGTACAGCGGCTGTGGCTCAGAGGAAGAAGTGCGTACTGGTCCAAGCTGTACTACAGTGCCTACGGCACTGTAGGAAGCAAATAAAGGCCTGAATTACAAGGCAGTGCTACTGTAAATAAAGGTATCTCAGTGAATATTAAAGCTGGAAACAAGAGGATCCGGAAGGCAGTGCCTTGTACAATGACTGAAGTAGAGTGAAGTTGCTTGCTTGACTAGAATTAGATATAAGAGAGGAGAGGGCCTGTTATAGGCTGTGGGAGGCTCTGGAATTCTTCTAGAGCCTTTTATAAGGTGAAACTGACTAATATAATAATGGAATAATATTGTTCTGAACCATTCTTTGTGGTTCTGCTAACGTAGTGGCTGACGTGGTCACTGTGATGCTCTAGTTGGTTCTGTAGGGCAGTAGCCCCACTGGATTCAGGGGGTTTGTTGCGACCTGCTCTTGACGAGGACCCGAGGGGGGCCCGGACAAGATAAGACAGAGCGTATGGCAGGACGCCAAGCTTAAGGGGTAATCTAAAGACGGCTTGTTGAGCTAGCACTCCTAGACGAGAGTACACTGTCACTGTAGGTCGCTGTCACTATAATGCACAGAGGGAAGTCTGAACAGTAGGACATAAATGAACAATGTAATACTAGCGTGAGGAACCAGAGTCCCTCACGGCCATCGTGGGCACGATGATGACTATCTATACCAGCTACCTAAGTGTCCCGACGTTTGCTTGTTGTGTTCACGGGACACTGTCCCGACCTCTGTTGTCCCGAGGCCCGGGACACTTCTAACTGGTCGTAGGGGCTTCGGGTCTTTGCACCCCTGGCCCAGTGCGCAGTACCGTGGGTACTGTCTCCGTACAGTTCCTTTCGCGGGGGACACGTCGGGCCGCGCCGGCCCAGGTGACGGCCTGCAGGGTCGTCGCAGGGTTCCACCCTCCTGGGTTCTAGAAGATTCGTCCAGTGGTTACGGGGTACGCAACCACGCAACAGCCAAAGGCTGTTGCTTGCTGGAAGCCCCTGTAACACAGGGCGTTCACAGGGCACTCAGTAGCTAGAAATTAACAGGGATAAATACAGAGATCCCGTTTTCGTGCCCCCCTAACCTATAAACGAAGACTTAAGAGCATATGATTATCAGTACTGGTATATCATTACTATGCCAGATTCCGAGCTGGGATATTACGTACCATCCCAAAATTCAAGCTGTGGTATTCTGGGCCAAAATTCGGGTCCAAGACTAGCCTGGAAAACGCTGGACGCCTGGTGAGTGGTCCGACGCAGCTCGGCCCTCTGGCGAGCCCAATTCTAGGTTCCATAACAGTTTCACTGCGTCGCCCAAGCACCGGGCCAGAAAAGTACGGATTGGCGGTCCCAAAATCTGGCCTCTGCCTTTCCGCTAACCATCATAACACGAATTCTGTCTACCCTGTCGGTGCAGCTGTGCCAGGTGTCTGCAGCTGTCATACCTGTGCGGAGGAGTTTTGATAAAACTGCCCAGGACGCAGCTCGCACTCGGAAAATACTTTCCATGGTGACTCGCTTCTTACGGAGCTAGGGGCTTTGAATTCTTCACTAGCAGAACCACCTATTTTCATTATTTAGGTTACCCTGTTCGAATATGCTAAGACCTGCAAACTTAACGCTCACTCTCGCCATAGGAACATCGCAGGAGCTCATAACGCCCTAAGCTTAACCAGCCGCGGAAACGCAGTGCCTATCCGTGTAACACAGCATCAATACCACATTCCATCATAATAGTGCTTTATCCGCTACTTAGCCGGCTTCTTAAATTTGTCTCTGGAAGACGTAGGTCTTCAACATAGCTTCTGCTGTCGTAATATCAGCTTGCCGTCCTCATCAGAAGAGAAGTAGGTGTCACACGGGTAGGATTAGGGTGATGGAATGGAGCACCAGGCATTGTGGTCTGGAGCTGACTAGGTGCGGGGTTGGTGGCGAATCTGGGCCATCTAAGCTGAACTGACGCAGTCAGTTCAGCTCGCATGAACATCGGCTACATCCAACGATTGGTATAAGAAGCCCTCTCTGGTTCTGCCAGAGAGTGGAGGGCAACGACCTTGAGGCTATAGAAGATTATTAGTCATTGCTCACCCTAGCTCAGGCTCGCCTCAGTCCTTGATCAGGATTTGCTTAGACTGGCTCACCTTTGCTCACCCTAATTGCTATTTTCGGCAGGCTGCGCCACTGCATGCGAATTGCTTCAACTCTAGCCGAGGCGGTCCAGAACTGGTCCCATATACAAAGATGGCTAAAATAAGTCCCATTTTTGAAACTATATGGCTTTTTTACTTACCTACTTTAGCACTAACTTGTCTTCGTTAGCGACAAACTGCTCCGACTACTCTTCCCTCCAAGTCTCGGGCTTACACCTCTTACAAGCCTAAGAACACTTCCGTCCAATCCTGGATTCATCAACATGCCTCGATAAGACGCTACGCTTCAATATAGTACTAGGACTAAAAACGTTAGATATAGAAAATACTGTTATTAAACGGGCTAAAAAGAGGGACCTTACGGTGGACCGCTCTAAGATTAACCTTCAAATAGTTTAGAGGAATCTGAGGCCTAAGTGTGAGATCAACGAACGGCACAAAGAAACAATGAATGTTAGAATAAACATGAGATTGTGGTGATGATACAAGAAAGAAAGGAACGGCCGCGGTTAACAGCGGCGTCAGCATTACCTGATGTTACGTTGAAAGGACTTCCCACTATCACACCACAGCCGGTCTCGTTGGCTGCTAAAGAGAGACTCACTACCTTGAAGATACTTACACCTGGGCAAAGCTTTACTATATCATCCACGTCGCTAATCAGTAGCCGATTTGTTTATACGCCGTACTGTTCCCGGTTCGATTTTTAACCGGCGTCCGGTTGCAATTCTTTTAATAAAGTGTCTGGCTTGGAGGTAGGTTGGGAAGATCCTAGCACGAGAGGCGGCTCAGGCTGGCGAACCAGCATGTGTGCTTTTGTCATCCCGCCATCTCTTCTGATCCAAGGCTTTCATCCGATTCATCCTCTTGCCAACAAGAACACGACAACACAAAATATGAGGAGTGCATGGATATACAAAGATCTCGCTGGTCATCCAGGAATGGGCATTTGCAGAGAACTCGGTCATCTTCTGCAGCGATCGCCGGGTCGAGATGTCCGACTTTACCCATGCTGTAGGCGTGGTGCGGTGGGAAGCCGATCGCGAGCTCCAACCTGCCGACGACGCGAGCCGGCTCCGTGATCAGTTTCTGTCCAACTTTCGAGACTCGCCGGCGACGAGGCTACTGGACATTATAGGTACCGCGTTTTTTCCGACCGAGTCAAGGCGTCGTTCTCCGAGACTGTCCGCTATTGTCCCTCGAGACACTCACAGACCTGAGCTCGTTCCGCGAGACGAAGAAGCCCCACGATGCCATCTTTGCGCTTCTGAGCCTCGCCAATGACACGGAGAATGCCCCCCATCGTGGACTACCGCCGCAAAGCACTTGACGTATTTTGCCGACTTCGTCCTGTACTGTTGCCGGTCAGGGTATCTGGATATCATCTGTCGGCCGTGGGCACCTCTCTCGCCCTCTGGCGTGTTCACAATGGAAGATCTCGACCAGCTTCAGGAAATGAGAAGGTGCTCCTGGGTGCGACCGGCGAATCCTCCGGTATTCGACAGCTCCCTAAGTCGACTACAGCAGACGTTACTGGTGGGGACCGCCCAGCAGCGGACCTATAATGCTCACGATGGCAGCGCACCTCGGGTGTACTTGGGAACAATAGGGCGTTCGAGAGCGTGTAACGGATCATTGCATGTAACCGGTATCGTGCTGGGTAAGATTACGCAGGAGTTAGCGAGGATGGTGGATGCCATCATAACGGGGGAATGTCTGGCTATTCTCGGAACGACCAACGACTTGTTCGGTGGACGAAACGGGAGCAATGTCCCCGACGTGGTCTGGAGAACGCTATGTGGCAGCCGTGATCGCAAGGGGCGGCCTGCGCCACCGGGATACCGGTCGGCGATCGTCCAGATGATGCGACTTAAATACGCCCTGACCGGATGGGGTACAACGCATGCCAGCCAGGTAGAGACCATGCCCAGCCTCGACGTTGAGCAATTGTTGGAACAGGAACTCTCGGAGGGTGTCGAAGAGGTCCTAAATGTGATCCGGGGCGTGGTATGTAATCGGAGGACTTTCAGGGGTGAGGAGGCCGGTAGGGGCTGAGGAACGATTGCCGGTCTGGTCCCCCAGGCCGCTAGGATCGGAGACCAGGCGTGAATTCTGTATGGGTGCAGCGTCCCTGTCATTTTACGAAAGAGGCTCCACTCGAGCAGCAACTCATGGCATTGGCAGCTCATTGGGGAGGCATATGTTGATGGGTTTATGGACGGTGAAGCGTTGCGTCGTCTTTTACCAGCTACCCGCCGTTCTTTGGATGTTATATCTGAAATTCGATAAACACATAGCCAAGGGAGGCAAAGACAGCTTACGCTTTATCGAGATTATTGTCGGACCGCGGAAATTCAGAGTAATGGGGGGTTTTGCAGGAATCGGTATCTGTAATGACCTGTAATAAGGAAGAGGCATCTATGGGGGGAGGAGTGTGGTGTGAGAGATCGGTAGAATGGCCTGCCAGAACCACAGTGCTTGGGAAGCTTGGCAACTGCCACCTCGTGTGTGGGCGCCTCCCGGATTCAGCGTCTGAGGCGCGTTTTCCCTTTAACTGGGGGTTTTGCCGGTCCCGAAGAATAGGTGCTTGACTTGATCTGCAGCGATCTTTGAAGGCCCTCGGCTCCGTCGTTTAAGAGTAGGTACGGAATACTCACTTCCTAACCGCCAAGTGCTAAAAGTATTGGCCAAGTGTTGACAGCGTTGACCAACCGTTGGCGGCGTTGGCTAACGGCTGTATCGAGCCAACTGTCTAAGCCCTCTATATGTTGACGGTTGATAGGTTGGGGGGGCGGGGGGGGGACGAAGAGAAACCCGTTTGGTCCATGTCGATAAGCGAGCAGTTACGGAGTATGGAGCGGTGTAATAGAACTTCGTTGAACACCTAGGTACTGAGGTATAAAGACTGACACAGTTCGATCTTGACCAAAAGAAACACAAGTGCTCTGGAACCTCTTCCCGTATGTCGCCCCACAAGGAATGACTAGGTAATCATGTGTCATGAAATCACAGCTGGGGCTCTACGCCCCCAGTACGCGTCAGCTCCGCCTGCAACTCCTCGAGATACGCTTCCAACCCGAGCTGGTGGTCCGGCTCGAGCTTGTCCTGGAGCGCCACCTTGCAACGCAGGACATCCTTTTGGATTATGCACTTGTCCAGCTCGTTCTTCGCTTCCTTGATCTGCTCGGCCGTGCCACCGGTACGCTCCAGGCGGTTTGACCGGGCCTTGCACTTTACGATGTTCTCGTCGAGTTGGCCCATTGTTTGCGTGTACTTGCTTGGAATCGCTGACAGGAGGGCATCTGGTTAGCTCCAGGGGCCTGTACTGCGGGGATGGGACGTGGCAGGTTGAATTTGTTTGTTTTAGGGCTGAGGAGGACGTACTGTATGTTTTCATGAACGTGCTTCCCTTGGCGATCCTTTCCTTGTCGAGGGTTTTTTCCTGGCCGCCGCCCATTGTGCTATACGACTTGTCGGATATTGATTTGGTAGCGATCTGAAAAGAATAACCGGGAGATATGAGGAGGCTAGCAGTTTTGTTGGGAGGGTATTGTAGGTATCGAGGTATAGATATGTGACGGAGGGAAGATAGGAGCGCAGAACTCGCTGGGGTTGAGAGATTGGCCGTCTTGGGTCCTGGACCTAATATAAACCGAGACGGAGCACCTTCGGGGTCGCCACTGTTCCACCTTCTTCGCGCTCTGATCCTCTTTTTTGCGACCTTTCGTTCATGCACCTGCGGTACATTCGGCGAGCCGATATGCACGTTATCACACTCTCGACCAAATAGGGACGTATTATTGTAGCCTTCTTGACATCCTTGAGAACGGCTGGGCTGCTTGAGGCTTGAGGTTAAAATCGGGGTAATTCGGGAAGGGAGCAGTGTCTGGATGGTGGAGGACGGGAACGAGGTGTGGGGGTGGTGAACCGGTGTGGGCGGGATACCGAAACCTCAGCTAGGTGTGCCAGCTAGGTGTGTCTGCTCATATTACCTAAGGCGTGGAAACACAACTTCCAGCTCAGCTCAGCTAATTTACACATTTGTGTAAACGCACTGATTGGCTAGAGATATCTGCAGTCCTCAGGGATCTTTTTGGTTGCACAGCATGGTCATATGCAACCTGCGACGCCCTTGTGCCATGGCTGCCTAGGTGCGGGGATATTTCCGAAGAGGGGGCATGGGAGTGATCTGAGGTTATCTAGATGTTGACAGAGTCGCTCGGAATTCGTCAACAGATTGGTGTTTGTAAGTTGACTCTTCATCCAGAACGAGTTTTGTATCGAAAGAATGGAAACCTTAAGGTTGTCCCTGGAAAAGCCTGACCCAAGGTTGCTTGGCTTTTCTGCGATGCCTTGGGTCTCTCTAATGGAGGTGAGCACAGGCAAGGCTGTAGCCTGCAGATATCCCAGGCAGCTGATAGGACCGCAGCACGAGGAAGCGTGTGGTTGCACTACATGTACATACTACTGTCGAGCCATTTTTGCGCGAATGGTAGTCCTAGTCCGTTCTTATCGATGGCAACGAAGATGCCCGAGTGCCCAAGGGTGCCACACGGCTAGCATTCGCTCAGGGTAAGATAAACAGAATTTTCCATTGGCCTGGCTACGTGAAGAAGGAGGAGGGTTAGGTAACGATACTGTTTAAGTCCACGCGGAAGTCTGCTGTAATGTCACGGGACAAAGCGCGTGGTGACAGAAAAGATATGTACCTCACCAATTTGTTGACAATACTAGCTCCACCGTACACCAAGTGCTCCAGACCTGAGATCTGCCAGGTAGACATCGACCAACACTGCTGCCCCTTTTCTATTTACCGCTCCATCTTTTCTTCTTTTCCTACGAAATTAAGACAATGTCTGTGGCGATGAACCTGGGTACTTGAATTTCCTCTCTCCTCTGCAATTTTGCTGTACAAAATTGGAGCCCAATGGCCCGAGAGGCCCTAACTTCTTGCACTCGAAAGCCCCGGTTTCCACCCAGGAGGCTTTCATTGGTTACCAGAGCTGAATGTTGACCCGGGGCGGACAGCGTATGCTGATCAATTCTGCTCCATGCGATGGAGTCGATACGAAGTCGCGGCAACGGCGACAAATGGGATAAATACCGGGTATCCGCCCCAATGAGCTTCACTCGAAGTGCATCTCTGCAGTGCACAACAGATGCAATGCACCAAGGCATCGTCAGATATCGCCAGCAGAAAATTCCTCAAGGGGTGAGCCCTGGTGGGGCGTTGGGCTTTAAGTTCTCTCCCCCCTGCGTGCAAGTGAGCAATGGGGCCATCTGAAACCTGCTTCGGATTTCAACCAAGCCAAAGGTACCTATCTCACCACATCAGCCAAGACATTTCATCACGAGACCCAATCCACCTATTGTCCCATGGCGCTCTCATCTCGCACATCCAGCTCGGTCCCGTCCAGCCCCCTGAGTGAAAAGTCCGGATCGAGCCGTACATCGGCGCCGCTGCTGACCAGCCACAACCGACGCCTCACGCAAACCCATAGTACGGGGCGCCATGACGATGTCGAGCCAGCAATACCATCAGCCACAATAAGAGGATGGAGCCCATCGAACGATGACAGTGTGCCCTACGGCTGGCCGCGGCTGGCAAAAGTCATGGCCGAACGCCCGACCCTCCAGTCGTTCTCACGCTTCCACGAGGCCAACATGAAGAACCTACTGTACTACCAGGTCCAAATTGCCAAGCTCGAGAGGGAGCTCAAGGAAGGGGAGTGGGACGACTTGAAGGATACGGCCAACATGGAGAAGTCCGAACAGCAGGCCTGCTTCGCCGAAATTATGGTTGGGGAGCCGTCCTCACAGCAGTGGAAGCTCGTTCTGGAGCTGCGCAAATGTCTCCATCAGTACAGTGAGATATCCCCTCTCTCTCCCACTTGGTCTTGCCATAACCCACAAGAACTTTCTAACCAAGATGCCTTGACAGATAGAGCCCTAATCGAACTCTCCCAGGTCTCTGCACTTCCCGAGCCCAGCACGGTAAACGTTCAAGCCCTCTTCGAGTGGCTGACCGGCCCGACGGACGGCAAGGGCAACAGTAACGTCGATGGTTGCGGGAGCAAGGCATGGGGCGACCACTCCAACGTCCCGCAACCACCCGGGCTACCCGAACGATTTCGGGCCCTCGTCCGCAGCACTTTTCTGTTCTGGAAGGACCAGCCGGACCGGATGAACTGCAACCTCGTGGTACCGTGCAAGGTCGAAGATCGAGATGGTTTTACCGGCTGGGTGGCCGATTACTGGACGCCGTTCTGGGTAGCGCTCAAGAAACACCGAAAGGGCGAGAACGACAACGCGGCGAACAAGAGCGATCCAGCCGAGGTGAGTATCGGATTTCATCCCATATAAATCCCCATATACATGTTATGCAGGTCTCAACCGTTGATACCGTCCAGGACACATTTGAGACACACTCAGAGAAGAACATGCAGCGATTCACCGCAGCCGTGGCCACCGTCGTCGCCTGTCTACTCCCGACCCTGGCCATCGGCGTGCTGACCACGGCGCGCGGCATGACCCAAATACTCCTCTACATTGGCGGCTTCACCGCCCTGTTTGCCATCGGTCTGATGATCCTGGCCAAGGACACGTCGACGGTGCAAATCTTTACCGCCACGGCTGCGTATGTGCTACCAATTGCTCAGGACGCCCCCCTTAAAGGCTGTTACTTTGGCTAACCTTTTGTCCGCCCAACATCAAGCTTCTCGGCTGTGCTGGTAGTATTCGTGCAGAACCAGCAAAGCTAACTGAGATATTGGGGCAAGCTCGCTGGTGGCCGGATTGTCTGAGGCGCATACCGATGTGGTACAATACAGATCAGGGTGTGGCACGTTAATCAGGACCTGGATGACATAAGAACACGGGAGAGAGGACACAGTTTCCCTGTCCCAACTAATCCGCTGGATATGGTGATGACCGTGTATTCGTTTCGTTCGGAATGCGATGAAATCCGGGAGATTGGTATCATTTTGCCTCCTTTGCATTTGGACAGATCCACTCGCCTAGAGAGAGTTAGGGCCGCTATAGAAATATTGTCTGGCAAGATGAGTTTGCTAGTGATGCTGCTGGTTTGGACTTTTCCGTCTTGTGCTATGGGGAAGTTTCCTCGTACAAGTACACCTAAAACTGCTTCATTGAGGTCAGCTTCTGACCTGCATACTGAATAATTCAACGATCCGCATGGGCTGACACGGCAAGCTCTCATAGAACAGACACCGCGTGCACAAGCCTCTGCTTGACTTTGTTTCTCAGAAGGTCGGCCCGAGCAGCACTATCATCATGGTGAGACGCATCATCCCTCGCCTCCTAACATGGTCGCCTGTCCCGCCAAGCCCAGGGCTGCGTCAATCGATCGCTCTCTGATTTCCCATGGACGCTCGACATCAACTACAAAGGCCTTCTCCAGATCAGCGACCCGCAGAACCACACCCTCCCGTCTTGGGCAAACGTCCCATTCGTAGTCCACAACTCGGCCACAGATGCGACCATCACCTGTAGCTACAACGAAACTCAGGTCATGGGCCTCAGCACCTACCCCTATCTGACCTGCTACACCCCGCCCTCTCTCCCAACCTATCCGGACCTCACAAAGTTCACCTCTGATCGCTCGTCCGATACAAACATCTCAAGCACCTCGCAGATGTATTTCGATCAGACCTGGGTGTGTCCTGGCGGGGCAGGACAGGAGTCGTATGTATTTCCTAGCTTCCATAGTACAAGGTGTGGCATGAATGAACGATAACTAAGTCCCCAATGCATCATTCCAGGTATACATTCTCGGCCTCCGCAAATTTCGAGTTTGTGCTGCCCTGCACTTTTATCGCTTATCAGAATTTTGACTGGGCCCCCGGTGAGGTATTTTCGACACAGGAGGAGGAATGCTCAGCTTTGGTACTGGAGTATATCCCTTTGAGCGTCAATATTGCGCCGGATCAGGACGGGGCGAAAAAGTGAGAGACAACTTGTGTCTCGGTCCCGACATTTCAAAGGTACCTTAGTTGTGATCAAAAGTTCAGTCGAATGACCTCGAACTAGCACATTGTATTAGAGAATGTTCAGACACTTGGAATTACCTGAAAAGATTTTGTTATTTCTAAGCTTGAGTCTCTGTTCCCTGAGAAAGAACTCAGTGTCAATGCCGTTACTGCACATTCTAACTCCCACTATTAAACCTCCCCTTCCTGTCTTCCCGATTGTGGTCAGTCATGGCAAAATCTTTTCTCAAGGAACGATAGGTACTAAACGAAATCTCTCAAACCCATGTTGTGTGCCGTTGCTCCAATGCTAGTTGCCCAACATCACACCACGTGGTAGAACACGATCTTTGATCACCTACCTCCGCATCCACCCACCAATCACAACACAGCCTCTCGCGTCACAACACCACCCCAAAGTCAGCTGCCGCAAATACGAGCCCTGACATAGCGTACATACATGCAGTACCACCGAGCATTAGAACATCAATCTGTTGACACTAGACCGCAGCATAAACACAGCATAATAAGCCGCGACACCCAGCCAGCCCTGCAGCATACCAGAATGTGGTACCTCCAAACTACATCCAACCTCCAGCAAACAAACACAACCCCACATCCACCATGATCTACACCAAACTACCCCTCCTCCTCTGCCTCATCCCCCTCGCAACGTCCGCTCCAGGCGGCCACCCCCCCCGGCCCTCCGCATCACCCAAACCAACCCCCTAAACC
>Ga0247758_1000904_pt1 | contig 24981 bp, 21 predicted proteins | sample UWRJL156409C4_FD_180950 | JGI IMG/M metagenome (GOLD analysis project Ga0247758, IMG submission 180950) | Plant litter microbial communities from Arlington Agricultural Research Station in Wisconsin, United States - UWRJ-L156-409C-4 | ecosystem: Environmental > Terrestrial > Plant litter >... | reverse complement strand
GTTCACGGCGGATCAGCCGGAGCTGGCCAAGGTCGGCATCGCCGCCCTGGCCCGCATTCGCGAGCAGAAGCCGGACCTCGTCGTGCTCAACGGCGACATCACCGACCGGGGCCTGGCGCCGGACATCACGCTCGCGCGCCAGACGCTGGAGGCGGGCGGGTGCGACCTGATCAAGGTGGGGGAGGAGCCCGCCGCCGAGAGCACGCCCGATCCCGGCACCGGGAAGGTCCCCTGCTACTACGTCCCCGGCAACCACGAGTCCTACGGGCTCAACAACACGCAGGCGACGCTGGGGCCCTGGACGGCTGAGTTCGGACGGCCGTACCGCACGTTCGACCACAAGGGCACCCGCTTCGTGCTGCTGAACAGCGCGCTCGGTTCCTTCCGCGGCTCGGACTACGACCAGCTGCCGATGCTTCGTGACGCCCTCGCCTCGGCGGTGACGGACGACAGCATCGACAACGTGATGGTCTTCGCCCACCACCCGGTGGACGACCCGGCGGAGACGAAGTCCAGCCAGCTGGGCGACCGCACCGAGGTGCAGCTCGTCGAGAAGCTCCTGGCCGACTTCCGCGAGCAGAGCGGCAAGGGCGTGACGATGACGGGTTCGCACGCGCAGATCGCGGACGTGCACCGGATCGAGGGCGTGCCGTACACGGTGCTCCCGTCCTCCGGCAAGGCGCCGTACGGCGTGCCGGAGCGCGGTGGCTTCACCGGCTGGCTGAAGTGGAGCGTCGATCGTGACGCGACCGCCGGCCAGCAGTGGCTGACGCAGGACGTGCGCGCGTTCGCCCAGTCGATCACGCTCGACGCCCCGGCCACGCTCGAGGTGAGCCAGGCCGCGACGCTGAGCGGCAGCATCGTGCAGCCGTCCGGCGTGTCGACCGGCTCGCGGGTCGTGCCGCTCGCGTACCCGATGTCGGTCCACTGGTCCGGCGACGAAGGGCTGGCGGTCGGCCGCGGCGAGGACGCGATCTCCGCGGCGCGCAGGGCGCGCAAGGTCGCGATCCTCGATCCGGTGACGCGCCAGCTCACCGCGCTGCGGCGCGGCACGGTCACGGTGAAGGTCACCAACGACTCGATGCGGGAGTACACGGACGCGGCCTCGACCGCTCCGATCACCACCGAGAAGACGATCGACGTGGTCCCGTACGCGGGATCGGGTGCGCGCGTCGATGCGCCCGCACCGGTGTTCCCGGCCCAGCCGGCCGCCACCACGGGCGCCGGCCAGACGGTCACCGTCACCAACACCGGTGACCGGCCGCTGGAGATCGACGACGCCAGGATCCGCGCGACCGCGGGCAGTTCCGAGGGTGAGTTCGTGCTGGCCGGGAACGCGTGTGCCGATGGCGAGGTCGCCCCGGGTGCGTCGTGCGCGATCGTCGTGCGCTACTCGCCGGCCGTCGCCGAGGTGACGTCGACCGCGGTGCTGACGCTCGCGTCGAACGCCGCCGAGCGGGAGACGGACGTGACGCTGACCGGCGTCAGCACGATCCTCCAGAAGGGGGACAAGGGCGATGCCGGTGACACCGGCGAGGCGGGGCCGGCCGGCCCGGCGGGTCCGAAGGGCGACACCGGAGGGACCGGGGAGACCGGAGCCACCGGAGCCGCGGGCCAGCCCGGGGCGAAGGGCGACGCCGGCGCGACCGGTCCGAAGGGCGACGGCGGCTCGGCCGGCGGGATCGGCGCGACGGGGGCGACCGGACCCAAGGGCGACAACGGCGCGACCGGGGCCGCCGGGGCCAAGGGCGACAAGGGCGACAGGGGGGCGACCGGGGCGCCGGGCCGCGACGCCTCGGTGAAGTGCTCGGTCGCCAAGCGCAGGACGTCGTCGAAGGTCACGTGCAAGGTCACGTACGTCAGGAGCACGTCGAAGCGGATCGGCGGCCGGCAGGCCAGCCTCACCCGCGGCGGCCGTACCTACGCGCGCGGCACCGTCGCCGCGCTGCGCACGGTGCGGACGATCACGCGGGGGACGTACACCCTCCGCGTGAGGACGAGCACGAAGACGACGACCACCTACCGGATCGCGATCCGCTGAAGGCCGGAGGTATCGCACGAGGCCGTCGGCAACTGCCGACGGCCTCGTGGCGATGCCTCCTGTGGAAAGCGCCGGTGTGCTGGCTCCCAGGCCAGCGCCTCCGGCGGTTTCCTCATTTGCGGGTGATGAAGACGATCCCCAGCACGCAGAGCACCATGAAGGCCGCGAACGCGACCGTCGCCAGGACGCTCCAGCCCGCCATCGCGGCGTGCCGGCCCTCGCGGCGGGTCTCCCCGGCGTGGATGGCGCCGTAGAGGCAGAGGGAGAAGGACAGGGCGACCAGGAGCCCCGCCCCGAGCGACACGCCGATCAGCTCACCGATCTGCACCAGCTCGGTCGTGGCGATCACGCGCGCACCTCCACGTCCTGCTCCTCCTCGACCCCGGCCGCGGCGTACGGGTCCACGCTCGGCACGCCGGCCCCGAGGCCGGACCCGCGCTTGGCCCGGCGGTTGGCCACCGCGCGGCGGCCGAAGATGGCCAGGAGCAGCCCGATGCCGCAGATCGTGACGACGAGCGGGCCGGCGGCGCCGTCCCCGAAGATGGCGATGATCCCGTACGCCAGCGCGCCGATCGCCGCGGAGGCGGGCAGCGTGAGCAGCCAGGCCGTGGCGATGTTGCCGGCCACGCCCCACCGCACGGCCGACAGGCGCTTGGCGGCGCCCGCGCCCATGATGCCGCCGGAGATCACGTGGGTGGTCGACAGCGGATAGCCCAGGTGCGAGGCGGTCAGCACGACGGCGGCGCCCGAGCCCTGGGCGGAGAAGCCCTGGGCCGGATCCATCTTGATGATCTTGGAGCCCATCGTCTTGATGATGCGCCAGCCGCCCGAGTAGGTGCCGAGGGCGATCGCCGTGGCCGAGGAGATGATCACCCAGAGCGGGACGTCGAAGCCGGTGGCGGGCAGGTCGCCGTGCGCGATCAGGGCGAGGGTGATGATGCCCATCGTCTTCTGCGCGTCGTTGGTCCCGTGGGCGAGGGAGAACATGCTGCCGCTGACGAGCTGGCCGAGGCGGAACCCGCGGTTGACGGGGCCGGGACGCAGCCGGCCGCAGACGCCGTAGGCGATGAGGATCGCGGCGCCGGCGACGACGAAGGCCAGGAACGGGGCGACGAGGCCGGGGATCAGCACCTTGTCGAGCAGGCCGTTGAAGTCGACCCCGGAGGTGCCGGCGGCGGCCAGCGTGGCCCCGACCAGTCCGCCGATGAGGGCGTGCGACGACGACGACGGGAGCCCGAACCACCAGGTGATGAGGTTCCACGCGATCGCTCCCACGAGGCCGGCGAACACGACGGTGGTGGTGGCCGCCCCTGACTCGACGATGCCGCTGCCGACGGTGGCGGCCACCTTCAGCGAGATGAACGCGCCGACGAAGTTCAGGAGCGAGGCCAGCAGCACCGCGATCCGCGGCGACAGGGCGTAGGTCGACACCGAGGTCGCCACCGCGTTGGCGGTGTCGTGGAACCCGTTGGTGAAGTCGAAGGCCAGGGCGGTGCCGACGACGATGATCAGGATGAGATCGCTGTCCACGAGGGAGCCTCAGGAAACCGGCTAGGCGTTCTTGATGATGATGCTGGCCAACGTGTTGGCCACCTGCTCGCAGGCGTCGATGGCCTCTTCGAGCCGGGCGTAGATGTCCTTCCAGCGGATGACGACCATCGGGTCGATCCCGCCGTCGAACAGGGAGGCGACCGCGTCGCGGCTGATGCGGTCCCCGTCGTTCTCGAGCTTGTGGATCTCCATCGTGTACTCGGAGATGTCGCCGAAGGTGCGGATGAGCGGCACCGCCAGCGCGATCTGACGGGTGGCGTCCAGGAGGATCTGGGCCAGGCGCGAGGCCTGTTCCATGGGCGCTTCGATCTTGTAGAGGATGAAGTAGTCCGCGGTCTCCTCGGTGTGGTCGACGATGTCGTCCAGGGCCGAGGCCAGCTCCAGGATGTCCTCGCGCTCCAGCGGGGTGACGAACGTCTGGTTCAACCGCTGGACGATCTCGTGGGTGAGGCGGTCGCCCTCCTGCTCGGCGAGCAGGATCTCCTTGGACAGGTGGGCCTTCTCGGGGAACTCCCGGAGCATCTCCTCCAGGAGCTCGGCGGTGCGCACCGCGTTGTTGGCCGAGAGTTCGAACAGATCGAAGAACTTCCGGTCCCGGGAGGCGAGCAGGTTCGCGAGTGAGGCCATGGCGGGCGCAACTGTACGTGAAAGGCGGGTGAAGTCGATGTTACGACGCGCGCGCCCCGACTCATACACGCGCGCGCCGCCGTCGAGCCGGGGGAAACCGGCCGGTTCAGGGGTGGGTTCAGGGAAAACGGGGTTGTGGGCGGAAGGCCTCCCGGCGAGGCTGCTGGCATGCACTTCCTCCGCCTCCTCGCCCTCTCCCTGACCCTCCTGCTCGTGCCGGCCGTCGCCGTCGCGACGGCCGCCGATCCGGTGCTGATCTCCAGCCCCGGCGCGCTCGGCACGCTCCCCGACCAGGGGATCGCCAACGCCGGTCCGCCCGAGTCGCTGAAGGGCAACGACGTGGTCTCGACGAGCGACGACGGCCGCTACGCGGTGTTCGGCTCGCAGTCCGACCGGCTGTCGGGGGCCGACGACGACCGCTTCACCAACATCTTCCGCAAGGACCGGACGACCGGCGTGGTCACGCTGGTCTCCCAGAACACGAGCAGCGAGGCGGCCAACGGTGCCTCGTACGGCGCGACGATCAGCGACGACGGCACCCTCGTGGCCTTCACCAGCGCGGCCACCAACCTCGCCGCAGGGGACACCGACACCGGGCACGACGTCTACGTGCGCAACCTGTCGACCAACACGACGACGCTGCTCTCCCCGGGGGCGGCGCAGGACTGCGAGGACGGTGCGGACGCCGACTGCGGGCAGGCGATGATCTCCGGCAACGGGCAGTACGTGGCGTTCGTCTCGGACGCCGACAAGCTCGCGGCGGACACCAACGGCAAGACGGACGTCTACCGGGCCACGGTGGACGGCGCCACGCTGGCCCTCGTGTCCCAGGTCGAGGGCTCCGCGCCCGCCCGGGCCGGCAATGGGAGCTCCTACCAGCCGTCGATCGACGACTCCGGCGTGCACGTCGCCTTCACGACGAGCGCCACCGACCTGGCTGCGGCGCCGGCGGTCACGGACGCGAACACCACCCTCGACGTCTTCGTGCGCACCATGACCAGCGGCGACCAGCGGCTGGTCACCGGCGTCAACGCCAGCCAGAGCACGACGCTCGGCAAGGGCGGCGACCGGCCGATGATCTCCGGCGACGGCCTCAAGGTCGCGTTCGCGACCGACAGCAACGGGGTCGACCCGACGGTCAGCGACACCGACTCCAACGCGGACGTGTACCTGCGCGTCCTCTCGACCAACGTCAACGCGCTGATCACCCGCCAGTCGGGCGTCAGCGGCGCCAAGAGCAACTCCTACATCGCCGAGCCGCTGGGGCTCAGCGACGACGGCGAATGGATCCTCTTCACCGCTGACGCGTCCAACCTGGGCGTCGACACCGACGGCATCGCGCGGCGCCGCGCGGTGTACGCCCGGCGCTACATCCCCACCCTCCTGGGGACGACGATCCCGGTGAGCGTCGGGCCGAATGGCCCCAGCGACGCGGCCGTCGTCGGGGCGATCAGCGGCAACGGCGCCCGCGTGCTGATCATCAGCCTCACGCCGCTGGACGACACGGCCACCCGGGACGAGCACGAGGTGTACGGGCGCGCGCTGGCCCCGCTCGGCGCGGCGCGGGTCGTCTCCCGCCCGCCCGGCGACGACGCCTACGCGGCCCAGGACATCGGCGCGTACTCGTCCGGCTACTACGGCATCGCCCGGCGCACGAGCGCCGACGGGCGCTACGTCGTCTTCAGCTCCGGCTCCGACGGGCTGTCCTCCGCGGACCGGGACGACGTGAGCAACGTCTACCGCCGCGACCTGCGGACCGGTGCGCTCGACCTGGTCTCCCGGGCGGCCGGCCCGGACGGTGCCGGGGCCGACCGGGGCGGCGACTACCCGTCGATCAGCGCCGACGGCAACCGCGTCGTCTTCACCAGTTACGCCGGCAACCTCGGGTTCTCCGAGGGCACCGGCCGCGTGTACGTCCGCGACGTGGCCGCCGGGACGACCACGCTGGTCTCCCGGACCGACGGCCCGGGCGGCGCCGACGAGACGGGCATGCGCCCGGAGATCTCCGGGGACGGCCGGCGCGTGGTCTACGTGCACGACGCGGGCGGCGTGTCCCACGTGATGGTGCGCGACCTGGAGGCGGGGACGACGACGCAGGCCGACCGCGCCGACGGTCCCACGGGGGCCCTGGCCACGGCCGGCGCGTCGACGGCCTCGATCGACGCCACGGGCAACCGCGTGGCCTTCACCAGCGGCGCCAAGAACCTGGAGGGGCCCGGCACCGACACGGACGTCAGCAGCGACGCGTACGTCCGCGACCTCGCCGCGGGGACGACCCGGCTGGTCTCGCGGGCGGACGGGGCGGCCGGCGCCAAGAGCACGTCTGCCGTCTACGGCGTGGAGATCAGCCTCGACGGCGGCCGCATCGCGTTCTCCAGCTCCAGCCCGGCGCTGGCCCCGGAGACCTGGCCGGTCGGCGTCCAGCAGCTGTTCGTGCGGGACCTGGCGGCGAGCACCACGGTGTTGGCCAGCCGCGGGACGGCGGCGGCTGACGACGGGGTCGGCGACTTCACGATCGACGGCAGCGGCGATCGTGTCGCGTTCGTGAGCGAGGCGACCACGCTCGTGCCGGGCGCCGGGACGACCGACACGGTGTTCGTGCGGCGGCTGAGCACGGGCGAGACCACGGCGCTGCCCGCCTGGGCGCCGGCGGACCCGAACAACCAGGACGCGAATGCCGGCGATCCCAGCCTCAGCGCGGACGGCCGCTGCCTGGCCTTCCTGGCCGAGGGCGTCGGGCCGGTCGCCGGGGTGTCCACGGACTACGCCAACGTGTACGTCCTGCCCCTGGACGGCGGGACCTGTCCGGCCGCGGACGCGGTCGTCCCGCCGGAGAACCCGCAGGTCGATCCCCCGAAGAACCCGCAGAACCCGCCGCCGGTCGCGCCGAAGGTGAGCGGGCTCAAGCTCAGCTCCGCGAAGTTCCGGGTGGGGAAGAAGGCCACGCCGGCCGCGGCGCGGGCCATGACGGCCGCCGCGAAGCGGAAGACGGCGAAGAGGAAGACGCCGGAGGGGACGACGATCGGCTTCACGCTGTCGGCCAAGGCGGCGGTCACGATCACCGTCGAGGCCAGGACGACGGGGCGCCTGAGGGGCAAGACGTGCGTGAAGGCGACCAAGAAGCTGGCCAAGAAGAAGAAGTGCGTGCTCTACGGGAAGACGGGCACGCTGAAGCGCGCCTCGGTCAAGGCGGGCGCGGTCAAGGTCGCGTTCACCGGGCGGATCGGCAAGAAGGCGCTGAGGCCGGGCGCCTACCGCGTCGCGGTCGTGGCCACGGCGGCCGGGAAGTCGTCTGCGCCGGTCCGCGCGAGCTTCACCGTCGTCAATAAGTAGCCCACCTTCGAGGACGTCTTCCTCGACCCGAACCGCCCCCGCGGACCCACCGCCGGGCCCCACCTCGATCCCGCTCAGCGGGAATCGGATGGGGCTCGGCGCGTGGTTCAGCGGACGTCGTCGAGCGAGCGGTGCAGCGCGCCGAGCTCGCTGGGCTCGATCGAGTAGCCGTGCTCCGGGGCCGGGTAGGCCTTCGAGCGTACGTCGCCGGCGTAGGCGGCCACGCCGGCCGCCATCTCCTCCTGCAGCGAGGCGTACCGCTTCACGAAGCGGGCCCCGAGGCCCTCGCGGATGCCGAGCAGGTCGTGGAAGACCAGGACCTGGCCGTCCGTCGCCGGGCCGGCGCCGATGCCGATCACCGGGATCTCCATCAGCGGCATGATCTCGTGGGCGACCGCGGACGGGATCGCCTCGAAGACGATCGAGAAGCAGCCGGCCTCCTGCAGCGCCAGCGCCTCGCGGGCGATCCGCTCGGCGGCCGCGCCGCTGCGGCCCTGGGCCTTGTAGCCGCCCAGCGCCGTGGAGGTCTGCGGCGTGAGGCCGACGTGGCCCATCACCGGGATGCCGGCGCGGACGATCGCCCGCGCGCGGGCCACCGACGTCTCGCCGCCGCCCTCGAGCTTGACCGCGTCGCAGCCGGCCTCCTTGACGAACCGGAAGGCGGTCGTCACGGCCTGCTCGTCGCTGACCTCGTAGGACCCGAAGGGCAGGTCGCCGATGAGGAACGGAGTGTCGAGCCCGCGCCGCGTCGCGGCGGCGAGCATGAGGATCTCGTCGACCGACACCGCGACCGTGGACGGGTACCCGAGCACGGTCATCGCGCCGGAGTCGCCGACGAGGACGAGGTCGACGCCGGCCTGCTCGACCGCGCGGGCGGACGGGTAGTCGTAGGCGGTGACCATCACGATCGGCTCACCGTGGCGCTTCATCTCGGCGAGGCGGGGGAGCGTCATCGGCAGGCGCGAGGCGTCGGCCGGGACGTGGACTTGGGTGGGCATGCTGGACATGTGTGTTGGGTCTCCTAGCCGGTCGACGCCCTTACAGGGTCGCCGCCGCGTCGGGGATGGGGGTGAGGACGATGTTGTCGATGAGGCGTACGTCGCCCACGCGCGCGGCGAGGGCCAGCAACGTCTCGGTGGTCACCGCGGTGACCGGGGCAAGGGTGTCGGGGTCGACGAGCGCCACGTACTCGGGCTCGACGCCGGCCTCGCGCAGCGGCGCGTGGACCGTCTCGAGCAGCGCACCGGCGTCGCGCTCGCCCGCCGACAGCGCGTCGGCGGCGGCGCGCAGGCCGGCGGAGAGGGACAGCGCGCGCTCGCGCTCGTCGGGGGAGAGGCGGGCGTTGCGGCTGGACAGGGCCAGGCCGTCGGCGGCCCGCACGGTCGGGGCGGTCACGATGCGCACGGGGAGGTCCAGGTCGCGCACGGCGCGGCGCACGACGAGGGCCTGCTGGGCGTCCTTCTGCCCGAAGTACGCGGCGTCCGGCTGGACGATGTTCAGCAGCTTGCTCACGACGGTCGTGACGCCATCGAAGTGCCCCCGGCCGCGGTGCGCGCCCTCAAGCGTCTCCGTGAGCGGGCCGTCGACGCGCACCGCGGTCGCGTGGCCGGCGGGGTACATCTCGCCGACCGACGGTGCGAACAGCAGGTCGGCCCCGGCGTCGCTGGCCAGCTCGGCGTCGGCGGGCAGGTCCCGCGGATAGGCGTCCAGGTCGGCGGCCTCGCCGAACTGCGTCGGGTTGACGAAGACCGACACCACGACCACGTCGCTCTCGTCGCGGGCCTGCTCGATCAGCGAGCGGTGGCCGGCGTGCAGGGCGCCCATCGTCGGCACCAGTCCGACCGTGCTGCCGTGCCGGCGGGCGGGCCGCAGCGCGGCGCGCAGCTCGGAGATGGCGTGGATCGTCCTCATACCGGGACCTCGACGGCCCGGTCGGCCAGCGCCTGGGTGGCCACGGCGAGCGCGTCGAACAGGGGCAGGAGATCGGGTGTGCGCTCGGCCACCGCGGTTCGCTGCCGGGCGACGGTGGCGGTGTCGCCGCGCACGATCGGGCCGGTCAGGGCGGGACGGGCGCCGGTGGCGGCCCAGTTGTCGACCGTCGCGCGCACGAGCGGGACGAGCAGGTCGCGCCCGGCGCCGGTGGTCGCCGCGAGCCGTTCGGCGGCGTCCTCGACGGCGAGGAGGAAGTTGGAGGCGATCGAGGCGGCCGCGTGGTAGGCGGGGCGGTCGGCGTCGTCGATCTCGAAGGCGGTCATCCGCAGCTGCTCGGCGAGGACGTGCGCGGCGGCCAGCGCGCGGTCGGTCGTCCCCGCCACGGCACAGGACGCGCCGGCGAAGTCGGCGCCCGCGGTCGACACCGTCATCAGGGGGTGCAGGCCGAACGCCTCGTGGGGGGTCAGCGCGGCCAGGCCGGTGGCTCCGGAGCAGTGGCCGACGAGCGGGCCGGGGGTGACGACGGCGGCCGCGGCGGCGATCTCGCCGTCGGGGACGCAGAGCAGGACGACGTCGACGCCCTGCGGGTCCGCGCCGCGGCCGAGCGGGCCGACGACCTCGACGCCGGCGGCGGTGAGGGTGTCCGCGAGCGCGGTGCCCAGGCGGCCCGCGCCGACGACCGCGCAGCGGCCAGGTGAAAGGGGGGTGTGCATCGTTTCGGTCCAGCTCCCGAGAGGGGGATGCCGGCGCGTGGTGATGAGGTGGTGGCGTTCCTGCGGTTGGGGGTCCGTCCCCGAGGGGGGTGACGGCCTGTGTGAAGAGTACCCCTTCGTCAACCCTTTCCGGCGCGGCGGTAGCATCGCGGCGTGTCCACGGTCGAGGAACGGCGCGAACGGCTGACCCAGGTCTTCCATCGCGCGCGAGCGTGCGAGCGGTGCCCGGAGCTGGTCGCCACACGCACCCAGGTGGTGTTCGGGGCCGGGAACGCCGATGCCGACCTGATGTTCATCGGGGAGGCGCCGGGGCGGGACGAGGACGTCAACGGCATCCCGTTCGTGGGCCGCTCGGGCCAGCTGCTGACCCAGCTCCTGGAGGAGGTCGGCCTGCACCGCGACGACGTCTTCATCGCCAACGTCCTGAAGTGCCGTCCGCCGGACAACCGCAACCCGGCGCCGCGCGAGATCGCCAACTGCCGGGAGTACCTGGAGGAGCAGCTCGCGCTGATCCAGCCCCGCGTCGTGTGCACGCTGGGCAACTTCTCCACCAAGCTCATCCGGGACAAGCCGGACGGCATCACCCGGGTGCGTGGCAACGCGGAGATCGTGACGATCGGCGAGCGCAGCGTGCGGCTGCTGCCCCTGCTGCATCCGGCCGCCGCGCTCTACACCCGTTCGAACATCGACCTGCTGCGGGCGGACATCGGCCTGATCCCCGGGCTGCTCGCGCTCGATCCGCCGCCGCAGCCCACGCCGGCGCAGGCGCGTCCGGCGATGCCGGAGCCGGAGGTCGTCCAGGAGCCGGAACCGGAGCCGGAGGTCGAGGCGCCCGCGGACGCCGGCGCGCCGGAGCCCGAGCCCATGCCCGAGGCGCCCCCGCCGAAGGACCAGCTCGGCCTCTTCTAGCCCGTCGCGCCCGCCCGGCGCACGGCGCGCCACCAGGCCCGCAGCTCGGCGCGCTCACGGCTCGACGGTCGGCCCAAGGCCGTGCGCGCTCCGGCGCGGGTGACGAACGTGAGCGCCTGCGCCGCGTCGTCCCGGGCCAGTGCGGGCCGGCCCAGGTCCGCGCGCACCACCTCGCGCCGCCGGCGGGCCTTCAGGTCCAGCGGCTCGCCGCCGAAGTGGGCGGTGGTCGACGTCCCGCCCGTGTGGACGAGGCGCACGGCCGGCCACAGGATGGTGGGGACGTCCAGCGCGGCGGCCCGCAGGCACAGGTCCATGTCCTCGCCGTAGAGGAACGGCTCCGGGTCGAACGGGCCGAGCCGCCGCAGCGTGTCGGTGCGGGCGGCCAGGCAGGCCGCGATCGCCCAGCCGACCTCGATCGGCTCGTCCGACCGCCACGGGTCGGCGCGCAGCCGGGGGCCGGTGGGCAGGGCGCGCGGGTGGACGAGGGCGGGCAGCAGCGCCGCGGCGGTGCCGGGGCGGGGATGGGCGCTGCGCTGGACGGTGCGGTCCGCGTTGAGCAGCCGGGGCGCGAAGAGCGCGTCGCGGCGCACGGGCAGGGCGGCGAGCGTCGCGAGCCCGTCGTCGAGCACGAGCGTGTCGGGGTTGAGCAGCACGGTGACGTCGTGGCGGGCCACGGCGACCCCGGCGTTGTTGGCCGCGCCGAACCCGGGGTTGCCGTCCAGGACGACGGTCTGGGCCCCGGCGGCCCGGGCCACGGCGACGCCGTCGTCGGTCGAGCCGCTGTCGACCACCACGACCTGCGGGCCGTCCGGTCCGCTCCCGTGGTGCTCGGCCAGCGACGCCAGCAGCACGGCCAGGTCGCGCGCCGAGTCGTGCGCGACGATCACCGCGGTGAAGCTCACGCGGTCGCCTCGGGGCCCGCGGGGCCGTCGGGCTCGTCGGCGTCGAGTGCGTCCGGCGCGAGGCCGGCCGCTCCGGCGAGCGCCGGGTACAGCCCCGCGGCGCACGCCTCCCACGTGAACGTGGCGGCGCGCTGCCCGGCCAGCTCGCCGGTGGCCCGTCGTCGCGCGGGATCCAGGACGACCTTCACCAGCGCCGCGCTCAGGGCCTCGGCGTCCCCGGCGGGGACGTACAGCGCGTGGTCCTCGAGGGTCTCCGCGAACACCGGCAGCGCGGAGAGCACCGCCGGCGTGCCGTGGACCGCCGCCTCGAGCGGGACGAAGCCGAACCCCTCCAGCCACGACGGGGCGACGACGGCCGTCGCGCCCGCGTACAGGGCGGCGAGCTCCGCGCGCGACACCGTCGCCAGCAGCGTGGTGTCGGGCAGGCCGTCGAACGCCGAGCGCAGGCGCCCGTCGCCCACCACGACCAGGGGGATGTCCAGGCCCGCCGTGCGGGCGCGGGCGTAGGCCACGGCGAGCAGGTCGGGGCCCTTGCGGGGCTCGAGCGCCCCGACGAACAGCAGGTAGCGGTCGGGCACGCCGTCCGGCCGGGGCCCGACGGGGTCCTCGGCTGGCGCCAGCCCGGGCGAGGCGACCGACACGCGGTCGGGATCCAGCGACCACGAGGCGATGGCCAGGTCGGCCGTGACGCGCGACACGGCGCTCACTCGCGCGGCGCCGCGACCGAGCGCCGGCGGACGGGCCAGGCGGTGCCACCGGCGCTCGTACCCGGTGAAGTCGCGCGGTCGCTCCTCCCAGGACAGGTCGTGCACGGTGAGCACGTAGGGCATCCCGGCGCTCAGGGCGACCGGTGCGGGGGCGGGCAGCCACACCACGTCGAGGTCGCCGCCGAGCAGCCGGTCCAGCCGGGGTCGCCGCAGGAGCGCCGCCGCGCCGAACACGATCCGGCCCGGACGGCGGTCCCGGACGAGCACCACGTTGTCGGCGGCGGGCGCATCGACCGGCGCGCGGCCCGGGACGAAGCACCGCCACTCGTCCTGCGGATGGGCGGCCGCCAACGCCGCCAGCGCGCCGCGCGTGTAGTGGGCCACGCCGCGGCCGGCGGCGAGATGGCGGGCATCCACCCCAACCTTCATGCGCCTGACGCTAGTGGATGGCCACGACGCCCTCCGGCCGCGGGTTCGGCGCGGTCGCGCTCGTGTCCGGCGACGGTGTGTCAGGGGACGGGGCTCTGGGGTACTCTCGGGACAGATGTCCCAGCCCGTCCGCCTCGGCGCCCAGCGCGTCGCCCTCGTCCACGACTTCCTCCTCGACCTGCGCGGGGCCGAGCGCGTGTTCCTCGAGCTGTGCGAGCTGTTCCCCGAGGCCGACATCTTCACGGCGGTCTACGACGAGCGGGGCACCGAGGGCCGCTTCGCCCACCGCCGCGTGATCACCTCGGGCCTGCAGCGGCTGCGGCCGACCGCGTCGACGTTCCGGCCCCTGCTGCCGTTCTACCCTGCGGCGATGGAGTCGCTGGACCTGCGGGGCTACGACCTCGTCGTCTCCAGCTCCTCCGCGTGGGCGCACGGCGTGATCCCGGACGAGCACGCCGTCCACATCTGCTACTCCCACAACCCGTTCCGCTACGCCTGGAACGAGCGCGAGGCGACCCTGGCCGCCCGCAACGTCCTCGTGCGGCCCGCGCTCGCCTCGATCATGCGCCGCTGGCGGGCGTGGGACTTCGCGGCCGCCCAGCGCGTCGACGCCTACATCGCCAACTCCGAGACGACGCGTCTGCGCATCCACCGGTACTTCGCCCGCGAGGCGACGGTGCTGTACCCGCCGGTCGACGTCCAGCGCTTCGCGCCCGGACCGGTCGGCGACCACTACCTGGTCCTCTCCGAGGTCATGGCCCACAAGCGGATCGAGGTCGCCGTGCGCGCGTTCTCCCGCATGGGCCTGCCGCTGATCGTGGCCGGCAACGGGCCTGACAGCCGTCGCCTGCAGCGCATGGCCGGCCCGACCGTGCGGTTCGCCGGTCGTGTCAGCGACGCCGAGGCCGAGCGCCTGCTCAGCAGCGCCCGCGCGGTCATCGTCACCGCGACCGAGGAGTTCGGCATCGTCGCCGTCGAGGCGCAGGCCTCGGGCCGTCCCGTCATCGGGCTGCGGGCGGGCGGCGTCCTGGAGACCGTGGTCGAGGGAAAGACCGGCGTGTTCTACGACGAGCCGACGCCCGAGTCGCTGATCGCGGCGGTCCAGGCCTTCGATCCGCTGGCCGTCGACCCGATGGCGTGCGTGGCCCAGGCGCAGGGGTTCAGCCGCGAGGCGTTCCACGAGCGTTTCGCCGCCGTCGTCGAGCAGGTGACGCAGAGCGACCGGCAGGGCACGATCGACGATCGCCGCGCCGGCCGGCGTCCGCGGCCGCGTTCGCGCGGGCTGGCGCTGCAGGTCCGCGGCCGCCGCTGAGGAAGCGCTCGCTTCGCGGCACACGGCCGCTGTCCAGGCCGGTTCGCGTGTCTCGCCGGCGGCTGCCGACGCGACGGGCTCGGCGGATACCCGCCACGGAGTGTCGCGAATCCGTAGGCTAAGCGGATGGCCGTGGACACTGCACACGAGCTTCCGGTCGCCACGCTCGCTCGCCGTCTGGATCCGGCGACGCTGGCACGGCGGATGGTGGCGGAGTTCAGCACCGCGATCCCCGCGTATGCGCGGCTTCCCGATCCGGACGCTGCCGGGGGCATCCTGGAGATGTCCCGCCGCAACCTCGAGCTGTTCGTCGAGTGCGTGGTGGCCGACCGCACGCCCACTCGTGAGGAGCTCGAGCCGTTCTGTCGCTCCGCTCGCCAGCGGGCCAGCGAGGGCATGCCGCTGGAGGACCTGCTCGCCGCGTACCGCATGGGCGGCCGGCTCGGCTGGCGCGAGATCAGCACCGCCTCGCTGCCGAACGAGCAGGAGGCCCTCGTCGAGATGGCCGAGCGGACGATGCACTACATCGACCGGGTCTCGGCCGCCGTCGCCCAGTCCTACCTCGACGCCCGTCAGCACCACGTCTCGGAGGAGGAGCGCCGCCTGCGCGACCTCTTCGACGGCCTCATCGACGGCTCCCCGCTCAGCTCCGGCGTGCGCGCCGTGGCCGAGCGCCTCGGCTTCGCGATCGAGGGGCCGCACCGGCCGTTCGCGCTGGTCGTCCCCGGCGCCGCCGCCCACGAGCACGCGGCCATCGCCACCGGCCTGCGCGGCCGGGGTGTCCTCGCCCTCACCGAGGGCGAGCGTGTCGCGGGCCTCGCCCCGTCGACCGTGCGCGCCGGCGACCTGGCCGGCGGCGACGCCATCCTGGCCATCGGCGACCCGTCGAACGCCCCGATGCTCGCTGACGAGCTGGAGGACGCGCGGCTGCTGGTCGCCGTCGGTCGCCGGCTCGGCAAGAGCGGCGAGCTGCGTACCGACGAGTTCCTGCCCGAGCTGCTGCTGGCCCGGTCCGCCGGGGTCGCCGACCGCATCACGCAGCGCGTGTTCGCGCCGCTGGACGCGTACGAGGAGCGCCGCACGTCGGCGCTGGCCGACACGCTGGAGCGGTTCGTGTCCCTCGGCCTGGATCGCCGTGGCGCCGCCGCGGACCTGGGCGTGCACCCCAACACGCTGGACTACCGGCTCCGTCGCATCGGCGAGCTGACGGGGCTGGACCTCGGTCAGCCGCGGGACGTCGCGATCGTCGTGCTCGCCTGCCGCCACCGGCGGCTCATGGCGTCCGGTCTGTGACGTAGTCGTCGTCTGGGCTCCCGGCTAGGGTCGCCGGGTGACCGAGGTGGTGCAGACCCCGCTGTGGATCGACCTGATCGCCGCCGTGGTCGGCGGGCTGGCGGGGGCGACGATGGCGGCCCAGAAGCGCATGGACATCACCGGCGTGGTCGGGCTGGCGCTGGCCACCGGCCTGGGCGGCGGCATCCTGCGTGACGTCCTGCTCAACGACCTCCCGGTCGCGTTCCAGGCCCCGTGGTACATCCTCGCCGCGCTGGGCGCGGCACTGGCGGTCTTCCTGTTCGAACGGCAGATCGACCGGCTCACGTTCGCGGTGGTGATCCTCGACGCGGGCGCGCTGGCGATCTACGGGGTGGTGGGTGCGGACAAGGCACTGGCCAACGGCATCAGCACGCTGCCGGCGATCTTCATCGGCGTGCTCACCGCGGTCGGGGGCGGCGTGCTGCGCGACATCCTCACCAACCAGACGCCGCGCATCTTCCGGGCCGACGACACGCTGTACGCCACGGCGGCCCTGGCGGGGATCCTCGTCTTCGTCGGGCTCTACGAGCTGGACGTCGCCCTGGCCCCGGCCGCGTTCATCTCCGTGGGCTTCGGTTTCGGTCTGCGCGTGCTGGCCTGGCGGCTGGGTTGGGGCACGCCGCAGCCGTTCGACGCGACCGAGCGCGTGCGCGAGGTCGCCCAGAAGTTGCGCGCGCGGGACGACTGACGCCCCGCGCGCCACGCGCTACTTCGCGTGAGCGACCAGCCAGGCGGTGGCGTCCGGCTCGGCCACGCCGAACACGTCGTAGTGGCCCTTGCCCGGGTAGGTCTTGTACTCGACGCTGGCACCGTTGGCCACCAGGGACTTGTCCAGCCCGTCGGTGAAGAACGGGAAGACGGCGGTGTCGGCGGAGCCCTGCAGCAGCAGGACCGGGACGGTGAGCTTCAGCGTCTCGGGGTCGTTGGCGGTCAACACGGCCTGCAGGTCGGTCTGGTCGGCGCCACTCTTCAGCAGGTTGCTGGGGGCGATCCCGCCCCACGAGTCGTCCTGGGAAAGACCGCCGAGGCACTTCTTCTCGACTTCGGGGACCAGCGCGTTGGCCTCCGGGGAGAGGATGGCCTCCAGGTCGACCTTCGGGATGCCCTGCGCGGCGCCGGTGAGGAACAGCGCGCCGGTGCCGGAGAGGGAGCCGCCCGGGGACGTGAACGTGGGGGCGAGGGAGACGATCGTCTTGATGTGCGAGGCGGGGGCGACGGCGACGAGGCCCTTGAGCTTCAGCTCCGGCGCCCACGACTTCGCCAGCGACGTGGCGAACAGCGCGGCCTGGCCGCCCTGCGAATGCCCGCCGATCAGCAGCGTGGTGCCGATGCGCTTGTCGAGCTTGCGAGCGGCGCGCACGACGTCGATCGCGCCGCGGCCCTCCGAGGCGCCGATCAGGTACGGGTGGGGACCGGGCGTGCCGAGGCCCTCGTAGTCGGTGCGCACCACGGCGAAGCCCTTGGCCAGCCAGGCGTTGAGCGTCGGGTAGACGTAGGCGATGTCCTCGTGAGCCGGGTTGGAGGCGCTGTCGCGCGACGGGGCGCAGACGTCGGCGCTGCCCGTCGTGGCGTGCGTCCATGTGATGACGGGCCAGCCGCCCTTGGGTGCCTTGCCCTTGGGGACCGAGACCGTGCCGGACACGGCGATCTTCTTGCCGGAGATCGAGGTGGAGCGGTAGAGCACGAGCGTGTTGGCGCCCGCGCCCTTCAGCGCGGCGGCACCGGTGAGCTTGCGGGACCACACGACGTCGCCGTGCTGGCCGGTGAGCTTCTTCGGTGGCGTGTAGAAGGCCAGGCCGGACGGCGCCTTGGCCGCCTTCTTCGGCGCGGCGGCACCCGAGGTGGCGGGGACGACGGCGGCGGCGAGCCCGCAGAGGGCGATCGCGAGGCCGGTGCGGGACAGGACTGTGCTGGCGGACATCGGGTGAGTCTGCCTGATTCGGCCGGGTCCGTGCGTCATCCACAGACGCTGTGAGTCTGGGACCGGCCGCCCGGCCGCCGTTCAGTCCTCCCGCAGCAGCGTCGCCTTGAGCCGGTCGAACTCCTCCTGGGTGATCGCGCCGCTGGCCTTCAGCCCCGCGAGCCGCTCGAGCCGGGCGACGACGTCGCCGGTCCGGGCGGGGCCGGAGAGGGCGAGGCCGGAGAGCAGCCGCGACGGGTTCGGGACCGGGTCGCCGACCGGAGCCCGCCCGACCGGGGTGGGCCGCGGGGCCACCGGCGGCGGGGTCGTCCCGGGCGTGGTGCCGGCGGCGGGCACCCGCACGCCACGCCGTCGACTCCGGTTGCCGAACCCGACGACCAGGAGCGGGATGATCCCCATCGGGACGAAGATCACGAGCAGGACGATCGCGGCGAGCTGGACGCCGCCGCCGTCCACGTCGTAGGCCGCGGGACCCCACGCCGAGTAGGCCAGGGCGCCGGCGACGCCGAGGAACGTGGCCGACCACATCAGCATGCCCAGCGGGATCGGGCTCGGCCGCTTCCAGCGCACGCCCCCGCTGTACAGGAGCACGCCGGCGAGGCCACCGATGACCGCGGCGAAGATGAGCATGATCTTGAGGCCGGTCCCGGGCGGGCACGGCCGGGCGGACACGTACGGGCCGCCGGAGGCGCAGGTGCCGATGTGCCCGAGCGAGTAGATCGAGTAGCAGAACGTCACGACCGCGCCACCGGCGAGCAGCAGCCCGACGAGGGAGAAGAGGGCTCGGCGCATGGCTAGGACCCCGCCTTCACGTCGTGGCCCGCGAGGTCGCTGGTGTACCGGCGCTGGTCCGGTGGTGTGCCGCGCTTCAGGAAGAGGGCCCAGCGCGACGCGCGTGGGCTGGTGGAGTCGACCGAGAGCACGAGGTAGTCGACGTCGGTGGGCTGGGTGCGGGTGCGTTCGTTCACCGCGCGCACCAGGCGCTCGGGGCCGCGGGGGTCCACCCGGGCCAGGGCCAGGCCCTTCTCGGTCGTCTCGCCCGAGCCGTCCTCGTGGGTCTTCAGCGCGACGTCGACCGAGACCTGGTGCAGCGCGTACTGCCCGGTGCGCACCGACGCGTTGATGCGCGTGGGCTCGACCCGGATCGAGGTGGCGCGCGCGTCGGGGTAGCGGTCGCCGAGCGCGGTCATCGCCCCACCGAACTGGGCGGCCGTGAGCAGCGAGAGCGGCCCCAGGCCGGTGACCTCGCCGCGGGCCGCCTGCTTCACCGGGTCGGTCAGCTCGTCGTGCTCGGCCCGCGTCAGCACGACCACGACCGCCCCGACCACGAGCAGCGTCCAGAGCAGGAGGATCAGGCCCTCGCCCGGTCGCCAGCGGTGGCCGGCCGCGCCGCGCGGCTCGGCGCCGGTGCTCGCGGCAACGCCCGAGACCGAGCTGGCGGGAGTGGAGGGCCCGTCGCCGGGAAGGCCGATGTCGTCGGAGAGGGACATGGGCCGCAGTCTGCCGGACGCTCGCGCCGCCATGGGGTCGGTTTCCTGCCAATTCGTGTCGACTTCCCGACGCCCTCCGGGTCGAGCCCCACCGCGGTCCCGCTCAGCGGGACGACGGTGGGGCTCGACCGCGGACGGGCAGTAGGCTCGCGCCATGCCCTCGTATGACTACGTCGTGGTCGGTGCCGGCTCGGCCGGCTGCGTGCTCGCCAATCGCCTGTCGGAGGACCCGGCGATCCACGTCCTCCTGCTCGAGGCCGGCGGCCGCAACCGCCATCCGAGCGTGACGATCCCCGCCGCGTTCTCGCAGCAGTTCCACACCGCGCGGGACTGGGACCTGCACACCGATCCCGAGCCGGCGTGTGACGAGCGGTCGCTCTACGTCCCCCGGGGCAAGGGCCTGGGCGGATCCAGCGCGATGAACGCGATGCTCTACGTGCGGGGCCGGCCGTTGGACTACGACCTGTGGGAGGCGGGCGGCGCCACGGGCTGGGGCTGGGACGCGGTCAAGCCGTACTTCCTGCGCGCGGAGGACAACGCCCGCGGGGCCAGCGACGACCACGGCGTCGGCGGCCCCCTGCGGGTGGAGAACCCACGCTCGCCGCGGCCCATCACCCGCACGTTCCTGGAGGCGGCCGAGGCGGCCGGCATCCCGTACATCCCCGACTACAACGGGCCCGAGCAGGACGGCGCGGCGCTCGTCCAGGTGACGCAGCGGGCGGGCCGGCGCTGGAGCACGGCGAAGGCGTACCTGGAGCCCGCTGCCGGCCGGCCCAACCTGACGGTGGTCACCGGCGCGCAGGTGCGGCGCGTCGTCGTCGACGGGGGCCGGGCGACCGGGGTGGAGTACAAGGACCGGCTGGGCCGCACGCGGGTCGCGACCGCGGGCCGCGAGGTCGTCCTGTCCGCGGGAGCGCTCGCCTCGCCGCAGCTGCTGATGCTGTCGGGGATCGGGCCGGCCGACCAGCTGCGCGAGCACGGGATCCCCGTGATCGTGGACGCGCCCGGGGTGGGGGAGAACCTGCAGGACCACCCGTACCAGGTGTGCATCTGGGACGTGCCCGGCGGCGGGTCGCTCGCCGACGCCGAGAAGCCCGCGGCCCTGGCCGAATGGGTCCTGCGCAAGACCGGGCCGCTCACGTCGACGCTGGCCGAGGCCTTCGCCTTCGTGCGCAGCCGGCCCGGGCTGCCCGCGCCCGACCTGCAGTTCCACTTCGCCCCGGCCTACTTCGTCGACAACGGCGCGACGGTGTACGACGGCCACGCGGCGACCTTCGGACCGGTGCTGATCACGCCGCGCAGCCGCGGGCACGTGCGCCTGCGCTCGTCCGACCCGGGGGACAAGCCGCACATCCTCACCAACTCGCTCTCGGACCCGCAGGACGTCGCCGCGCTGGTGGCGGGCGTCCGGCTGGCCCGGGAGATCGCGGCGACCGCCCCGATGGGGCGGTGCTCGGCCGTGAGCTGTTCCCCGGCGACGGCATCCAGGACGACGTGGAGATCGAGGACGACCTGCGTCGTCGCGTCGAGCTGCTCTACCACCCGGTCGGCACCTGCCGCATGGGGGCCGACGACGAGGCGGTGCTCGACCCGCAGCTGCGGGTGCGCGGCGTCGAGGCGCTGCGCGTGGTCGACGCCTCGGTGATGCCGTTGATCCCCGGCGGCAACACGAACGCCCCCACGATCATGGTCGCCGAACGCGCCGCGGACCTGATCCGGGGCCGCGCGTCTGCGTCATCCGTGACGTAAGCCCACCGGTTCGTCACAGGACTGTGCCAATCGCTCGTTGGCGGGCGAGATCCGGCGTGGCGCGGGCTACGTTGGACGGGCGTTGGCGTCGGGTTGTACCTCCATCGCATCGGGACATGCGGGCATGCGGCTTGTCCCCGATACGGAAGGAGGTGACCATGTGGTCACGGCGCTGACGTTCGCGCTCCTGATCATCCTGGTCCTCGTGATCAGGAGGTAGGGAGAACGACGAAGGGCCCCGGACACAACCCGGGGCCCTTCACTGCCGGGCGGACCCGGCGGGTGACCATTTGCGATGGTCGACGCTGACGGGAACAGGGTACCAGCGCCCCGATCGCTACCGTCCTGGACATGGGTCTTCGCATATCCGCTGTGTCCCCGTCGTGAGCGCCGTCGCGCGGCTGCTGCCGCCGGAGGGCTCGCGGGGCTCACGGGTGACGCGGATCGCCTCCGGCATCGCGCTGGAGACCGTGGCCTTCGTGCTCGTCACCGTGCTCTTCCCGGTGCTCCTGATCGGCGCCGCGGTCGCCGACCTGGCGCTGTGGCTGCGCCGCCGCAAGCCGTGGACCGGCGTGCGCCTCGTCGCGGTGCTGTGGTGGTTCCTGGCCGGTGAGCTGCGCGGCCTGATCGGCCTGGGCCTCGCCTGGCTCGTCTCCGGCCCGTGGAAGGGCGACACGCCCGCCCGGCGCCGCCGGGTCTTCCGCCTCCAGGCCACCTGGGCGGCCGGCCATCTATGGGGCATCCGGCGCATCTTCGGGCTGCGCTTCGAGATCGAGGGCGACGATCTCGTCAACCCGACGGGCGCGCCCGAGACGCCGCCGGTCCTCGTGTTCATCCGCCACGCGAGCATCGTGGACAACGCGCTGCCCGCCACCGTCCTGAGCCTGCCCCACCACCTCAGCCTGCGCTTCATCATCAAGCACGAGCTCCAGGCGCTGCCCACGCTGAACATCGGCGGGCACTGGATCCCCACCTGCTTCGTGCGGCGCGAGTCCGACAACCCCGACCGCCAGGTCGCCCGCGTCCGCACGCTCGGCGAGCACCTGGGCCCCGGCGACGGCGTCCTGATCTACCCGGAGGGCACGCGCTTCACGGCCTCCAAGCTCGCCCGCGCCCAGGCCAAGATCGCCGAGCACGACCCTGCGATCTCCGTGTACGCCAACCAGCTGCGCCACCTGCTGCCGCCGCGGCTGGGCGGTCCGCTCGCACTGCTCGACGAGGCCACGGACGCCGACGTGCTCGTGTGCGGCCACGTCGGCTTCGACGGCTTCGAGCGGGTCAGCGACGTGTGGCGCGGCGGCCTCGTCGGCCGGACGATCAAGGTGCGCTTCTGGCGCCACGCCCGCGCCGAGGTCCCGGAGACCCAGGAGGAACGCATCGCGTGGATCTACGACCGCTGGCTGGCGCTCGACCGGTGGATCGAGGAGCAGCACGAGGACACCGCGGAGCGGCCCGCCGGGCCCGCCGTGGTCCCGCCCCTGCCCGTCGCCTGAGCGCGCCGTGGCGGCCTAGCCCACCCAGATCGTCCGGGCGGTGAGCAGCAGGGCGATCGCCAGCAGGATGAGGACGGACCGCACGAACACCGCGTTCTCGAACCGGTTCTCCTCGCGCAGCTCCAGCGCGGCCTGCTCGGCCGGCACGGGGAGGCCGCTGCCGCGCGTGTCGCGGTCGTCGGGCGCCTGCACCACCGGCCAGTCCGGCAGCGCGGCGAAGGCCGCGAACGCCGGGAAGGCCGGAAATGCGTCCAACCCGCCGCCCCCGACGCTCGGCGGGAGGGGGGCGATGGAGGGTGCCGGCGCGGCTGGGCTCTCGGGCGCGGTCGGGATCGCGGGCGCGGTTGGAACCGCCACCGCGGCCCGCTCGGCCTGCGCCGCCCGGCGTACCCGCGCCACCGCCGCGCCGATCGCCACGCCGGTGACCGCGACGGCACCGGCGCGCACCGCGAAGCGCGGCCAGCGGCGCACGTGCACCTCGTCGGCCGCGCTCATCGCAGCTCCCCCGTCCCGATGTGGCCGGTCTTCTCGGTCTTCTCCCACACCATCTCCGCCCCGCGCAGCTCCTTGAGGTACCCGTGGGTGGTGATCGCGCAGAGCAACGGCCCGTACCCGACGACGTAGAGCAGCGGCGCGGCGAGCGGCTGCAGGGGGCTGGCGTCGACCCGCTTGACCAGCCAGGCGGCGACCATGCAGAGCGACGGCCACGAGTAGACGAAGAGCAGCAGCACGGTGGAGAACGTGCCGGCCGTCTCGACGCCCGCGTCGCCCAGCCAGCCCGCCACCACGTCCGTGAACAGCGGGGGGTAGGCGGCGTAGAGGATGATCAGCAGGCTGATGCCGCCCGGGAACATGATCCCCTCGCGCCAGGCCCGCCGGGCGGTGTCGGGGTCGACCGAGAAGCTCGACAGCGTCACGAACAGGTAGGTGGTGAGGGTCAGGTACCAGAGGACCCGGAAGGCCACGGCGGCCACGTCCCGGTCGAGGAAGAACAGCCCGAGCAGCCCGATCGTCGCTCCGACCATCAGCGCGGGCATCAGGAAGATCGTGAACCAGATGAAGGCGAAGCTGACGCCGCCGAGCGGGCCCTTGTCCCGCCGCAGCCAGATGTCCTTGAAGCGGAACGTCACCTGCACGTTGCCGCGGCTCCAGCGGACCCGCTGCTTCCACAGCCCGCCGACGTCGCGCGGTTCCTCCGCCCACACCGTGGCGTGCGGGTCGAAGACGACGCGCTTGCCGTCGAGCTGGATGTTGAACGTGGTGACGGTGTCCTCGGCCAGCGTCGACGTGTCGATCTCCCCGCCGATCGCCTCCAGGCTCTCCCGCCGGATGAGCTGCGCCCCGCCGGCCAGGCAGGCCTGGGCGCCGAGGACGTTCTGCGCCCGGCGCGCGGCCGCCTGCGCGGTCACGTACTCGAAGGCCACGAACCGGTTCATGAAGTTGCCCGGCCGGCTGCCCTCCTTGATGTAGGCGGTGATCGCCCCGACGTCGGGGTCGCCGAAGTAGCGCGTCATGCGGCGCAGCGACGGCGGGGTGAGGATCACGTCCGCGTCGATGATCATCACCGCCTCGTACCACCCCTCGGAGCGGATGATCCGCAGCCCGTGGTTGATGGTGTGGGCCTTGCCCTCGCCGCCCTTGTCCCGCCGCAGGTGGAAGACCTGGCCGGGGTACTCGACGGCCTTGGCCTGCACCCGCTCCGGCGTCTCGTCGGTGCTGGCGTCGTCCACCACGTACACGCGCAGCGCGTCCCGCGGATACTCCAGCGCCATCAGCTGGTCGATCGTGCGGGAGACGACCAGCGCCTCGTTCCAGGCGGGGACGATCAGCGCGATGCGCGGGTAGAGCGGCTGCTCCGACGGCTGCAGGCGCCGGAAGCGGTGCCACCCGGCCAGGAGGAACTGGTAGAAGCCGGAGACCTGCGGCAGCGCGCCGATCAGCACGAGCGCGACGCAGATCCAGGCGAGCGCGGTCACCGCGGCACCGTCACGCGCGGGATCAGCGACCCTCGCCGGCCGCGAGCTCGCGCACGACCGTGGCGACGTGGTCGTAGCGGGCGATGCGCTCTCGCGCGTGGGCGTCGGTGCTGGTCAGCAGCTCGACGCCGCGGTCCAGGAAGGGGCGCAGCGTGCGGGCGTTGGGGGAGCGGTAGCGCTCGTTCACCTCGATGATCGCGCCGCCCTGGGCGGCGGCCTCGGCGACGCGCTCGATCAGCTCCATCGGCACGTCGTCCTCGACGATCCCCAGGCGCGGCAGCAGGCTGAAGAAGTGGGCGATGACCACGTCGTCGTAGCGCAGCACCGCGTTGGCGGTGGCCGTCGTGAGGTGCTCGAGGACCTCGCGCTCGGTGACGACACCGGCGCGCAGGTCGGCGGCCACCTCGTCGGGGTGGCGGGGGCCGTCGGTCCACGGCACCTGGTGGTCGCCGCCGTAGATGCGGTCGACCCCGGCCAGGTCGTCGGGGAGGTCGAGGTGGCCGGCGTCGTCCAGGTACTTGGCCTCGGCGGCGCAGAGCAGGATCACGTCGGTCGTCTCCTGCGCGGCGCGCACGGCGGCGA
>Ga0247758_1000901_pt1 | contig 25012 bp, 30 predicted proteins | sample UWRJL156409C4_FD_180950 | JGI IMG/M metagenome (GOLD analysis project Ga0247758, IMG submission 180950) | Plant litter microbial communities from Arlington Agricultural Research Station in Wisconsin, United States - UWRJ-L156-409C-4 | ecosystem: Environmental > Terrestrial > Plant litter >... | reverse complement strand
GGGTTTGACTCGTTGATGGGCGCTGTGGAGGAGCTCCGTGGCTGGTTCCGGGGGCTTGGGGTACTTCTAAGCGCGGAGTGACTGTTGTAGCTGGAGGAGCGACCGTGATGATTGGGGGTGTTGGTGCAAGGGGAGCAGATGTTGTGGATGTGGTTGGTGTTGTTGGGCGTTGAATTTGTCCCGGAACTCGCGCTTGGGAGGCAGCATTTGAGTTTCTGGCCAGTTCCTGCAGCTCGATACCTCTGTGGTTTGGGACATTCTGCTGTGGTTGCTGTGCTGGCTGAGTTGGTGATGTTGGTCCTGGTGGTCTCGTGGACGCAGACTCTCCGGCGACTGGCGACGACATGCTGAAAATCTCGTGGTTGAAGCTGTTATTGGGCTCACATCTGCGAGAACAATGTGACCGGGCCCTCTCCTTATCTTTCGCTTTCCAGTCCCGCACAAGGACGACAAGGCTCGACATAAAGCTGAGATTTGGCTCGCCACGTCACCCCCTGCACGTGGGACCACACCACACCAAAAAGTCGTCCGTGATGGTGGTCCAGCTTCAGCCACTAGGACGCCACCATTGCAACGTACCGCCAAAGGGGACTTTTGACTCGCTGCCTTCCATCAGTTTGCGGTCTAGGCCTGCAAATGTTCAATAAATCCCACTCTTTGTCTAAATATGGGTGTCCGAGTTTGCGCCCGGGCTCCAGATGACCGAACAGGGGCACGGTGGCGAACCCTCTGTGCGAAGCGCTATAAGGGGCTTTTGCATTCCCATTGCTGTCGTACTGACCTGGGAGGGTATCGTGCCTCTCCCTTTCCCAGATTAACTTGAAGCTACCTACTCAATTGCTAGGCGATCCTGCCGTCTTTCATACAAGATCTCCCCCAACTTTCCAAAACCCAATATCATGAAGCTCTCCAACATTCTCATCCTCCCCACACTGGCATACGGCCTTCAACCCGCCAACCTTCTCGACCCACGACAAAACCTCTGCCCTGTCCCTTGCGGCGAGGGATGGTGCTGTCTGACCGGAACAAAGTGCATCCCCGGAAAGTCAGACCCATCCGTCAAGTACGATTGCGACGATGAGCTCCTGGCGACAACTTGGCCGGCTGTGAACGTCGGCGTCTTTTCAACAGCGGTTGATATCCTCACGTCGATCGCATCCGAGTACTCGCTTAGCACGACTTTCTCCTTCAAGCCAACAACTGCGTCGCCAACTTTTACCCCGACACGTGAGATTATCCCGCTACCGACCAGTACCAATGTTGCAGGGGCGATTGGTGGGGCGCGACCAGTGGTTGGTGCGGTTGCTGGCTTCGTGGGTTGGCTCCTGGTCTGAGGATTCTGAGTATCCTGGGTTTAACATGGATGGTTGGGTGTGGTTGCTTGTTCTGTATTATTGGAATTTCGAAGAGACTTCGATAATAGGGTCAAAGATTGACTGAACAATAAGCGAGTCCTCCAGATGGGGTCCACTCTCACTGCCAGTGCTGAACAGTGTTCTCTTGGTGCTTGCGCTTCGGCATGCTTCACCTCGTTGTTGCGTCCATCTCGCTCAAGTCGCTTGGATGCAGCGGCGGTGCTGAGGCCAGAGTGGAGGGAGAGTTGAGGGGCTGGAGGACTTAGTCGGAGGAGAGGTCGTGCCACGGGAGGTTAGCGAAGTAGGAGCTGTCGGCGGTGTCACGGTACGGGGACGGGGGGTGCTTGAGATCGGGGGCTGTCTCGTTTTGGCGGGACTCGGAGACGTGGATGGATAGGGTGCGGAATTCGATTTGGACTTCCGGGGAGGGATTGAAGGTGATGCGGTTGGGGTGAAGGTTGGACTCGAGGTCGCGCGCTGGGGCTTCGGGGGTGGTGGAATCAGCCATAGTGGAGTAGTAGATGGAACCTAGATATTGTGGAAGGTGGAAGCGCAAGAGGGTAGGTAGGATTACAGCCCTGAATGTCTGGCAGGAACAGGAACTGCCAAATGGTGCAAAAAGATCTAGCGAGAACCACTTCCATCGAGGCATCGTCGGTAGAAGTACTGCTCCCCATCCTCCGAGTCGCCGCTAGCGGGTAGTACAGTACTTTTATCACAAAACACACCCTGCCAAGCATCACCACTCGTGCAACCACACTTCAGGAAAGCAAAATCCTGACACTTTGCTGGTAAAGCGCTCAAATTCACATGTAGGAGGAATTCTCAGGATGTGCATGCCTCGAATGGGCAGCAGGGATGTTACGTTGATATTACATAAAACGAGGAGGACCTCGGGGAGGCCCAGCTGCCATCTTCCGGACTGCGCCTGACTGGATGCCGGTTTGGGCAACCTGGAGAGGACATGGAGTCAGGGGTCATGGTATGTCACGAAGTAAGGTAGCTGAGGGAATTAAAACTTGCTGGACACGAGATTCTCTTTTGCGGATTGGTTTGTTGCATGGGGTTGGAATTGTTTGCTTGAGGGAGGGAGAGGAGAGGATGAGGAGGAGGAGGGTTAGGATGTTGGATATTGCCATGTAATTGCCGTGCCTCACCGCTGGTGAGTTCCCGGTGCGACGGTATGGTGCGGCACTTAGCTGCCCTCTGCGAAACAGGACCGACGACACCACCATTCGCTCCTCAACCCCCCCAAACGCGAAAGCCACTCTGCTAGATGCCAAGGCCGTTGAAGCGCTTCCCACCGTGACATACCATGAGGATGTGTCCCCCCAGAACCCTGCCAATGAGCACCGGAGTTGCTCAAGCATACAAACAGCGAGATGGAAGTGGACTCCTTATCAATGTTTACCACATGCAAACCTGAAGACAATACAGGGTAGAGAACAGCGGGGATGTGCAGGCTTCGGGGAGAAGAGTTGCGCCGTCTGCACTGAGGACCTCACTGAGGGCTCACAGGTCCGCAGGCTTCCTTGCGGGCATTGCTTCCATCCGGTGTGTATCGAGTCTTGGTTGTTGGGGTTTGCGACTACTTGTCCGTCGTGGTGTGATGCCCAGAATTCCGGATGTCTGGTTGGCTTATGCTGATGTTGAAGTTGATGGTAGTCGGGTTGATCTGGGGGCGGTTCAAGGGGGTGATGAGATAGTACTGCTGCCTTGCAAGGTGGTGATTATGTACCGCCGGAAGCGGGAGGGGTAGGAATGAAAGTGGTTCTAGGGTGGAGGTGATTGTGTTTTCAAGATATTTATGTTCGGTGAACCCCTTTTCACCCCCTATCTTCAGTCTTAGCAAAATCTACCACCTTGACCTCACCCACCCTCCACATTCAGTCTAACCCCTACCCCTTATCACCTCCTCCCCTCCTCAACCCCCCTTTCTCCCTTACCCCCTTTTGTCCTCTCCCCACCTCACCTAACAAACCCAAAAACATTCCAACTCCTAAACGCCACCCCCTGACACTCTCCATCTCTCTCATCATGAATCATACTCAAATACAAGCACTCCTCCTGATCGTATAACCTCACCGAGAACGTCTCGTTCGTCTCTGCATCCGTAGTCGTTGAGAACCGATATGATTGCATCTGCTGAGGTGTATCTGTGCACTCATGCTCAGATGTGCCGTTGATAGAGAAAATTGGATCAAGTGCGCAGTTTGGGGTGGAGAAGGATTGGAATGTCCATGAGGGGGCTAACGCGGTAGAGGTGGAGATGAGGATTGTCATGACGGAGAGTGGGCTGAGTGTGTGTCGCATCATGAGCTTCTGTTGGCGATACCTCTCTCCGAGTTGCTGATGAGATGTTTGTGTGTTGAAGTTACCACGTCACTCCGGCTCATCCCGGTGCGGCGTGTCCCTTCAGCCCTCGCCCCAGCGGCTAAAGCCCTGCGTTCATCACATCCACCGCAGCACCTCCTTATTACAAGATTACCCGGCCCGGTCCAAAATTGACATCAGCCACAGCAGTATATTCCTTTGCCACTAATCCCAACCAGATTTATACAGGTCACATCTACTTCAAGCACTGCGAATACCACTGATTGCTCGCCTTGCAAGTCCCCTGGCTACAGCACGTCGGCCCCGTCCACCCCTGCCCACCGCACTGCCTCCAAAGACCCGAGCAAGTGCCGCCATTCCCTCCCGTAGGTGCCGGAGTAGACGCCGTGGTAGTACCCGCCGGCGGGGGGTTGCTGCCGCCCGACTGGTTGAGCTTGCTCTTGACAAAAGCAAGCGCCTGCTGGCCGTACTTGGTGCCGTAGGCCTGGTGAACGGCCTGGTCGCTGCCGGTGCAGCAGTACGGGTCGGGCGAGTCGCAGTAGTTTTGGATTTTGGAACCGAAGTTGCTGGGGCAGGTGTAGCCTGCTGAGCGGGGGGCGAACTGTGATGGGTTAGCATTTGCCGCGGCTGGAAAGGGAAAAGGGGGAACGTACACCCTGTGCCGAGCAGGTGCCGACGTTGTACGGGAGACCCCTGACGTAGCGTGGGCTTCCCATGAGGATGACGGCCTTGACCATGTTGAGGGCACTGGAGGAGATGGGGGGGGTTGTGCTGCTGATGCCGGAACCGGTGTCGGGACCGCCGCAGACGGCGTTGTCCATAATCTGGCCACCCTGGGAGTAGCCGACGAGGACAATCTGGGTGTTGGGGCAGCGCTGGTGCAGGCTGTTGACGGCGTTGGCCACCGAGGTGGTGCCCTGGGCAGCCGAGCTGCCGTACTGGATGCCGCCGCAGGAGGACTGGCCACCGCAGGCCGGGTAGCTGATGGCCTCCGAGGTGGCGCCGGGGTAGGCGTTGAGGATCAGGTTGACCACGACGCCGGCGGTGCCATAGCCCGGCGAGACGGTCGTCTCACGGGCGCCGAACACGTGGATGGACGGGCATGACTGTCTCTTGTCCAGCACCTCACCGTCGACGGGCGAGCCGCTGACGAGTAGCGAGCGCGCCGACAGCAGCAGAAATGCGACTTTGGGAGTAGGCCACATGGTGAATTACTTGGTGCTTGTCAGTCGTAGAGTCCGAGTCGAGGTGGATGAGGGTGAGTGAGAGAAGAGTGGACGTCGTCAACAGACTCAGACCCACGAGCTGGATATATGTACCTCTGCCAGCAATGACGGATCCTGTCGAGTACCGGCCCCAATGCAACATCAACGCGCATCAGCTGGACTTCCACGGTCGGATAAATTGTATTGTGGGGAAGAGACAGACAGGCTGGTGTTGACCGGGCAGGTCGCGTCCGCATGGTCGTCGCATTCCGCTGCTCCTTTGCTGCCAGGGAAGTCTTGACGAACGCGCATCAACCTCCCCTGGCCATTTTGGGATGCGTCAACGCCTCCACCCGCAATTACGGCCGTTCAATGCTGCCTCACGTGGTATCGTGCGGTGGTAAGGTGCCCTCCAATTCGCCTCGTCCGGGGTAACGGATCCAGGGGCTGACCACTACCGTTCCCCACTGGCCAGCGCCGAGTTTTCCTGGTCTCAAGACGGGTGGCCTTCCTTTCTCGAAACAAATGTTCCGAGAACCATCGCAGAGGGTATGTGGGGGCCCGCCAGTTTGCATCGCCGCAGCTAAAAGGCCGCATAGACGTCTAATACATGTACCGTTAGATCCTCGATGCAATTTCCAACAATAGCTCTGCGGCCCTGGTACCAGGTTCGCTGCTGCATGACCTAAAGGGAGGAGAAACGCGGGGCACAGGAGACAGGGGATAGGGGGCCGCAGAGCCTCCAGCGTGTCTTTTAGCCTGAATTGCGCCCGGAGACCGGCACTACCTCCCATCGGAACACTGTCTCGTTTCAAGACGCGGACGTGGTTCCGGCGATCAAATGGGGCTTGGCGGCTTTGCGAAGCTCTAAGAAGCTCCACCATGGTACCATGGACGTAACCGGGTTACGTCCAAATGATGGGCCGCACCCGGCTTTCCGGGGCGAGGACTTCAGCGTGACCAAAAATGAACTTGGTTGAGATGCATGTTGACTACTGGACGAACGGGCAAACGACGGGAGAGGAAAACTTCGCTCTGTACTCCTATCTCGAGGTTCCGGAAATCGCTATTTTGTGGGAACGGATAGAGTTCGGCGCTTCACATAGTTGTGATCATTCGGATAAGGGGGTCTCGGATAGAAGCGTCCTTGATGGGGCATAGGGCTTACAATATCTGCCGTTCTGCTAGCAGAGTTCATGTGGCATCTTTGCTCCAGTAGGTGCTCAAGAGTTGACTGCGAAAGCAATACTATGTGAGCCACCGTTTGGTGACTGATGCCTGGACTGCCAAAAGCCTGGGATATCCTCCCATCTGTTAGACCAAGACCACCCTTGATCGCTTGTCAGGGTATGTTTTCTGCCCCGTCGACCCAGGTTCCAAGTATTCGTGGACACCAATCCGTTCATATGCTCCTGGCACTTGACTCGAAGGTCGAAGAATCAGCCCGCGGAGCATCTGTCCGCTGCGTGCCACTTGGAGGAACATATACTCTTCCTGCAGACCGACCTCATCGAACCCCCGGACGTCCGGGTAGGTGTGCGCGCCGCTGTCTGTGATCTGTTCATCCCTTCCAACACTAAAGCACTTCATGAGCCCGACATTACCCGCTGTATTGTATGGCTTCTCCAACACCTGTGCGGATGCCATCATGCCTCTCACCACAAGCCGCCCATCTCTCACGGCTCCGAATGGATTAACCTCGCTCTGGGGCGTGCAACTCACTTCCTCCATCTCAAGACCTAAACTCAAATCCGGATCAATATTGGGATATATTTCCACACCATGAAGAGAAGCTCACGACTAACTCGGCGCTTGGTGCTCAGCGTGACGGCTTCCACCGCAAACTGAAGGCAACCTGCCCGCTGTCCATAGCAAGGTATTTTCCAGATCCTCCTTCCAATGCCCGGCCAGATAACCCCAACCCGAGCTTGATGCAATGCGGGACGCTAACCTAGCAAGCGCTGCGAGTTTGTCTGACGAGAATGTCAGATCCCGAAGCGAGTACTTGTAAACCAGCTCCATCCAACGGCCCGAGAGGTCCGATTGCGCCTCGCCACCTTCCAACAGGGTCGCGGCGTCGATATACCACTGGGCGTTGTATATGGTGTTATGGCGGTTCCACCCTTTCGATCCGGATCTGCCGGCGTTGCATTCGCAAGCAATGGTGGACGGGCACTCCCATGCCATCTCGTACTTGCTGAAATGCAGTACCCTCCTCGCTAGGACCCTCTCCTGGAATGTCTAGGCTCGCCTCTGCAAGGCAGAGCCTTCTTCGTCCCACCGCGTGTACGATCTCACGGCCGGCCTTATGAAATGAGCAGGCGTATCTCCGCTCTGGGGGACCGGGGTAGCAAAAACGACCTCTCCAGGGACGTGCACACCGCGGAATTGCTTCCTCTTGTCCGTACAGGTCAGACCGGATGTGCTGTTGTCCCCTGCGTCGGCGGCGATGGTGAGAATCGCACCTTCGTACACGTGCTGCATCTTGGCAGCCTGTTCTTTCCAGTCTTGCTTCGAGTCCTGAATGATGCACAACGAGTCAATCCATATGTAGCGAAAGCCCAGCCTTCTGGTGACCATGATGGCGTGTTGAAATGCCAAGGGCATGCTGGCCATCGAGATGGCGGCCTGTCGGTCTGTCATGGTAGCGATGGTCGTTTTCAGCGGCTGGTGCCCCCCCCCCCCCAGCAGTGGCTGAGGGCGACGTAGTTGCCGGTTGAGCCGTCTGCGGAGAGGACAAGGCGGGGATCGTGGGTGTCGTTGCCAACATCGACGATTCTCGTGGGGAGGGTGCTGCATCCAGCTGCGGGGGAGGGATCGCAAGCTTTGTGTGATGAGAGGCAGGCGTTGAGCCATTTCGAGGCCAGTTCAATGCATTGGGCCGATAAAGCGTCAGCTGCAACTCTCGCCACACACGTCCATGAATGGGCAAACGCTGAGATTGCTGATAAGATGATTAGCCCAAAAGATGGGGGTTTGAGGAAAGGCATGCAGATACGAACGGATCCGCAAAGACTTGGATGTCAGGCTCCTCCGAGAGGGGGCTATAAAGGTATAGCACAATGTGACCGCGCCTGTCTGCTCTCCACACGTCGAACGTCCGAGAAGGTGTCAATGAAGTTAAAACTCCTGGGGCCATTTCCCGAAGTGCTTTGAGGAGGACGGAGCATTCTCGGCAGCCAGGGCGCAGCTCCCCCAGAGAGACGGTTATGTGACCTGGTCCCTCAAAACTCAGGTTTCCGCACCCGGGACATAGGCGGAAGGTGGTAGCGAGGGAGTGAGGCATAGCGGCCAGTGAGGCTGCGAGATTTCTGAACATGATTGTGTTCGGGGTTGGGCTCGTACTTTGAATGGTTGACAGTTGATGTCTCAGGCTGGCGCTGAGATTTCGCTTCAGGCCCAAGCAGATGGTGTTGAAGTTGGACAGGCCGATTTGTTTGCTGGCACGGTGGTTGCCGATGAGCGACGGACGATGCCAGTGCTGAGAAGGGGCCGATCTTTTGAGGGGCGGTGCTGCCAAACTGCCCAATCGGTCTCTGAAAGAAGTGGGCCAACCTCAGCATCACCAAAGGCAGGCACGTGACACTCTCTTGCATAAACAACAACCCCTCATCGCTGCTCCCCATGGCGCGGACACGAAAATACCGTAGTGGAAACTGTAGGAGCCAACATAATACCACTACTTTCAAAGCCTTACATCCAGCTAACTACTTGTTCCAATTTTATGAACAAAGGCCCGTTAGAAAGCCCTTAATCAGAGCTATCCAACAGTATCATTTTTATTACAGTGCACGCACCAGGGGCCCCATACCCTAGCTCACCCCAACTTAGGATACCGAACGAAAAAGGAAATTTCGTGTGCTTAGATTCGTCGCAGATAACCAGGCTGTTTCGATCTAACTAGTAGGTAGCTTGAGAACGTGGTACCGAAACGAAGAAAACAAAAATTGACCTGGAGACGAGATCCCGACACCTCAGTCGTCGTCCGAAACCTCCTCCTCTTCCTCTTCCTCTTCCTCATCATCTTCCACCCACTCCACCGCCACAGCTTTCTCCTTCTTGGCCCTCCCGCTCGTACCAGTACCCGCTTTGGATGAACCCCCCTTACTCTCACCCTTCATCCCCTTCCCAACCGCCCCGTAATCCTTCCTCGCCAGATGCATCGCCTCCCCCAACGCAGAAAACAAATCATCCCGCACCTCTGCATCGCGAACGTTATCGACGTCCCTGCCCCTGAGCGAGCTAATATACTGCTCAAAGTCATGCGATGTCTTTGCCACTTTCTGAAAGTTGCTCTTTGTGAGTCGTACCCGCATCCACTTCTTCTTGCCGCTCTTGGCTGCCTGTACAGGTGTCAGTCCCTCGTCGCGAAGCATTCTCATGCGGTCATGATGGCCGATAGCAAGCGCAGTGCGGAAGGTGTTGCGGATCTGGCGTCCGTTCCAAGTGGCTCCTTCGCTTTCGTACCGGCGGTAGTGGCGCTCTGCAAAGTCGAGGAGTTCGTCGCGGCTATAAGAGACCTTGACGTCGTTGAGCTCGTTGTCTCGCTCGAGGCGGTTCAGAATGTTGGTCCACATGGCGCGGGTGGATTCGAGGTTCACACTGGGGTACTGGAGGGTGATGTGGATCCGCGATTTAAAGGCCTCGTCGAGGACGCCGGGGCGGTTGGTGGTGAGGAAGAGGATGCCAGAGTAGTACTCCAGCTCCCTCAGGAACACTAGCTTCGGTTAGACGGGTTTGGAAGAGGATTCTCGTAAAGTCTCACCTGACACCAGGGCATTGTGCTCCATGTTATCCCAGTCTCTCTGTCGTAAGAAGACGTCGGCCTCGTCGAGAAGCAGCACACATCCCCACTTGTTTGCTCTTTTGGCATGAGCGACCAGATTGGTCTCTACATCTTCGGGCGTTGTGCCGATATCACCGAATGTGAGATGGTATAGAGGCCGTTTGGTGTACGCGGCGATGGTTTCCGCCGTGCTGGTCTTTCCGGAGCCCGGAGGGCCATGAAGCAGGATGATGACACCTTGACCCTTGCCTTTCACGAGATCAATCTGATTGGTAACCGGCTCGTCGTCTGACGTGGTCTGGTCCACAGTCTGGGCTTGTTTGCTGCCTGAAATGTGGTTGTCGACAAGCGCCACCAAAAGGTCGCGGTATCTTTGTGGGATAACCAGCTCGTTGAACCCTGAGTCCCGGGCCTCGCGCTCAAGGTCAATATCTTTGACGAGATCAATATCCATGAAAACTATTTGATGCGTCAGTCCGACAGTCGGGAAGTTCGACGTGGCTAAGCAGCGTCTTTGAGGAATTGGAGCTGTGGACTTACCCCATCTTCTATACCTGAATGCATAGCCGGCAACGGGATATTGAAGCAGCTGTAGCTGCAGGGGCGATATCTCCTCAAATTCAACCCTCCTGGCCTGAAAGTCCACTCGATTAGCCGCCATGAAGTCCTCTGACAGCTTTGCGTCGACCTCATGCCCGGTAAGGGTCACTTCGCTCCTGCCATACCGCTCACTCGTCTCCGTCGGGTTTGGCTTTGTTCTCAACATACGGCCTAGATCTAGCCTGTTAGTTTCTGGTTCACCATACCTTGGCCGGTGCCGTGACGACCATGGCGCCATCAAGGGTGTATTCCATGGCATAGAGGTGAAAAATGTTTTCATATCGATGAAGACATCACTCGTGATTTCGTCGAGTATTTCCGTGCCGCTCCTGTCAATTGTGACTCCCCGATATCGTTTGTGCCCGTATGAGTTCAGCACTTTTCGCCCTCGTTCTTCCATTTGCTTTAACAACTCCTCGCTGTTGGGATGAAACCGAAGCGGGTACACGTCCAGGTCGCGGACAGAACGCTTTCCCGAGTAGTGCTTGATCCTCTTGCAGTGGTCCAGTGGTCCAATTTCCGTCCCGTCGAAGGCCATAAGATAACAATCAATCGTGAAGGGGGTCCATACGCCGAGCCCGGATGCCTCCTCGCGTAAGATGTCTTCCAGTCCGACATCATCTGCCCCTCTTGGCGCCTGCCCGCGGAGGCGGTCGATACGATCCAGCTCCTCTGTGGTGTGGTTTCGGAGCTGAACTGCTCCTCCGGTTACTGCGCAGAGCCGAAAGAGTTGTTGATTTGGGCCACGAGTTGACAATATCAAATCCCCAGGCTGAAAAAGATGCCAAAGGTCCTCAAAGAGAATATCATCTGGAGTTCCTGAAGAAATCTGGCTTCGCAACTCTAGGACATCCCGTAGATCCTCATCTATGAAGTCGAGCAGTAGCTTCAGGTGCAACACTGTCATCTCCAAGTCTTGCCTATGAACCTCACGACCTGCTGTTGGTGATTTTGGTCTCGAGCCAGCCTTACCTGCTTCTGAGGCTTTGTCTTTGTGTTTGCGATCATCAAGCGCGTCTTGTCCGGCGTTTTTCGTACCATCTATGCCGTTGTTCTCGATATCGTCGCAATCTGTCGCAAGCTTGGAACTTTCGGCAAACCTCACCCTTTCGTTCTCCAGCTCTGTCTGGACCGCGGCAAGGCGTACTCGAAGCTGCGGCACGAATCGCACCAATACCTGAAGGTCTTTATTAGTCTCTCTTGGTTACGGAGAAAGGCGGCTCCTACTTTGAAAGGGGGGGAAACTCTATGTGGTGCTGTTAGCAACTTCTTCAAGACCAAAGTCATGGTGGCCTCCGTTTGGGTGAGCGGTAGAGACTTACGCGATGGGCCAAGGCAGTGGACCCGAAAAAAAAGCTTCGAGTTCGCGATGGAGGATGGTTGACCAAATTATGACGCGTTGGAGGTTCTTGCTGTCGCTTGGCATCCTCATGACTGTTCGGCCTTGGTTCCCGCCTTTTGTCGTATCTGTTGACATCGAGGTGGGCCATGTCCCTGGCTGCAACCTTTGATAAAAAGCCTTGATTATCGGTTGGGGGGAACGTGCGACCGTAGGCACGGAAGACTTTGATTTCCACTCTTCCATCGTGGCTCGATGGACGCGACAGTATTCGGGATTACTATCCAGAGAACCAATCCGCGGAGTCGCTTTATAAGCTTGCACGAAGCCCACGTTTCCGTTAGACATACTATGGGAATAGTCAACGACGGTCAGGCACAGGAGCCCCTTCTTCTAGTCGGCCGGCGGGTACATATCGTAGCAGGCTTAGCGTAGGAGCGGTAACTTAACGTCTAACACTAACTGGTACTAGCCCTTAGAGACGCCGTCCCGGTAGACGAGGATGTTTTCGGGTAGGTTGGCGTAGTTGCTGTGTATGGGGTCTTTCTACAGGCGGAGCCGCGACTTGAGTATATCGCGCAGGTCCGAGACCATCTCCCACCGGGCAGCGGACTGCACGCACAGCACGGCAGGTCACTAGCCCAGCCAGCGGTCCACGCTAGCAACCATGCCGGCAATACTCGGCACGTTAGAGGCTAAACCCGGCGAGGGGTACTTAACGTCGATTCCAACAACCATAGTCTTATCTTCGTCGAGGAGCCCGCAGCGTAAGGCTTCCAGGAGCTAGTTGTTACCGCCGGGCTTAAGGTTAAACTTGAGAGCTACGTTGGCAAAGTACTAGGGGTTACGCTTTGCCAACTTATGGCCGACAGTGCAAACAGTGTGGAGCCCAAATCTGACGTTACCGCAGTGCTTAATGCGGTTGTGAAGCGGGATGTTAGCCTCAGGCAGGATGACGAAGAGGAGTTCAAGCTTCTGCGAGGCGCCGTGATTATTACCATAACCCAGAACGTCCATCGCCACCCAAGCCCTTCCGCAGGCGCAAGATAACCCCCTGCTATCGGACCAAGTGATGGACCTAACACAGCGCCGACGATATACGCGGCCATGGCGCCGCCGAGTTTATGCGGGGGGATCATATCAGCAATGGAAGCCGTGCCGAGAGTGACGGGGCAGGAACCGGCGATACCAGCGAGGAGGCGGAAGACAATTAGGGATGGGAGGGAGGGGGCAATGGTGAAGACGAGGAAGAGGGCGATGCAGATTATGTAGAGGATGGCGCGGCCGTAGAGCTCGGAGAGGGGTGCGATGGCGAGGGGGCCGAAGGTGTAGCCGAGGAGGTAGATGGTGGTGACGAGGGTGGTGAGGGTTGGGGAATTGGAGTGGAAGTGGGAAGTGATACCCCCCGACACTTCTATCTTTGTCAGATACCGAAGAAAAGAGCGAGAAAGCTTCTGTGGACACCCGAGATGGAAAACTAACTGCTGTCGGCTCATTGTCCCTCTCCTGCTCGTACCGCACCTGCACCGCACCGAGGAATTCCTTAAAGGTCTGACCCTCGACGTTGACTTTGCCGTCTGGTAGATTTCTCCAATCCTTCCCCGGAATCTCAATGAAGGCGTGTCCCTGACATTGCTCTGCATCTTCAAATGCGTCCCCTGGGCACTCGTTTCGACAATTACCGCAAAAGAAAACGTATGGGCAGATGTGGCACTTGAATAGAGGCCCGCGGCGGTCCGACATCCTGAGCACTGCGTTCCACTGAATGCCGCAACGCGTAACCTAGCCACCGGAAGCTGCTCTAGGGCGATGAACGCCCCTTCTGTGTCTCCTAGGAGAAGTAGGTGATGCGAGGTCTTTCTTTGGGAGTCACATTTCCCTTCAAATTTTGATGTGCTGTGCAGTATCCGAAGAATATTCTGAACAGTCAACAGCAAATACCTCACCAAATATTGTCGACTAATTCTGGCTGGTGTTGGCTCGTAGCAAGCCCTGGTCATCTGTGAAGCCGAGAGTGGCGGCGACCGATGGCGGAAATTGGGACAGAAAGTCCAAAACGCTCATGCCGAAGAAGCCTACAGCGTTCAACTCCGACTGCCGCGAGTACGGAAGATACGACAGGTGACGCGATGTCCAGTCACACATTATGTACACACCATACCAGAGAATGCTCTCACCGGTTTCGCTGTTATGTGCGAGAAGTTCCTCCTGAATCTCGAGGCTCAGATCCCTGTAGAGGCAATAGTAGACAAAGGAAGATGGATAACCATAGCAGTTTTCGACAACCAACGGAGTAAAGTCTCGCTATTCGCTGTCTTGGCACACAAATCGGCGCCCCAGTCGATCAGAAGATCCATCGAGTCTGAGTTATTGGCCTTCGCGGCGTAGCGAATCGCGGTCCAACCTTTGTCATCGGCCATCTGGGGGTCCGCGCCGACGCTGAGGAGTCGCTCGATTACGGCTTTCTTTCTGGCCAAGGCAGCGTAGTGAAGGGGTGTTCGGCCGGCATTGTCTCAGGCGTTGGGGTCGTGTCCAAGTAACAGGAGAAATCTCAGTGCCAGAACTTTGTCTTCATGGAACACTCTGAGGCTGGGAATGGCGTGCAGGAAACCCCGCCCCCTGGAGTCGGTCGTGGAAAAGTCGATGCCATCGCGCTGGAGTTGGTCTCGCAGGGATTCTCGCATGGCCCTGCCATCGGCCTCCAGCCCCGATCTTCATGCCGAAAACCTCATCACTTTTGACCCCGAACGGCGATGGTATGTATCCGAGCTCCGCAAGAGACTTGAGCGACTTTTCTGTGGGCCATTCAAGATCTGATCCAGCATCATCGTCGTATCTGTAAATGCTGGCAGAATTGGGAAAGCAGTGCCCAGCAAAAGCGTAATACACAAACGACCAAACAATTGTCATAGTCTAGAGGCTGTCGACATGAGCGACAGTCTTCTCAAGCAGCAACACGATGGACGGGAACCCGCTGATTCCCCGTGGAAACCAACCGAGCACATATTTCGAAGTGAAGATACAGTTGTATATTCTCTCCAGCAGGTCCTCGTCGTCGGCCCCCTTGATTTGAAAACCAGGGTGACTAGCCAACATTTCCAGCTCCTCGTCCAAGCCATTGTAGGCCAGCATTTCCATGAACTCGATGACCAGCTCGCGAGGGTGTTCGTGCAAGCTGAATTCGGGATGGGCGAGGAGCAATCTGGGGGTCCCGGCAAGCATGGCGGCGTACCTTTCCCCGATGGAAAGGGCCATGCCGCTGTTGACGTCCACGGCCGGATGTTCGAGTAGGGAGCGAAACAGCTCCACGCTTTCTCCCTGCCCAGCATAAAAGAGGGCCGACCGGCCTTTATTGTCCACCGCGTTGGTCTCCAGCGTGGTTCCCGTTTGCAAAAGAAATCTCACAATATCGAGACGGTTCATAGCGGCCGCCAACATCAAGGCGGTGGCCCCGTTCGCGTCCCGCTGATTCCCATCGGTCCCCCGCGCTAAACACTCCCGGATCAGGCTCATGATGACGTACAAGGCGGCTATGTGGATCGGGGAGGACTTCGAGGTCATCAGCGACATAACTATTTCAAATTCTGAACCGCTGGAGTATCTCTAGGCAGTGTGGGATACTCGGAACATTGCGCGCGCGTAACCGACCCAAACTCCAAAACGACCTTTGCAGAAAGCGAATTCTCGTATTGGATTTTCTGCTGGGCCATCACATTCCAGGGCAGCGTGGAGTCCCCAATGGGGCGAGGCATATTCCCAAAAGGGCCACATGCAACTCAGGGGGCTGCCCTCGAGCTTCCAGGGTCTGTCGATGGCTTGAACCAGTTGGCGGTCCTTATCGATGCACAGAGACATGTAAGTCAAGCAAGAGGCTGCCAGTATGCTATCGTTTGAGTTAGGCCGCTGATCTGGAGCTCAACTTGCGGAACGAATTTCAGAGCGTCAGTAACCCCCCGGATATCTTTGGCAGACTGGGCTTGGCTAGCGTCATGCCCCTGCTGGAGTTGGTCAAGCTTTTTAAGCGCTTAGTCAAGGGAAACAGACAGTGCCGTGTGATTTTGTGTCAGCGCCCGTACAAAGCCACGTTGGATTGAGAGCAGTCGGCACTCACAGTCCATCCAGAGTGGTTGCCAGATGGAAAGTCTGTAGGGATTGATGCAGCGATGCGACATTCTCCATTGTTTCCCGTTCACCGCCTTTCACCCTCGACCTGGAAGCCAAACCATGGAAATCATCGGCGCCGTGAGCGCGTCTCTTCACCTGACCGAGTCGCTGTTCAAGTATTTTCGGGCTTTTAAAGACCCCTCCCAAGACGCAGAACGCCTCGCAGAAGAGGTAGCAGGTGTTGACCGAGTGCTTCAGGCCCTGCAAAGCTCACTGGAGAACCCACCACCAGGTATCTCGTTCAACCAAACATCTACGCTCCTCGTGTCCATCAAAAGCTGTGAGAAACGACTGAAGGACATTGAGACAAAGCTTGCCCCGCACGCTTCCAAAACTCGAAGGTTTCTCAAGCGCGCAGAATGGCCATTGGAGCACCGTAAGGGTACCTAAATGAAGAAAGGGCTCCTTGGGCTGCGTGGCTGCCTAAATGCACTCCAATGTCTGCTAGAGGCACCTTCGAAGCCCGACCGAGAGAGTAACGGGCTTGTTAAAACAAATATGTGGAAGTCTGAGAATACTCGAAATTTCTGCCGATCTGTCGTACCTGAGCGCTCTGGACTGGAACCACTGACGTGTGCCTGCAAGTGGAGTCGTGAAGAGGACGGGATGTTGGGAGAGAGAGAAATGAGGGTCGTTGGCACCTCATGGATGGGTAAGTACTCGATGCCCAACCCCGCCTCGGCCCGATGGTCTGGGTGTAGGCATTGGTGATGCGATTGGCCGGTCGACGTACAGAGATTGGACACACAGCACCAACCGCGAAGGAGTCCTGATGGTGGTGCCGCAAAAAGGTTCTGGTCTTCCTTCACGGTCCTGAGTGCTGCGACCTCCAAACCCTCTCAGCCATCAAGCAAGTCAACTCGCAGTGTCGACCAGTGTCGAAGTGCTTTACTAAGAGACACGTCAACAAACGTGCCTGATCCTACAATATCGTAACAGTGGTCTTTCCTAGAGCCCGCCATCGTTCAACATCTTCTTCGCCCCCAAAACCGTCTGCGCATTCGCAACTGAACCACCCGAATCGTTCGTAGCTTGCCCCGGTAACAAGGCGCCGCAATGCGATCCCCTGGATGACCCAAAACTTGGAATTCTGGCCACGGTTGGAGCGCCAAGCCAACAAGGGGACGAGGTGCGCTTCCGTCCGCTCGTCGGCCTCGAACTTGATGTCGGGCCGGCAGAAAACACCTGGCCAGGGCTTGCTCTTGCTGCCCTTCCAAGAAGAGGCGAGATCAGCGAATGGAAGTTCCATCAGATTCCCAGCTAGGACCAAGGATCCACCCGTGACGGACCCTGTTCCGTGCGTGTCGAGTTCGTGTGTGGTGGTCTCGGCAGAGACGACATCAGCCATCAGAAAACCGTCACCTTCGCCAAAGTACACTCCGCTTGCATGGCCATCGACGGACGCCCAGGACCAAGTCGGGGCGCGGTAGGGCATGGGCCTCGCCTTGCAATGCGATGAAAGATAGATAGACCAGTGCAGGTCGTAGATTAGCGACTCATTCCAGAGTCCCGCGAGGTAGTGAAATCCGGTGATGGTCTTGGCCCGATGTGCAACCGCCGAGAGCGCAATCAGCTTGTCGCTGCCTTTGGTGATCGCACGTTTTGTATACCGGGAGACAGTCTCAAACCATTCATAATGGAGGTTGTGCAGTTTTTCTTGGTGGGACTGGTCGGATTGCACCGTCTGCTGCATTTTGTCGAAGCTTCTGGCGTACCAATTCGTACCTCTGACTCTGTTGTCGGCCTCGTTCGCCCAGCCGGACATACAGCCCCACCAGAGGGTCTCACTGCCAAAGTAAAGAGTGCGCGGGGAGAGCATCTGCTCCTGCAAAACCCAGGCGCGCTCAAATAGCGGGGGCTTTTCCTGAGTGACGGCCACGCTGTTGTCGCTATCGTGAAAAACCACGACGCCGTCGTCGATGGACCCGGTAATGATGCAGGGATTGAGCGGGAGTGGATTGCGTCTGGAAAAGCATCCGTGGTGTGAGTTGGGGGCGCCTGCTGCTGCTATTGTGCAGGCTGAGTTTTGGTATACCAGAGCCATCCGGGAAGATTCCTGAATCCAGTCCTCCTTGGAGTCCTGGAGGATGCAGAGAGAATCTATCCAGAGGTGCTTGACCCCCACAGCGACAGCGGCGACGATGGCTGCGTCCTGGAACGTCTTAGCGAGTGCGCTGGTCGGGACGCCGGCTTCCAGCACAGGCTGTGTTGTCGATGTGAGGGTGATAATGTCAGATACACCTCCCCAGCAATGGCTGAGGGCACAGTACCGCGTTCCCCTGTCTGCCTCTCGCATGGTCTTGAGTTGAGCATGTGTTGCATTGTCCGAAATCTCCAGCAGCCGGGTGGGCACAAAATCGAGGTTTGGATGAGGACAGTCGGGGTGGCCCCCAATGCAGGTGTCCACCCAATGTCGTGCCAGTTCCATGTGCGCCTGTGAAGAGGTACTGTCCCAGAGCCTCGCCGCGTTGCCGATCGGGTCGGGCAAAGGAGGCCTTTGAGGACCAGGAGTCGCACGGAGTCGGAGGTTTGCCAAAATTCTGTATCCCCCTAAGGGGACTGGGTCTAGATCTGGTTGGATCTTGATTCCCCTCATGAAATTCGGGTTGGGACCGGGTACGCATTCGGATGCTAATCGCGCAAGCATGTCGCGTGGGTTCGTGGTCAAGGATATCCCTCTGATTAACGTTCCAGGTGGTACGGATTTTGCCAGTATGTACTCAACCATTGCACAGAAATGGCAGCCTGCTTGAAGAGACGCTTGGAATGCCTCGAGTGAGCTGTGGAGTGTGTATGTCTCCCGAGGGTATCTCTCCCCACATTCCATTTTGGCGAATTTCCAGGTCCTCAGGGGTGCGCTAGCAAATGTTGTCGAACAGGCACCACATAGTTTGTAAAATTCCACCATTTGCGGCTCGAGCTGCTGGAAAGCACCGCTGGCTGGAGTCATTTGGTCTTGAAGGTTGGCCATCTTGGAGCTGAGTTTTGACCCGCGCGGTCGGACTTGCTATTGCTTAGGAAGTTGACAAATTTGGAGATATTAGGAGGCACCTAAAAAGCTGGTGAAAGGATGTTCGGTTGAGGAGGAATTGGCCGCCCCAATTCTGGGCTGAAATGTCTAGTCGGAACTGCGGGTCTAGCGAGGTGTCACTCCCACTGGGTGCTCTTTCCTCGTCTTCTGCGCTGGATTACCTAATTCATGCCCTCAAGCGAAGTGCAGCACTGCGAGAACCGCGCAGCAGGCAGCAGGCCAAAAAATGGAATCCGGGTGGGGACGCAACACAGCCCGTCCGGCTCCGGGGCCGGGACTGCCCACAGATACTTCCTTGCATCAATAAAAGTGGAAACATTTACCTTTTCCGTTGAAATACACTCCATACCCGCAATTCTATCTGTCCCCTTCGAAATTTCACTTCCCACGATTTCAGTTGGACGGTCGCACAGACTGTCCGCGAAACTCCCAGCTCGATCTTGGCCTTTGTCGCCCCGGAACACCGCTTCAAATCCAAAGTTGAAGGCTCCGCTATTCTATGGAGCGCCCGTTCCGGCTTCAGGTAAGAGTCCACTCTCATTGCGGTATCGCCACCACGTCTACAATCCATCGAAACTGACATACATCAGCCCCTTATCGCATCCTTTTTGGGGATCTTCTGCGTGTTAGTCATTTACGACATTTGGAAGCACACTGCCGGCAGCTCTCGCTCTACAGCCCCCCCGCAATGCGCACATTTGAAGGTCATCCCGCGGCAGATCATGCCCATCTACTGCTACCAACATGATGTCAGAGTGAAGGTCGACCCGCTATTATCGATCGCAATCACCATCGGGTTGGTACTCGCGCTGCTGCGAGGAACATCACCAAGAACAATTCACAACGACAACAAAATTGTTGGAAACAACAACAACGCCTACCAACGGGGGCGAACTTCGATGCTGTCCTTTTCACGCTTCAGACGATGGACTTGGAGTTTCCATCGGGTGCAACAACCACCGCTACCTACATCTACCGCTAACAATCGCTGGGACCGCGACCATTGGGCGGTCACAAGGCAAGACACCACCCTGGTATCCATGCAGGTATCGGGGTCTCTTCACGCTCCTACGGCTACCCCGGAGGCAGATCGCGCCTATTCCATCATACGGCGATCAAAAACAGAAGGGACACGGCGGCCTTGGAGATGATAGTAGATGGAATGCGAGTTCATCACATAAATGTGGGAGATTGACAAGGATATCTTGTCTACCGGGCCCATGGCACCTCTCATATGAGAGGTGTGGGAATAGCCCTACCTCTCTGGGCGGTATTTCAGCCAGCCCTTCAGGCTCATTTATGACCAGTTTTTTCTCTACTCCGTATTAAACCACCAATGCACACTAATTATTACTGTTGCCCATCTCTGATGATGTGTTAGACTGGTTTTGTCTGATGGTGTACTATTTCGTAACTCCTATACTTGAGGGTTCCTCTTAAGTCGGACCTGCATGTCCGTCTAAATACCTACCTGCATATATGTCCACATGCTGCGAGGATCTGAGCCAGGTAGTGCAGCATCCGCTTGCTGTTAGGGGTAAATTAGGGTTCGGGTTAACGGTAAAGGCGCGATAGCCCAAGAGAGGCAGGCATCTAAGATGGCCGTTCAAATTCACACTGCATTTGAGCTAGAAGGCCAGAATCAGCAGGCGCAGATCCTCCAACTTAGCCCACCCCGCAAAACATGCAGACCCTCAGGCCAAGCACAAAGCGAAAAGATGTGACAAGTTGTGGATCAAAAATTCCGACTAGAACGACCCCGAAGGACTATTCATAGCGTTGAGTGCCACGATGTGAAATTCAGACTCCCCACGATACTGCGCGGTGTTCATGAGCTCTGCGTAGTCAATCAAGATAAGTATGAAGAAAAGAAGAAGAGATACTGTGCCTCTAAGTTAAGCTGCTCCGCCTGCCGATAACGACGCCGGCTACACCTTGTTGGCCCAGCGGTGCCCATGCCAGATACCACAATGCCGTTTTAAGGCCCAACCATAGCTTGATCAAAGAAAGAAATGTGCCCCAAAAAGAATCTCAGAGCCATTAGAACAACTGCAACCCCGAGCTTCACACCAGGCTCACTTTACAATCAAACAGGGGCATCATACACACACTTCAACCCTCCAAAACAGGCACCACAACTCTCGACACTGTCCCCGTCCCCGTACCACATCCAATCCAATGCGTTGCCGCCCTCACCTCCCCGGCCCTGACCGCATCCTCCCCGGTCCCCGGGTTCCGGTGCCAAATCCTGCTACTCCCCCCGGCCACATAGACCCTCACCCTCGTCCCCTTTGCAAAGACATGCGCACACTCCCTCAGCCCAAACCTCACCTCCTCCCCCTTCTCCCGCTTCGGATCCAACCGCTGATACCCCTCGGTAACATTCCGCGAGCGCCCGTCAAGCCCGACCTCGCTTATACGCACCAAGAGGTCAACGTGGGGAGTATCGCTTTCGTGCGCAAAAGCGATGGACGGGGCGCCGAAGATCGGGAGGGCGGAGTCAAGCGGGGCGGTGGTGAATGTTAGGACGTCGGGGCGGGCGGAGAGGGCCGTGTCGTCGCGGATGCCGGCTTGGATGCCGATAAAGGGACCGCCGATAGTTGGTGTGGGGGAGCGGGGGTCAAAGGTGAAGGAGGGCTTGCTTTCAGGGGAGTCGGCGGGAAGGATATGGGAGAGGAGACGGTCCGGGTGGAGGAAAAATGTGAGGGGGGTTGTGCCGGCGGGAGGCCATTGTGGGAGCATGCGCCATTCGTTGATGCCGGTGATGAATATGCGAGCGGAGGCCTCGTCCCATTGTTTTTGCTGGGGGTTGGTGTTGGGCTGCTGTGCGAGGTGGGTTTCCAGCCAGGAAAAGGTCTCGGTGATAGTGCCCTCGAGCTGCGTGTGCGCCCAGGGCCCGATTATCAGGCCGATCTTGTGGTTGTGGGCGGTAAGACGGCGGTGTTGCTCGAGGTTCTGGGTCAACAAGACGTCGTGCCAGCCGGCGATCAGGAGGATGGGTATCTTGGCGACGTCGAGCGCGCGAGATTGACGCATCGGCTCGTAGTACGGGTCAGACGGGTTGGAACGCGCGATCCACTCGTGCACCCACGGCGAGCGCGAGCCAAAGTGCTTCCTGGCGGCGTCGAGAAGCGGGACGCCGTCAAAGACGGGCTGTAGACGACGGGCAGCTCCCAGCAGGCTCCAGGCCCTGTAGAACGGCCCAAGAAAGTCGAAGATGCTGGGTTCCCCTTGGTTCTTGACACCCTCGCTCCAGACGACTAGGTCCATGTTCATGGCCCCGGCTCCCCAGCAGAACTCGCCGACGTCGTGGGGTGGGACCTCCATGACTGCCGCAACCATGTCCTTTGGGGGTTCGCTCAGCAGCGCCAGCTGCGTGTACCCGAGGAAGGACATTCCGATGGTCGCAAACGACCCCGTATACCAGGGCTGCTCGCGCATCCATCTGACAATGACCTGGCCGTCAAACGCCTCGGTGCGGAACGGCTGCCATGTGCCTTGGGAGCCATAGGTTCCTCGGGAACTGATAAACAGGACGTGGTAGCCGCGGGCGGCGTAGAGGTGAGCATACCGGACCGTGAGCTCAATGCCGCGACCGTAAGGCCCGTGGACGAGGACGGTGCCACACGACTTTGAGGATGGGTCGGTGAGGATGGGTCGGTACAGATTCCCCATAAGCTCAAACCTCTCGTCCTTATTCGTGACGGGGATGCGAACTTCGGAGGTGACATAGTGACATTTCTCGGGAGGGAGGCCGGCTTGCTTGCCAACGAAGCGGTCGAGAAGGGCTGTCAACAGCCCTCGATTAGTTGCCGGCGCAGACATGGCAAGGCTCCGGGGGTCAATCAGACAGTTCAAGCTGATTAGTTCAAGCAGGGAACTGAAGCTGTTCGCTGCCTGCGGATAGTTGCAAGAGGTGAGATTGGGGTTTTATTTGAGTGTCTGAGATACTATGTATTGACGTCGTTAGTGCCAGCAATAAGAAACGTGGCCAGTTGCAATGATTGGTGAGGTGCTTGCATTCGAATACCAACCGCATGAGGATGGGTCTGATTGGCTCGGGCGTCGGGAATCTCGACGGGTCCGTAAAGAGTCACCGCATCCTGGGCTGTTTCGGCCTACCCACGACGACAAAAACCATGCTGCTCATGAGTCACTCTGCGCTGATGCGCAGAACCAACTGTCCCCGCTTCACCGGTTTAGAAGGTTGTACCCCCAAACCGATCACTTTCTGTTAGGAGCACGGCACACTGGATTCGGTGGATTTGATCAGGGTTGGAATTGCTTGATTGTATAGCTCTGTCTGTATCCCTGGCTCTGTCAACGTGTTAGAAAGAAGGGGGTTCTGGCCAGACGCAAAACACTAAGAATAGAGCGGCTGTTCGGAGCTGAGTGGAGTGGCTGCACGGAGCTAAATAGAGCTCTGTGTGGCTAAGTGATGCTGAACGGAGCTGAACTGGCGCTACCACTTTAGTTGAGTTTAACGAACGGTTATAATAAAAGGCCTCTGTTAAGGCTAAAGGGTGAGAAAATAAATAATATAATCATGTAGTTGTAACCCCTTTAAAATCTCCAGAATCTAGAGAGTGTAGTGCTTCTAATATATAATGAGGTTGGTAGAACCCCATGTGGTTACGTAACATAGAGGGGTCACTCTAAAGTAATTAACCTTCGTAGCTGTGAGCTAAATAATAACTCACTCCATTAATCCTACAACTTATAAACAAACCTGCAAATTTTGATGGTGACTAACGTCCCCTATTAGTAGTGGGGATCGAACTGCCTTTTTATCTAACCGGCGCCTGGGAAAGAGCAGTTGTATAATAGGCAGTAAAAGACAGATTGAGCCGCCTTTTTACAGCTGGGAAAAGATGAGTTACACAGTAGGCAGGTATAACCACCATAATGCAGAACCTTAAAACAGAGAGTGAATACGCTAGTTACGAAGTCCCTTTTTAAGACTACACGAAGTCCCTTTTTAAGACTACCGTTTATTCCCCCAGGTAGGGACCGGAAATGAGCTGGCGCCATCTGGCCCAAAACCTGTCCCTTATCGCGTAAAGTTGACAATTTTGTGGCAAGGTAAGCTGGGGGTGAGTAAGGGTGAGCCGATGGTGAGCTGAGGGTGAGCTGAGAGTAAGCTGAGAGTGAAGCGAGCCTGATTTTAGGCTAACTAATCTTAGATGCGGCTCTTTTCTTTTTAGCGACTGACTACCTCTTCAATCACCCCCTATAACATTTTCTGACTAAATTTGGATTAGTTACAGAGCCTGAGCCGAGGGTGAACATAATGGTGGGACGGCTTTGGTTCTGCTGATTCAATTCTCGGCCCCGCGGACGGCCGTCGCTACGGCTCGCGGCTTGTGCTGGTCTTGTCTTTCTCGCTTGGTAACATGCAGGACGGAAACCTACTCATCCGCCCCTCTGCATGTTCTGCCGCCCCTCATCAAATTATGCCGCTCTTGATACACAGTAGACGTTGCATTTGCCCGCTACGTGTTTGTCTTGGAGCTGTATGAACACTCAGATGGGGTTAGCAACTAGCTATGATGTTAGGTATGATATGACATGTTGAGCTGGAATTTTACCTTTGGAAGGAACGACGACTTGGCCCCACCGCTCAGAACAGGTCTCTTAGGCAGGAGATGACGCAACTGATTCTTCCAGAATCAAGGATCCTTACCACCGCTCAACGTACGTCTTGGCGTAACTCTCCACGAAGAAATCTTGACCAGACCTCCCCTTATCAAGCAAGAAGTCGCGGAAGGAGAGATGAACAAAATCTAGGAGCAAAAAGATTTGTCTCGAGGTACGTCAAGAAGGGACTGAAGCACTGAAAAGGCCAACCTATGAAGTCTCAAAGTGTTATCTTCAGTGAAGGCATATGATGGTTCCTTTCTGAGGTACAGAACTAACATCGCAATCGGCAAGCTCGCGGAGGAAAGGACTAGGCTAACTTTCGCAGCAGGGACTGACTTGATTCCTAACGACCTTGACTTTTAGTGCACATTCATGGGGTTTTGGTACTGGAGCAAGGCTGGCAAACTCGATGGTGAGCACTATTGGCAGCCACTCTGTGCATTATAGTGACAGCGACCTACAGTGACATTGAACCCCCCGTCTAGGAGTGCTAGCTCAACAAGCCGTCTTCGGAACGCCCCTTACCTGTTGGCGTCCTGCCATACGTTCTGTCTTAAC
>Ga0247758_1000899_pt1 | contig 25044 bp, 36 predicted proteins | sample UWRJL156409C4_FD_180950 | JGI IMG/M metagenome (GOLD analysis project Ga0247758, IMG submission 180950) | Plant litter microbial communities from Arlington Agricultural Research Station in Wisconsin, United States - UWRJ-L156-409C-4 | ecosystem: Environmental > Terrestrial > Plant litter >... | reverse complement strand
CCCTCCTCCCCCTCTCCCTCGCACAAACAACCAACCCCCCATGTGTAACCGACTGCACGACCAAAAACCCCGTCAGCTCTCAATGCGACGGCAACGAAACCGGCTCCGCCCTCGACACCTGCCGGTGCAACACCTTCCTCGGCGCTACCAAGATGATCACCTGCATCAAGGCGTGTTCGGCGGCGGACCAGGCGGTCTTTGCGGGGCGGTTGCCCGAGGCGTGTAGAGGAGATTTGTTCCCTGGTTTGACGGTGGCGCCAGGGACAACGACGACGACAACAACAGGGGCTTCGGGGACGGCGGGGACGACGGGGACGACTGGGGGTCCGGCCCCGGCGTTGACGAGTAAGCCGAATGCGGGGGTTGGGATGGATGTTGGTGGGCAGGGGTTTGTGCAGGTCGCGGCCGGGGGATTGGCTGCGGTGGTTGCATTGCTTTTGTGAGACGGAGCTCGAAAGAACGCGGACACGGGTGGGATATATCACTGAAGGGGATTTGAGGGATAGTGGTTTGGGCTGCGTTGTTTCTACATGGATGTGGTGAAATGGGGTATCGTTGTCATGGACTTTGGGCTCAAAAACTTTGATGACAGCGCTCTTACAGTTTGCTATCAACACTCGGGAATTATGTGTATAAATCTATCACTACCTACGTCTACGAATACGAAAATCCTGCTACCGTCTTTCAAACAACATCAGTCTATTATCGTTGTCCAACTCTTCACAACTTCCCCTGACAACCCCAGCATTTCGCGGCCGCCAGATCCCCACACTTCTTGTCAAACTTGGCTTTCTGCGGATACGGACACAGAATGCGATGATGCGTCTGGTTTGCAACCATCAAATTTATCGGCGAAGACCCAGGGGCAGTCCCGTTTTCCACCCATGCGCGCAACTGAGAAAACAAACTTTCCGGCTGTCCCGACGGTCCTCCAAAGCAATGTGTCATCCCCGGGATATCGTAGTGCCGATAGAAACCATTAGTGTCGGACATGAGGGTTTTGACTGCCTCGTGGTAGTGCGTTGTGCCCTTTGGCGGGACGATGGGGTCCGCCTCAGTTGGTGTTAGTCACAGCCCTTGTTCTGGATGTCGATCTTAGGGGTAAACTTACAAGTCCATGATACGTCACCAACTTCCCGCCCGCCTGGCGAAACTCAGACAGGTCCGCAAAATCGGTAGCAATCGACCGGTACTCCTGCCTAGCAAAGCGAGTCAGGGACTCATACTGGGCCCGGGTAACGTTCCCAACTTTGAAGGTCGGATCCCTCGCGACAAAGTATCGAACCCAGAAGTCTGCAAGAGGAAACGTAACCGCGCTGCATTTCCCGTCGACACATTTTGTCGTTGCCAGCCCGGACGTCCCTCCCGGCGGCGAGTACGGTCCCTGGCCGTTGATATCGGCTCCGGGATCCAGCCCATACCAGATGCGCCGGCCATTCGCTTCGATCGGGCCATTCCATGTTGCATTCGCAACAGCAGCCGCCGTCTTGCTGATAGTAGCCGGAGCACCCGGAATCGAACAGTTGACGGGCTGTCCCACCGCCTTGAACGGGTCAAACTTGCCAAGACAAGCATCCACGTCGCCAATAACCCCATCAACCGCCCCATCGAGCCCATCACACTTCTTGACCACCGCTTCAGTAAGGGCATTGAGCTCGCACAGATGAGGATATTCGCCGATCGAGTTCATAAACACCTCTGCCCACTGCATCGAAGCAAACAGCTCAGGCCAGTATATCGCCGGCGCTCCAGCCGCAATCCCATCATACACCGTCGGATACCGCTGTGCGAGCATCAGACCCTGTCGTCCGCCCTGCGAGCACCCGTTCCAGTACGAATATGCCGGTTGTTTGCCATAAAAGCTGCGAATGAGCGACTTCGCGATTTTCGCCTGCGCCCATGTCAGTCAACTTGCACCCCTCCTCCCTGTTCTTCCCCTTTTCCCTCGTGTCCAAACCCACCACCCACCACCCACCCGAAAAGGAAAGATCATACCTCATCATCCAACGAAACACTCGCCAAACTCCTCAACCTCCCCCAGTCCACATTCCCCTCGCTCAACAACGCCCACGCACTCGGCTCCTGACTCCCTCCCACGCCCGCATCCGTCGTCACAGTCGCATACCCATCGCCCAACGCGCCCTTCATCGCCTCATAACTGAGCGCAAGCCTCCCCGGCGCGAAACCACCTCCCCCAACGGCCTGGAGTCGCTCGTTCCAGCTGGGATTTTCCATGGGGAGCCATGCCTCGACGATGACGGTGTCGTGTTGGCCCGGGTGGGTGTATGTGACGGTGACGTTGCAGAAGGTGGTGTTGGTGAGGGTGACGGGGGGTTGGGTGAAGCGTAAGGCGGAGGGGACGGAGGCGGAGTAGTTGGTTATGAGGGAGGTGGTGAGGGAGAGGATGGAGGTGCCGAAGGGGGAGGCGGGGAGGAAGGTTAGGGGGTTGCAAGAGAGGGCCATTGTGAGAGGAGGGGGCCGTCAGGGGCAAAAGAGGGAGGTGGTTGGGGGAAGTTTGGAGGTGGTGATGGAGGTTTGAGGGTTCATATAAAGTTTGAGATTATTCATATATTCGCGGTGGTTAAAGGCCTGGCCGGAGCCGAGGAGCCGGAGCGGAGCGGCGTACTCGCGTAAATTTCCTGTTTTGGCTGACCGTCCCGGATTTGGCTCGCCGAACGCGGATTTGGCTTGGCGACCCGGTGTGGGCTGACCAACATCAACTGAGTTGTTGGCTATTGATCGGTCGGCGAGCGTTTTTGTCATGGTTCTGTAAGTTCTCACCAAGTGATTCTTTTGACCTGGTACCACGAACCACGCCGTTCGACCATGGAAGCAATGTGAGGAAAAAAAAAGGTGGCAATGAAAAACATTACCAACCCTAGTAAAACCTATCTAAACGGTATTATTTACAGTGTATTGCAGTGTAAGCAGAATTCCACACACTCTAGAGCCGTTTGGGAGACCTCCGTGGTTTTGACAGCCGAGTATAGACGGAGTATTTTGGATGCTTTTTGTAGCTTCGGCAACCAATTTTGTTGTGGGACGAGTCAGCCGAAATACCATGCGCCCAATGAAGGGCCCAAAGCAGACGAGTTGAACGAGAGACAGCAAACCGATGTAAGCTTCAAGCCACCCAAGACTCAATGCAAGGGCAGTGACGAGGTAACCTAGCAAGCGGCACGAAATCGATGTTATGCCTGGGGACATTGTATCGCTTCGTCGATTCTTGGGCGGACATGAGTGACCAGCAGGGTCGGGGTTGTTTACCTCGACTTCCGCACCTGGTGCACCGCGCAGTCCGCGCACCGGGGGTGATAGCACCCCTTGTTCGGGCAATACTCCACAAGCATCCCCATGTCGCCCCCTGCTCTCCCGCAGTGGCACTGTTTATCAGATGGGTTAGCCACTGGAACACTCCACACTGGACCTCACAGGACGGACCAGGGTGATCAAACGATGCAGCGATCTGCGGGGAAGTATTGGTTCTCAGTAGGGAAGAGGGGAAACGTACGCATACCCACAGCCATACTGTGGTTGGCCGTCTCTTTTTGCCGTCCTTTTCCTTCTTCTGACTGGAATTTTTCGTGGGCTAAGGAGGCCGGGGTTGTTAGAAGCGCGTTGTTGCGGCTTTTCACACTGACTGGTGGGGTCCGGGGTAACAAACCATGCTTGAAACGCCTCTCGGATAACTGATGGCCGCAGATTAGCCGGTCTGACATGAATGCGGCGGTGCTGCTAGGGTGTGGTGGTGCCGCGTGTGGCTGAAAATGGAATTTGGAAGCGGAGGTGCTGCGGGAACGGCGGTTGCCTTGTCGGCGGCTGTTGCGGGTATTGAAAGCTGCACTTTCCACGCGAAGCGGTGCCGTCGCCTCGGTAAACAAATAGAGTGATTGACCAGGCAATCGCAATTGGCCAATCCGAGTCTTTGGATTGTCCCGGCCTATTGGCGTGGCTGTGCTGGCTCCGTCACGAAGATGCACCTGTGAGATGGAAGAGGCATCTCTCATGAGAGATGAGAACGAAAATTTTTCCACCGAGGTAGCGAGTTTCCCAGCCACCGATTTTTTGAGTAGCATGTACCCCGTATCCGTAGGACCAACCAACCTTCCGCGGCGGCCCTGAATTGAGCTCAACAACAAAACCACTAACCTCTCTATCTATCTCTCTGACGTGTCGCAAGTCGGAATACCGGTTGCCGGATTTGCTCCACGGAGGTGCAATTGAAACATCAACCTGAGCATGCGGTCGCGTCAGAATTCACCGGACGCCTTTTTCTCCGGATTGGTTGACTCTGGATGGTTCGGTGGGGCATGGTGGGGCTTGCTATTCGGGAGCGGGGGGCTCTGCGCGGTTCTTGGGGGTCTGTGCACGGACCACAACGCAACGGGATGGGGATCTTGGGGGTTGATTGGGTTATGTGAAAATAAGGCGATTGTCCCGCGGAAGAAGCAGTGGTAGCAAAGTCCCCAACACTTCCGTTGTTGGGATTTGGAAATTCGAGAGCAACACCGGGCGGCCTGCTATCCCCAAGCCACGCTCCTTAACTCCTCATATGTAGTGACCGCGACACCGCTGCAGCCCGATCGTCTCGAAGCCCGAACGGCCCCACGCCGTGACAACAGGATTTACCCCGCCGGTTAGACTGGGTTAGGTCACGGTTATCGCGGCTTCCTGGTCCTCTCTCTGACACTTCGCTGTTACTTAATGAACCCCCCGGACGGGCGACGCTGTTGAGCGTACTGGCAATTGACAGGATCGAGGCCATCACGGCGTTACAGCGACCTCCGGCGTACGTTCTGCGGGTTCTGTGTGTCCCCGCCCTCTTCCACCTCCTGCAGCAGGGCAGGAGATGATGCAGGCCGGAGCCTGGCCACATTCGCTCTCTTTTCTTATCACACCACTCGCTCTCGCTGCGAGCCACAGCGATAGCCCTTACACCATTCGTCCGATGCCGCATGCCGCATGCCGCATTCAGGCAACTGGTGACGGCACACCTGCGGTCTCGAGGGGGTGTTGTGTCGTCATTCCCCATTGGCACCACATGTCGTCCGCTCGTTGCTCCGAAGTTCGGGCATCGCTGGGTGCGTGCCATTTTGGCACCTTAGGCGCGCATCTGGCAAGGGCGGTCAGTGGCCGTCCTGACTCCGGTTGGCGATTTCTTCTTCTCCGGCTGGGTCCGCAGCGTTGAGGAGTCATTCGTGACGGATCCGTCGCACCATCGGCAATGCCCAAAAATATGTGATTTGGCAAAGGCGCCAAGCTCGCCGGGCATCTGAGGCTGTGAATGCAGCACTATGTGCTGTCAAGCCCGAAGCTGCACAATGGTCAGCAAACTTCACCGCCGTCGCTCTTGATTGCTGGGTGTTGGAAAGGCAAACGTCGCTTTGGGATGTCATTCCGCTTTGCGAAAAACGGCATTTTTATATCGTTTGCCTTGTCGAGAGCTCGAATCGGCGGACAGGATGCTTCGCTTGGTCGGCCCCCTTGTGCGCGCACGAGGACCTCCTCCGTCGCATCTTATCCTCTCTAAGCAGCACGGCCGACTCCTGAGCCTCTCTCCTTCACACAATCCCGACATACCCTCCTTCGCGTGTGACGAGTCCCTGCCCGACGCCCGTCGATCACATTCTTGTCGTGGTGGCGTTGAGAGCGGGCCGACCTTGCAGGTCGCCGCCCGAGAACAAAATATTGAGCATGACGTCGACATCAACATGTCTAATCCTACCACAACCACAGCATCATCGGCTGAATCTGAGCCCGACGTCTTGTGGCCTTCCAAAATTTTTACGCACCCCCGGCAGTTTGACCTAACGACCGAAAACCTCACCTACTTCGAGCTCCTCAAAGCGATCGAGTTCGACAACGAAAGCGGTACCGACTCGGAAGACGATTGCGATGAAGAAGACAACCGGCGGATTGATACAACTACTGGAGGGTTGGACAACCATGGCCCAATCTTGGAAGCTGACGATAGCCCGGAGCACGGTAGCGCTGTTAGACAGCTTGGGATCGGGGTGGACGGGAAAAACGCTCATCGGCATCCCAATGAGAAGGACGAAATTGCCGACTTTGTAGAGCACAGGGTTGCGCAACTTCCCCAAGCAAGAGAAGGTGTAAACCCAACTCTTGTGGCCCTCATCGACGACCAGATCGACGCCACGTACAACGCCCCGCGGAAGCCAGGAAAGGATCGTGAGGTGCGATATCGTGGCGGTGTCTCGAGTGACCAACTTCGAGAGACACTCCGGAAACCGGTACGAGCACTTTCATTCTTTCCGGCATCCAACAGCAAAGTGCTGATAGCAGGGACCAGAGATTCATAGATCCTTCAAGTACCGAGGCAGTCCCCGCTGATAGCCAACTTGGTGACTGTAAGAGGAGAGTTATGTGAGTACTGTCAACGTCGATTACCCTACGCAATTCTTTCCGCTGACTTTCCTGTCCGGCAATAGCTTTGTCCCTGACATGGACGCGAATGAGATGGAAATATTGGCATCAACGGTATCCTTCAGCCAAAGAGAAGCTCTGTTAGAATTTCTTGGCCACCACGTCAAGCTCAACCCGTCCATCCAGGTGTTGATTCAGGTGAGGATAACCGGCCCGGCATGGCTCGGAAGACGTTTCGCTTATCAGCATGTAGACCAGCGGTTTCCGGACATTTGCTCTGCATATCCACCTTCCTTTCCTCGCGCTAAGAAGGCAAAATAAGCTCTTCAAAGACTCTCGTGAGAAGGCCGATGGCAGGCCACTGCGAGAATCCTGGTCTGCAACTTGCCTTCGACCTTCTCCTCAGAACTCTGACAACGAATTCTTCCTTTACGAGGTGCAAAACTCGATGACTCTGGCGGGGATCGATGATCGAATCTGGACTGCGGTTGGCACAGTGGATACTGCCTTTGACAAAGAGAATTCACGAAACTCCGTGGAACACTATCACGAACATTGGAACGAAAATCAGGATCGGCCGGACCCAATATCCAAACGCATGTACCCCGACACGAGCTCTGGGGCGCCGACCGATGCGTCCTTTCTGGACCCCAGAAAGTACTACTGGACTGTTCTCGACATTTGGACGGAAGAAGTTGAATTCGAGTATGGGTTTATCCTGGATCGGTTTAAAGACGCTCTGCGCACTGGGTAGGCGAATGCAATCTCCTTTCACTTCAGCACCATGTTCTCTTCTTCGCCCTGTACTGCTGGCAACGTGATACCTCCCTGGCGCATGGTCCTTCCCGACCCCCAATAAAGTGTGTTGCATCGCAATGCTCGCCTTTATCGCCCGAGTCTTTTTCGTCTTGCAAATTGGTTCTAATAACGTTCCTGATAGTTGTCTCGACGAGTTCAAAGAGAACATACGAGAGTCCGAGAAGTGGAACAACGAGGTGTTGGAACATCTCCGAAGGGTCACGACTTACCTCTCCAAAACTGTGGATGCCTTTCATCTGTTCCAAGAGTCCGATCTTGGGTACTTCTCTCTCGAATCGAAAAGGAAGTACTTTCCCATCATTAAGAAGCGCTTCTGTAGGTTGAAGCACTACCAGACTAGGTTTGAGGAGCTTGAGGCATTGGTCGTGGCAAACAGCGAGAAGGCAAGCCATTCACTTGAGACCCCAAGAGGCGTATTCTAACTCAGGCGCTGCTTTAGATTAACAGACAGATTGGACTGAAAAACCATGACGCCGCCAATAAGGTCCAGGTGTTAGCTGTTCTTGCGATAGCCTTCTCGCCACTTTCTCAAGTCACCGCCATGTTCAACATACAAGGGCTGCCATTCCCCTTGACCACAGCCACCTTCATTTCCTCGTTCGTCGTTGTGGTGTGCCTCTACGCCGTCGTCTATTGTGTCGTGGTGAGGTGGTCGGGCACTGTCAAGCCACTTGTTCGCACGTATAACAGTCACCTCAAACCCTTCTTCGATCTCGCACTCATCAGGGCACGCGGTGCACTCGAAGCGGCGATGGCACTTTCAAGTACGAAGGAACATGTCGTGGCCGAACTACCAGTATCCGAAGAAGACGCTCCGACATTCTCGACTCATCTTCCCGCCCCTATCTATCCACCCCAGCGGGCGATGACTTGGCCCGTCGTCAGCTCTTTGACGTGGAGCTGGAGGCGCGACCAGTCAGAAGAGTACGAGCTGCCCGGCATTAATGTGTGATTTTGCCGGGCTGGGCCGCCTCTACCAACATTATATTGCATCGAATCTCTCCTTCTCATCTACGCATCAGTAGAGTTGAGCAAGTTCGGGGCGCCCGAAGCCACCTTTCATACCGTCACCAGACACTGCATCCGACAGTCCTTTTCATTCGGTTTCGATCCCCCGGTTTCGACAGATCTAACCGTCTTCGGCAAAGTACGATTTAGCTCCACCGAAACCAGCCGTCCATTTCAGCGACGATCACGCCACATTTTCCTTTCGAGGCCCGGTATATTTTGCTCACATCTCGATTCTCGAGGAACGTTTCTCACCCGTTCGCCCTACATGCTAGTTCATTTCACGGAGCATGTAGTGTTTCTTAACCTCTTGTGTTGGTTGTGGATGCCTACACGAGGCATCTGTCTGTCAGTGGGCACCGAAGCGAGTGTAACACTGATAACAAGTGGGAGTGCGAAGCACTTCACCAAGTCCGACACAGTCCGATTTTCCATTTCATGTCACCATCGATCTCACCAAGCTCCAATTACCCAGCAACCGCCACCTCACTTCGAGGGCGCAGACATCAACAGACACTCGAAGGCACATTGCATTGAGGGCGTAGGATTTCTTAGCTCGCATCAGCTCCCCATTCTCCCTCGTCAGGTTGCAGACGAGCGACGGAGATCATATTGCAGGGAGTTCTGGGTACTGGTTTCAATCTATTTTCCCCGCATTCTCGCCCCGTTCCCATCTGGCAGAACCTTGGCTGTGGCTATGTCATGAGACACTTCTGTATATATGTACCTACCCTTTCGATGTCCGTACTTTAACATTCAAATTCAAATTCACCTGTCTCTCACATCAACCCCTTCACCTTGCACGGCTACCAGCTGCTCTTACCAAAATGTTCGTCCCCCTTTTCTTCTCCCTCGTCCCTCTTCTCCCCCTAACCCTCGCCCAACGCCCCGGCACCCTCATCCCCGAAGCCCACCCTCCCCTCCTCTGGTCCCGCTGCACTGCCTTCGACAACACTACTACCCCACTTTCAAACTGCACACCTATCTCCGCCTCCCTCGTCCTCGACGCCTCCCTCCGCTGGATCCACCACTCCGCCTCCCCTAAAAACTGCTACTCCACCGTCGCCAGCGCCGACTACGCCGAATGGGACCGGCAGCTGTGCAACACCGAAGCAAACTGCACGGCAAACTGCGTGATCGAGGGGTCTGATGCCTCGAGCTACAGGGGTACCTACGGGGTAGCAACGTCCGGGAAAGAGGTGTCGATGCGGTTGAAGAATTGTGAGAATTTTGGGTATAATTATGGGAGTCGGCTGTTTCTGCTTGAGGGTGGGGAGGAAAAAGCACGGTCGACGGAAAAGGAGGAGGAAGTGAGGGAGGAAAAGTATCAGACTTTTGTGCTGCTGGGGAATGAGTTCACTTTTGATGTGGACTTGTCGACGGTTGGGTGTGGTGTAAACAGCGCTTTATACTTTGTGGCGATGGATGCGGATGGTGGGAGGGAGAAGTTCCCGGCGAATACGGCGGGGGCGGCGTATGGGACGGGGTACTGTGATGCGCAGTGTCCGATGGATGGGAAGTTTGTGGGGGGGAAGGTGGGTCTCCTTTTCTTTCGGTTTCGGTCGGATGGCTGGAAAAGGGGGTAGTGATGCTGACAAGTTTCAGGCAAACTCTGACGGATGGCGCCCGAACTGGGAGGACCCGAACCTTTCGGGGAAGGGCCACTATGGGTCATGCTGTTCCGAGCTTGCGATTTGGTAATGTTGACTCGGTTGTTACTGAGTAATACAAGCTAACACCCCCTCTCTCGCAGGGACTCCAACGCACACTCGTACTCGATGTCCTCGCACACATGTCCACACAACGATTTCCAAATCTGCAACGGCGCCTGGGACTGCGGGATTGCCTTGAGTAATCCGATGGACCTACGCTACACGCCTCGTTGCGATCCCGAGGGCTGCAGCTACAACCCGACCCGCATGGGCACGCCCGACTTTTATGGAAAAGGGAAGACCGTCGACACATCCCGGAACTTCACGTATGTTACCAGCTTCCACCATACAGGGCGTGTTTCACTCACGGTAATCACAGTGTGATCACCCGCTTCGAAGAGGGGCGAGTCTACCAGATCTTCATCCAAGACGGAAAGCGCATCGACACCCCGGTCCCCGAATGGGAGGGATTCTCGAAGCAAACGGGACTCAGCCCCGATATCTGTGCCCAGCAACCTAAGGTCTTCGGGGAGTTTGACAGATTTACCCAGAACGGCGGATGGAAAACGCACAAGGATATCCTCACCCGACCAATGGTTCTGACGATGGCGATCGACACTGATGTAAGTGCCCCTGACTGCTTCCTGTGCGGATGGTGTCTGACAATGGGATCGTCGCAGCACTACGCGTATAATCTCTGGCTGGACGGTGCAGCATACCCACCTGAAGCCGAAGGGACAACTGGGAGTGTTCGAGGGGACTGTCTGCTGGAAGAGAGCGACCCGAAAACCGTACTGGCCAACAATGGTAGAGCGTATGTATCACGAGAGCACAGCATGCTCTGTTTGACTAACAGCTTCTAGGAAGGTGACGTGGTCGAACATCAAGTTCGGGCCTATCGGGTCGACCGTGGCAGTGTAGACAAGTTTGTTAAAGACGATCTGGCAAGGGTGTCTTAGTATGAGTGATGTCGAAATTGGTAGATGTTGGTATGAATGCAGAGTCCATCACTTCAGCAGTGTAATAACACGCTTTCCTCCATACAAACGGTGCTTATCCCATACATTGCGGTCCACAATAGCCACTCCATGTCTCTTGAAGTAGCCATCCCGCGGCACATTCGATGAGCCCGGTCCGCAACGTACCACCCAGAGCGCCCTTACGATCGACGCCGTGCTAGCAGAAAACATTTCCCGCCCCTCGAAGTAGTTTGCAGCCTTCTCCTCACATTCGGAAATCCCAACAAGCTCCAGTGTGCTCGTTGACATGGTGTACGACCGCATGTCGGATGCTAGATCAGGGATCAATACAGTTCGGCCCCTGAACCGAGATGACGGGTCTAACTTATAAAGCCGACCAGGAGCCTCCATCCACCCCTCGGATTCCAGAACGCATATCTCGGCCGATAACCGGACCAGCGCCGTCCCCGGCTCTTCGAAGGGCTCTGTAGGGGACTGATTAGGCTGCATTGACGGCATTACGAGTAACGATCCACTGTCGATAATGTCGAATGTGCAAATGGGCGTATAATTTGTCAGGAATTCATCCCTATTGCTCATATAACGAAGTGCCACATGAGAGAGAATATGAGAGTGCGCGAGCCATGGGAGGGGCGTGATTTCACCTTCCCATGAGAACCACGACCACGAAGGGTACTCCAGGGAAGTGTCCCTGGGCCGGAGATCCTCACCCCCGATCCAAGTGAGCGATTGGGGAAGACGGGCGATGGGAAGGCCCCAGATTATTCCGTCGGCAAACAAGGTGCCCGGCGCGGCATTGTGCGTCAAGAAGTGAGCGATACCCTCGAATGCATGCGGGACGTCCGACGAGTTTGTAAAACTACGCGCGTTGAACGGGTTGACGGCTTCCTTGATGTAGTCGTACAGCTGACCATCGAGGGCGAAGTGATTGCCATCCGCGTCGTTCTGTTCATGGAGATCCGCTAGTTTGCTCGTATCGTATTGGTCTTCGAATGTGCTTCGCTTGCCTGCGGCTACCACTGACATGTTCGACGCCCGTTTCTCCCGGCCCGATCCTCCCTTGCCTTTGATCTTTTTCCACATACTAGACATTCGGTTCGTCTTTGTCTTGCCGGCCCCGTCATGAACTTGCTGCATGCCAGACATGGTGTCGTCGCCTTTTCGATGTGGATGCCGAGGCTCACCGGGGTCTGGGGCGGTCAAGCGGTCCCCACCACTTACATCGGCGGGGCTATCACCAATTAGCTTGCCAGCGGGTGAAGTTTGGGAGGAGTCAGGACCACCAACCCCTGAAGATTTGTTCTGCGGAGGAACGTCATATCCTGGGCACCTTGTCTCGCCGGACCCATCACGCGTCCGGCCTCGTCGGCAGTACAAGTGACACACTTCCAAAGGACAGTTTGGTCGCAAAACATGAGCATTCGGCGGGAGAACTCGCCCTCCTGAAATGTCCATCCTCGTGAGTTCTAATCACAATAAGACGTCAGCATATTGTGATTCGGTATGATTGAGGTGTGTCTGTCCACATACCCAAATCATGTAATCCGGGTCCGAATATTTGTGGAGGTCATCGGCGTAGTTGCTAGCAAGGTGCCTGCGCGGCGTGATCCCCCGAAGGCCTTTGAGCCCTTCATTCGCGTCCCACCCTGTAGCGGCCACAATAGTAAGGTATGCCTTGTCGTAAATGGCGCCCATGTTCCGCAGCTCTGCATGGAAGTGTGTGTCGTCGTCCTGGACGATACAGAACGCATCGACCCAAAGGTACCTCTCGCCCAGAGCTTTCACAAGGCCGATGGTATGTCGGATGGTCCTGGGAACTTCAACATCCGAGTTGCCAGCCGAGAGCGCACCCGGCTGGCAAAAGGCATCCTGTGTCGCCATCGTGAGCTTGCTCGTCTTTGCCTGGCCCCAGACGTAAGACAGTGCGTAGTATCTGGCATTCTCCTGGAGAGACGCAGTCGGGACGATGCATTCTTCGTGGGTATCGATCAGCCAGGATGGACCCGTGCCAAAACTGGGATAGTCGGCGCAGTTGTGTTCTTCGCAAGCCTGGATCCATACATGGATGGTGTCGAGATTGATCCACTCAGGGTTGATGGCAGGAACAGCTATCCGCGCAGCCGTTGTCGCCGCTTTGGACGGTCCTCCGGGGTCGCGTGGCTCGTCGCCTGCCCAGGTGCTGGCTTTTGGGCGCTCCATCGCTCCGACTGTGATGAGATACGTTGGTGTCCAGATTGTGAAGCGGTCGATGAGCCCGCCGCACGGTTACCCCGCTTTGACGCTGGCGACCCAGTCCTGATCTGAGCTGTGGAAGAATGCAGGAGCCGATAATATGATTGGTGGCCTGCTTTGAGGCGCCCAGAGGAGTTGGACTCGGAATGCGGACTCGGGGCCTTCGCAAAACCAATAGAAGTAATTTGCTACTTCGCTGAACGCTTCACAACTACTTTAATCGACCATAGCGACGACACCAAGCCGCCCTCGCCTTTTCAACGCGCCGGAGGCTTCCCCAGCAACACCTCAACTCGCGTCTGGTTTCCACCTGTACGCCCAGAATCTCACTGACGCTTCCTTCCCAACGCGGCCGTCGGCCACAGTGGTTCTGTCTCCAATACCGGCAAAGCCCACTGCCCTGAAAAAAGGCAAGGCCGGCTGCGTAACAGCGACGCCAACCGGGACTCTGTCCACGGCAGCTATGTTCATCCTATACTTGCACAGCATGGTGCCGTACCCGCGGCGGGTGTACTCCGGATCGACGGCGATGGAAACAAGTTGCATGTGGGGCGGGTACCGAAAGTGTCTGGCCGAGCTGTCAGTGACCGAAACTGGAGACGCTTATACACTGGGACTTGTCCTACTTCGCACAAAACTGGCCGCAGACCCAGTGCGCCATTGCGACACGCTTATCACTCATGCTTCTGTCTAGGTAGGGAGGGGAGCGATCAGCATTATGTCCACGACGGGCGCGTTCGGTCAAACGGCTCACCTTCCCATTCCGCGGCGCATTCAAATGTGCGGGAATTTGGCCTTTTTCTGCATGGCTGGCCGGGTGTGAGATGCCAAGTGGCGAGGCCAACGATCTGTTTCGGCAGCCCGGGAGCGGGGCTCTCAATTTCGATGACGGTGAACATTATGCTGTCTTTGAGCAAGACATTCTGGTGCTGAAACTTGATGGCTGTCCTGGCATCTTCGGGAAACTCTGCGGCCCTGGGAACGTAGAACATGAACAGCGGGTCGGAACGGGAAGCCTGCGTTACGATGCGAGACGTCGCGTCGAGATCGGCGATTTTGGCGAGGCGGATTGACATATTTGCGGGCACCAGATAGAATGAGTGCAAGATGCGCTAACGATGCTGGCTGCGATGCTGGATGCGATGCGGGTGCGTTGTGTTGCGATTTTGGTTGCGGGAGCGGGAAGAGATGAAGTCTGGGGGGCTTGAAGGAAGAAATCGGCTGCCGCGCACGTCGTTGACTTGGATTTGGGCGGAAGTTGAGAAGGAGCGGGCTGGGGAAAGAGCGCCGTTCGTCAAACCCAGCAACTGGAGGAAGGAACTTACGCCAAGGCTAAGAGACCGGACAGTTACAACGCCAACCCCAAGGTTCAACACCTTGAAGTCATCGAGTGGGTACGAAGGCTCAGGCCAAAAGAAAGGGTCCCCTTGACCAGTGCGAAAATGCCTTCCTATTGTAAAGACCACGTCTGGCATTCGTTACTACAGGCCATCCCCCATTCTGAAAAGAACTATATAAATACTAAAAAGGCCTTTTTGTATCTTGAAAGGCCTTCTTACATTTCAATTAGGCCTTCCTGCCTGCAATACGGTAAGCCCGGACCTTACCGTTTCAGAGCAGGGCCGTGTGAAGATTCCAAAAAGGCATTTTCGCACTGATTAAGGGGACCCTTTTTTTTGGTCTGAGCCTTCATACTCGTAAGTGATTACTCACAACTCCCTGCGCAGTGAATCTGCTCAGAGCGAAACCAAATACACCTCCTCAACCCAAACCAACCCACCTCTCCACGAGATCCATTCACCAACCCACCTATCCAAGAAAATATCCCAGGACCACCATAGGTACCCGCTGCAGCGTCAAATCCACCAGCGCATCATCATATTTCCCCATGCACGCAAAAACAATCCCCTGTCTCGTCGCCGGCGTCTTCGTACCATCCGCCGAAGAAACACCAGGCGCATCATCCGGCACCGCAACCGTCACCGTCTCAAGCGTGTCAAGCACCCAAGTCAACTCGGCCTCGCTCCAACTCCGGTACCACCACTGAATATCATCGTAGACGAATGCCTTGTCGGGCATGGCCCTGTCAAGCCACGCACGTTTTCCATCCCGATACTTCACCACGTACCCCTCATTGCAGACTAAGATATTCTACACCTAGCCGCGGCGAGGGAGGTAGAAAAGCTTGATGGCCCATGGTCTGAGGTTTGTTGGGCCGCCTTTCGTTGGACTGCTGGGGTCGTCTGTGTTCATCGCGGCTTGCTTGGTGATCGCCTGGGCTTGCGAAGGCTGAGGGGAGACTCGGGCCGATTGCCCGGTGATTCCACAGGTCAATGGGCATATTGTATGGTGAAAATTGCGGTCCACTTCGACTTGATTCGGAACTGGGCTTTCATGAACATGGTCAGTGTTTCGTATGCATTGGTTTGGCTGCCTAAATCATGCGGTATCTCAATCTCTGTAAAGCAAATCTCTAACATTCCACACCCGGACCGTGTGGTCATCAAAACCCGCGGCCGGCAAATCCCCATCGGGCGAGAACGCCACTGCATTGGCGTCTCCACTGTCAGGCTCTTGAATGGTTCGCAACAAGTCACCCGTTTCGGTGTTCCAGATCCGGACAGTATCATCGTAAGAAGCTGAGGCTAGCAGCATGTCATTAGGTGAGAACATTACTGAACTGACTCGGCCACTATGGTCATTGAGCGTTCGCAGTGCAAGGCCTGTTGTTGGGTCCCAGAGCCGAATTGTCTCGTCATCCGAGCCCGAGGCTAATAGTTTGCCGTTGGGCGAGAATGCTACTGAACGGATGGAGTCACTATGGCCATTGAGCATTCGCAGTGCACGGCCTGTTGCTGGGTCCCAGAGCCGCGTTGTCTTATCTATCGAGCTTGAGGCCAAAAGCTTGCCTTTGGGTGAAAAGATGACTGAAGTGACTTGGCTACTATGGCCGTTGAGCACTTGCAGTGCACCGCCTGTTGTTGTGTGTCCCAGAGCCGAATATTGTTGTCCATCGAGCCCGAGGCTAGCATATCACCGCGGCTAGAAAAAGATACAGACATAACTTGGCACGTATGGCCCGCGAGAGTTTGGGCCGCCCGTGGCTGTTCGTTCGTGTTCAAATTCCAACTGGCGGCCTTCGTGTAGCTGTCCTGTTCCTCCAATCTGGTGGAAGCTCGTACTCTGGTGGTCCCGCTGTAATATCTGGTTTAGTGAAACCGAGACTAGTCTCGGATGGGGCGGATCGGCTCTCGGGCTTATCTCTAGTCCGACCTCCTCGCATAGCGACGCCGCATCTTCATCCCCTTTAGAGCCATTCGGCAACGCGAACAAGGAGATCTCCTCCATGTGTTCTGCTATATGGCCTAAAAGCCGGTTGATAGCTCATTAGGGCACATAGGGCACGCCGCAATCCTGGTTTCGTCAAGTGGCGTCTCGCACGTGTCTATGAGAACAGGCAACTGATGGCGAGTCTAGGATCCTCTGTGTTTTTGCTGCAAGTGGTCGGCCATTAAGCCTTAGGTGTCGAAAACGGCGTGGCAGTCGCGACACCTCCACTCCCGACGGTGCATTTGCATCTCGTGGTATATCCACTCGTGGCGAGTCGCATACATCTTGTCCGGGTTGGGGCAGTCGCCGTCTGTGCACAGGTATGGACGAAGGTCTCTGAATACATGCTGTCTAGGGAAGCGCGAGGCTCTATTAGTGGCTGTGATCAAGGTAGTCCAAACAGCTCAAAAATGCTAAACTTACTTCCATATCTGCCTGTCGTGCATCAGGGCCGACTCGAGGCTCATGTGACAAAAAGGGCATTTGAAAAGTGCGTCCCCAGGATTGCCAATGGGAACATCGGGTACTCTCGTGGATCGCCGACCGACCGCAAAAACAGTGTCCTCGTATACAGTGCGCGGTCTAGCTGCCTGCGTTCGCGTCCCGTCGATACCTGACACGGCGGCGGTCGAAAGGCTATGCGTTGTCGGAGTTGAGAGAACTGATTTGGCTTCCCGTTTCCCAGTTGACTTCGCCTTCTGAGCACTGTCTCTAGGTGCTGCGGTTTCTTGCTCTGCGGCAACAAAGCTTGTGTGAGTCTTGGCTAACGCCTCCTTTTCCGCAGTCTTGTCTGTTGAGGGGGTTCACGAACGGGAAGGATGAACCGTCCAGTACTGGAGTTGCTCCCTTCGCCTCGTGTTGGCTCTGGCTAGCCTCTGTATCAAAGCGTACGACTCCTGGGCGGATTCTACATCCAGCGGTGCGCACGGGTCGCTCTCGTTACAGCCCGGTCCTCCTCGGGATCCTGGTTGAAAGCCAACGCTTGCTGACTCGAGGTCCCATCCTCTAAGCCTGGCTTGGCCGCTATGTGCTGCCAGTGGTGAAATTTCTCGACGATATGGCTATAGTCGTACTGTGCAAACGGAGAGGGCTTCCCATCCCTGGCTGCGGACTTGATGTATCTACCCATCAGCGCTGGCGGATGAAGGAGTACGCTTAGATGATATAGAAGCCCGACTTGGTCGTAGATATAAGGCATGACGACAGATATTTTGGGAGTTGTTCGTTCCGTCTTCGCCACATTAGAAGAGTTGTTTCCGTCCTCCGAGTTTGTAGAAGAATTGTCGCTCTCGGAGCTAGCACTCCCGTCGGGTTCCGCATCCGAGCCGGGGTTGTCCCCTGCCCCTCGGACGATGCGCATCGCTATGGGTTTGTCAGCTCGGTAACATGTGCTAGGCGAGAGTTTAGAGTAAGCATTTCATACCCATATTGAGCTGGTGTATCGGCAATAGAAGCATATCTGCTACCTTGCCCTTGAGCGATTGATCATGTCGCAGCGTGTCGTCGAGAGAGCCTCGCGGCCGAGCTGGAAGCGTCGCCTTGCTCTGACCACCCCAAAGCCGAAGACGTTCGTATTCGCCGCGGGCTTTCTCGAGGTCGACATAATCCAGTTTGACCACTTCGCAGCTCTCTTCTCCCAGCGCTACAGTGGGTCTTATTTGCGGCTCGTTTGCTTCGGTAGAGACTAATCCGGAGTCGGCCTCACGCTTTGTATTCATGATGGCTGGGAAGCTCGCATCCGGCGAGTCCGCACCTGCGCCGATGAAGTGCGGGGCAGAAAGGGTCGAGTCGACCGCGGCGGGTGGATCTAGAGCGAGTAGGACCGTGAGGGACTGCCAGACTGGAACAAGTTGCCGGCGCTAGTATTCCGTAGAGCGTCAGGTCTCCGGGTCGTCATGAATAAAAAAGTGACAGGTTGAGGCGGTGGGGAAAATGTGGCTGCCCGCAAATGCTGAGGCTGAGGAGGTAAACGATTTGGGCTGCTTGTTCGCGCGATAACGGTTAGGCAGGTGCAAACCAAACGCGACGCGATTGGATCCGATTGCGAAAGCCTGTTCACCAATTGCACGGAGAGCTCGTGCGGAGTAATTTCCAGTCCTTTCCTCGTCAAGAACGACCGCTGGGCACCATCAGCTGAAGGTGTCAGGACCTCGGAAGCGGGGTACGGTTCTCTTGTTGTCTTTGCGCTTGACATCGCTGTAGTGCCTCGATTGCCCGCCTCGCTTCACTCCTCGGCCATGGACGTTGCGGCGTTTGTTTTCGGGGCGCTCCCCGGTGCACTGTACGCGCTAGACAACTACCTGCGTTGCCTGAAGCCGGCCAAGAACTATTGGAAGTACGATATCACCTTGAAGCAGATCCAATCGCACGTATATCTCCAGCAGGAGCAGCTCAATGCCACCGTCGCTTGCCTTGGCCTCATGTGGAACGTTTCACTGAGGGTACGGAGCTCATGGGAGCAGCGGAAGTGCAGTTGCAAAGTGACTTGATTAGGTAGAAAGGGTGGGAGCGAAGCTCCCAGACTAAATACAAAAGAAAGATCCCTGTGTGTGAGGAGAGCACATGACGAAAGGCTCCTGCGCTCCAGCCTAGCCTGGAGCGGTAAGGCGCCTGCGCGCCTGAGCGCCAAGAACTGCCGCTGCAGTTTGACACCTTAACAACCCAACCACGGTGCAGCTTCTCAACCACCTCCGGCTCGTCTACCCCGAGGAGAAGTGCGAGAGATTCATGGCCATTCTGGAGATGATGAAAGGGCGGCTGGAGGAAATGATGGAGAAACTGGACATCGATGTCCAAGGCAAGGTCTGTACCAATACCATCTTGGTATACTGCTCGGCGGCTGGCTGATTTCTAATTGTTTTTCCCAGCCCAAATGGTCGGATGACTCCCCAGAAAGAGTCGATTTGGGAGTGGAGAAAAGTCAAACAGAGCTTCGGCGATAAGAAGAGAAATGAGCGTATTAACGACCTTCAGTACTGGAACTCAGGCTTGAAAGCCATTGTCGATAAGGCAGAGATCCCCTTCCCCGACGAAGATGCGAACTCCCCAGTGAAGAAGATCCTCGCTCGGCTGGGTGCCCAACATTGCGAAAAAATTAGGGATGGCCTCGGCTTTGTCTACCAAGCCTTCCAGAAGACTGGATGGACCTGCCAATGTACCGAGCACCGGGCTGTGATCCGCCTCAGATGGCACACAGAAAAGGAAAAGACATCCGCTGGTGGCGATTTCGGTTTTGGCTTTGCTGGGCTCCGTGCAGCCCCATCCTGGGAGCCGATCTTGGCGAATATTGAAGAGAGAGAACAGGAGAAGCTCATGCCTTCAACTCCTACCAGGTCACCTTCTCCATCAAAACCAGAATCCAAGAAGTTATTCCCTGGCTTGTCCATTAGGTGGAAAAAGCAACAGGGCTCTTCTCGGGATACAGATGCGCAACCTTCCAGTAAGTTGACGAGGTTTTGCTACACCTAACTCTTCGCCCTTCTGTCCTTATGAGTGGGAGATACCCCGAAGAGGAGGTTATTAACCAGTTCTCGCTATCCACAGACCCAGTCGTCCAGTTGCCACCCAGAACTCCACCACTACCCCAGCGGATCTCTTGCATGTGCAATTTCATAAACGACACTCGAGATAGTAAAGCTGGTGTTATTCACCTCGAAAGGGATGGTTCTACCAGCAAGCTAGTGGTTGTCAAGTTTATGAAGGGCAGCACCATTGACACAAACTTTGAACCGCGTCTTCTCGGATCCTTGCTGTCAAGTCCCGAGCCACAAGGTCACCCAGGTATTCTCCTTTATCAATGAAACAACGACTCGAGATTGCCTCGGCAAGACATTCAATCGAATCTACCAGGAAGCCCAGGCAACCAATTCGAGCCCACTACCCGAAAACGCCGAGACATCGTCCACGCCGCCGCCGCCAAGCGAATAATTATGAGATCGCCACGGAACTCATTGACGAGATCTATCTAAAAGAAGGGGAGCTGCACGGTGACGCGATAAGTAGATGTCTGCGGTGCGAGTTTCCCGGTCGGGATGTCACGAAGGATTTCAGCTTTCAGCCGTTTCGGAAGCACTTTCTTGACGGGGTAGTGGCCCCGGTACAGGCTACTTTTGAGAGCTGTGGTCACGCGTGATGTCGCTATGGGAAGAATCATGGTCGGATGGGATGGAAAGCGCTTTGTGGGGTATTGGACGACTATTTGGGGAGGCTTAGCAGTAGGATATTCGCGGCCGGTACCGCCGTCGTGCCATTTTACGACACCTCCTCCCCGAGTCGTTAACTCACGAAGAACTGATGCTTCGGTGGTGATGGGTTTCAGGAGATTTGAAGAGTGATCAAACCATCGGTGACATATCGTTCAGCGAGTCAGGCTTACAGTTGCTCATTTCATTCCTTTCTCTTGCAAAAGCACAAGTCATCCGTCGTGTTCCGGTCGAAGGAAACATATCAATTTGTAGGGATTGAGCTCACAAGGTGCGCAAGAGAGACCAATAAGAAATACAGAAGATACTAACAAGACACCCCCTGGCATAGAACCTCGGCCAAACCGCTTAAAGATACCTAATCCCTGGGCGGTTGGTTTTGGCTCCCCCCAAAGGCGTGTCCGCACATTGGATTAAAGGCCAGTATTCCATCGTTGCCATCCGTCCAATTAGGGTGATACTGTAAGTGATCCGTACTACTTCCACCCCCATCTGAGTCCACCATCGAGCCTTGTGCCCAGTTCTCGAGCCCAGGCATATTCAGGTTGTTGTAGCCGACGTTGCTTCCGGGAAAACCAACCCCTGCGTCATGTTCACTGATCGGAAGGTGACTTACACCGGAAGTCGGAATGTCAGCAATAGTGAATGCAGCCGCTTCAGGCTGCATATACATGGCTGTGTTTGGAATGCCGAAGGTCTGGGTGTGCGGGTTTCTGGCGGAGAGCTGAGATCGTAGCCCGTTGGGGGCGCTGGGCGCGGCAGCCGGAACCACAGCCCAGCTTTCGTCACCCAACAAGGGCCGGGTCTCTGGCAAGAAATCCGCCACCGGAGCAAGCGGTCGGTGGGATTGAGTTACCTTCTGGCGTTTCGGAGGCTTTTGGCTGCTAGAGGAAGGCCGCTTGCCCCCTTCCATTCCTTGCCGGGGAGGCTCGTCGTCGGGCAAGAGTTCGTCCTGCTGGTCGCGCAACACTTTCATGAGGCGCTCGATGACGTCTGGACGTATGAAGCTCGCTAGCCTATTTTTTAATTCGGGCTCGTTGTCCCGAAATCGTTTTTTTACGTTCTTGTTGTTCTCTCCCAGAGGCTCGAACTCTGTCGGTAGTGTAAGTTAAATACACACGCACAGTCCTGGCTACAAGGGGAGATATCTTACCTCCTGAAGAGGGAATGTCCTCAGGTCTGTCAGTCGGAAAAAGTGCCCTCCAAAGTGTGAACCAAGTCGAGATTTTGTTGGCAGCCGCTCTAGCAGCTAGGCGGTCATTTAGCTCGGCTGTTATGCCGTCATCTGGGTCGTAGGTTTCCACCGGTGCTTCCCGGACAAAGTCGCAAAGGGAAGACTCGACGTGCCGCTGCAAACTTTCGCCGGCACCGAATCCCTTCTTGCACCGTTGGCACGAATGACGATTCAGGTTGGGCCTCGCGTGATGCTTTCTGATATGCAGCCTTCACGGTAGATGTTAGCAGTTATTGACTTCAGCTCTGTCGGTACTCGGATATCGGCTGGTTAATGGACTTACTTGAGCTTCTCAAACGATATCCAGCCATAGATCACGCACGATTTGTGGTCCCTGATGTTGAACCGACCGGGGTTCCGCATCCGGTATGGACAGCTCCACCGGAACACTTTGGAGGGATTATCCCCGCTGGTCGCGATGCCGCTCTTTTTCGGATTTGGAGGACCATCCCCTCCCGTCCCTCGCTGCTGCATACCACCGCCGGAGTCGGGGGCACCCTGCCCCCCCAGACTTTGCCCATCGACTCCTCTAGAAGGGTCCTCCTCATCGCCACCGAAGCGAGTTGAGAATGTGGAATCCGAACCTCCGCGGTCAGGGCACTGATTCATGGAAGGGAAAGTGCCCAGCTCGTCGAGAAGCTCGTAGACAAAATCGGCCACGGCGGATCCGACTGCCTGGCTGATGACATCGAAGTTGCCGTGGATGGCTGGCCCTCCACAATAATCAAGTATAATGTCAGATAGCCGGCTAATAAGCTCATCGGCAATGCTGTCTGCGCTGTCTGTGCTGTCAGAACCACAGCATGAGGACTGTTCGTTGATACTCGATGGTGAGGTGCCGGCTGGCGATCCCGTCGGTCGTGGAGAGCCAGACATATCCATCGGCGAACAATCCGGAACCATCTCAGGACTACCATCAGCGTCCATTGACACTTGCTCCTCATGGTGGCTGATCAGGGCCTGACAGGTATGGCCTGTCGGTTGTTTATTAAATCCCAACAGGGTTAGCATCTGTTGCTTCGTGCAGTCAACTCTGCAAACAACCTCTTGCCCTCCGTCCCTCATCACGAGCATCATCGACGATGGGGCACAGAAGCCGCCATGCACGAGCTGTGCGCTGGGGAGCAGTTTGTAATGGAGAAATTGCGGCCATGACCCCACGCCTTGGAGATCATGCGAGGTCCGGTCGTTCTGGTCAGGCCACTGAGGGCCAGACAGGGAGATGGATGAGTTACCCCTGACTCGTTGCTGGCAGTTCGAAAGTGTCTGCTCCAGGAAAAGTGCCATGGTCTGTGTCATAGTGGACGACACCTCCATCTGGGCATCCTTGTAGTGGGGAATCAACTTCTTAGTTTCGAGTTCAACACGCGATCGGAGCCCACTCATGTTCTGCTGCATCTCAATATAGACTTCCTCGAGCTCAATCGGGGCTTCCCAGTCTGAGCACTGTCAGTTAAGCTCAATCCGGCTACTGTGCGGATCGAGTGGAGGATCAAGCAGGCTGAATACTGACCTGAGGTCGGTACCAACTCGGACTTTCCGAACAACAGTTGGTAGATGGTCACCCAGCTCTGGTCGCCATCATGGGACTCGCTGTCGATTCGGATAATTTTGCCCATTGCCTCGACGCTCATGTGTCCGTCGAGCTGCGATGTGGATGGTGTCATCGATACGCATTCGCATGTGTCTCCATCGGCGTTATCTGCGTGGCACTGATGATCGCAGTGGTTCGATCGTGGAGCATGGTCAACCTTGAGGTGTTCTCTGCGCACAATTAATGATTAGAGTGACCTCCCACAAATTGAAAATAGGCATGGAAAGGAGGTAAATAGGGCGGGAGAGAGGATACAGAGAGAAGATGAACCTACTTGAGTCCCGCAAGGTCGCTGAACGGCTCGTACGAACATCCCTTGTGGTCACGGATGTTGAAATGCACGGGATTTCTCTTGCGGTATGGGCAGGCGTACCGCTTCTCGCGCTCCAGGGGGCCCTCGATCGCAGCTTCTTGGGTTGGAGACTGTCGGGGACAATTCGTCCCTTCGTCGCTGCCGTCGCCGTCCTCACCACGGCCACCGTTGTCGCCATTCTGAGTCTCGCATGGTTTTTGGGGATCAGCATGGCTAGACCTTCCTTGCACGGCACCGCCCACGCTAGGGTCACCGGAGGGCTGCTGCCGACCGCCGGCCGAGTAGACCGTCCGGTCGTGGTGCTTCGTGACATTCGAAAGTGGGAGCTGGTGGGCGCGAATAGGCAATGCGTTACCCATCCTGCCCTCTGTCTCCGAGTCAGGGTCGACCGTTGTGACCGAATTGGTGATGCTTGGAACAGGTGATACGCCTCTGCTAGCGTTGTCCTCGGGTTTGCTGGTACTGTCATGGATGATGGAGGGGTTGAGCCCGGTATTCCAGAGTGCCGTGCTGAGTGCCATTTTGAAGAACTAGGGCAAAAACACGGGGAATGGAATAGTTGTAGTAGTTTCGACAGTCTCAACCGCCGAGGCAATGTTGCCCTGTAACGCTCAGATGGTGGACACACAAGGGTTAGATACGTGTGATGCATGAAGAAATGGAAATTTTATCATTTCGGAAAGTGCAGACCGAGTGATCTAATTGTCGCAGCAAAGCCCCCCAATTTGTGACATGTGCGAGACCGGGGTGTGACCGTAAACTATCTCGAATTGCCTCTCCCCAAGACTTAACTCGAGTTGTTTAAAGCAGTCTTGTTTCAGTCAACACACCAATTGGGGTCCCGAAAAAAGATGTGAAGCCACCGATGCGGCCCTGCAGCTTGGTTAAACATGTTCGGGGGTTAAGCGTTGACGGTTCAAACAGAAGTGTGGGAACCAATCAGCGACTGTAGCCCAACACCCTTCCCCCAACGCCAAGATTCAAACATTTTGTGGCGGGCAGCCGGCAGCTCCCGAACTGTCGGGGCTGTCCCGCGCCCTCGAATCCCACCACCCCATTATTGCCCATTTGGGAGTCAAACTCCCCTAGAGTATACATATGTAATTAAATGGAGACATATGTAACTGAATTAGGTAAAGTGGTAGGTATTTCCGGAAAACCGCAACGGGGCAGCAATTCATGTTCAAAGCTACGTCTAGTATTGGAAATTGCCAAGCAGTTCAGCAGTTCAGCTGCTTTTGCTGGCATCAAGGTAGGAGGTTCATCCCAGCGAGAAAGTGTCCAACCCCACCC
>Ga0247758_1000897_pt1 | contig 25085 bp, 19 predicted proteins | sample UWRJL156409C4_FD_180950 | JGI IMG/M metagenome (GOLD analysis project Ga0247758, IMG submission 180950) | Plant litter microbial communities from Arlington Agricultural Research Station in Wisconsin, United States - UWRJ-L156-409C-4 | ecosystem: Environmental > Terrestrial > Plant litter >... | reverse complement strand
GTCAAACCAACCACACCCAAAGCCCCCTAACCCCAACAACCCCCGCAACTTCATCAGCCTCCATCTCCAAGCCACCCCAACCCCCCTGGCAAAAAGGCCTCTCGGACTTCTCCGCCCTTATCATCATCACCTTGGTCTTCATCTTTGTCTCCGCCATCTCCTTCAGCGCAAGCTCGCCCGACTGGGTTCTTGCCCGACTCTCACCCACTTCGGGCATTCTCCTCCTCTCCTTCATGTCCAAGATCACGGACTGGGGGTTTGGAGGCGCGACTGAGAAGTCGTGGGAGATGATTCAATGGGGTCCGCTACTTCGTGGTCGGGGTGGGAATCTCCTGTCGTTTTTGACGCTTGGGGCAAGGCTCAAGGGGTGGGTCAAGGTGGTGAGCTCGAGGTGGGCTTGGATGCCGAGGTATGGGTTGGTGAGGAGGGGTATTGGGGGGCCGGGGTTTTGGGCCTTGATGCGGTGGGTACCTCGCTTTGCTCCTTTTTGGTTTTTGTCAGGGGATGTCGCTTACAGGTTCGAGGCTGCTTATTTGGGTGGTTGTGCAGTTCCCTGGGATTATCCTGATGTGTAAGGACTGGAATCGACTAGTATTTGGAAGACTGTGCTGATACGCGCCTAGCCGTGGTCGAACCGCAGTTGGACTACCTCCCCTTGAACCTCACCACGGTAAGCGGCGGAATCGGCGTCTTCGACCCTGCTTTGGCAACGCAACAAATCGACGGACCCTTCATCTCGAATCTGATTTCCTCGGTGCTACAAGATCCCGGATTCAGCACCCTTACCGACCCCGTGACGGAAGAATGCCGTTCATCACCGACGTGCATTTCGTTTCTGATGACCGGTGGGTTGAAGACAATATCCCCATATCCTTTCCTCCAAAGAAACCCCGAATTTCCTGCATACATCGCCGAGAAGGTCCCAAGCTATCAAATCGACGCATGGGACTTGAGTCGAATACCAACCCGCTTCACCAGTAAGCAATGCGAGCTGTACACGGGATCTCCATCCTCGGTCGCAACTGGATTCTACCTATGCCTCAAAGACTCAGAAGACTCCTCCATAATCGCAGGTTCGTCACACCCCCTATTTCCACCCCAAGCCAAACCCATCCCAACATCGATCCTACCCCAGCATTCGCCCCCTGCATCCTCGACTGCGTCCCTCTCGCCACCCTCCCCAACGTAACTATCGAAGCCTCCCTCTGGACAACCAAACTCTCCATCCACCGCCGCAACGCCACCTTCATCGCCGACCGCCTCTCCGGTACCATCCTCTCCATCAAAGAAACCTGGGCCCCCATCCCCCAACACCTCACCGCCGCCGACTTCCGCCCGGCCCTCAATTCCTTCCTCTGCGCGCACGGTTCCTCCTCCAAGCTATGCGAAGACACCGCTGCGAATGCCTTGCTCACAGACTACATCGCCACCTTTGGATCCCTCACAGTGCTTGATCAGTTCTCCCCCGCCGTGGGGGTCCTGCAGAATTTGTTCGCGACATCGCTTTATATGTTCACGCCCGTGTTTAAGAGGCAGATTGGAGTGCCTGATGGGAGTACTATTGTTGATCAGGTGCTGAAAGGGTTGCCGGAGGAGAATTACTTCCAGGGGTCGTTAGCGAAGCCGTATGAGTATGTTGCGCCGGCGCCCTGGACGGTGGTTGCGTATTTGGTTTCTGGCGTGGTGCTGCTGGTTCTGTGCTCTGGGGCTATTAGTTTCTCCTCGGTGGTGGGGACGCCTGAGGTGTCGAGTTTTCCGGGGGTGGATGTGGTGAGGTTGAAGGTGGAGGATCGGTATAGGGTGGAGCAACGGGGTGGTATGGCGGGTGTTTTTGCGACGCAGCCGAGAGATGAAGAGGTGATGAAGGTGGCCGTTGGGCTTATGGTGCGGTTGGATGGTCAGGGGCAAGGGGTTATGCGTGTTACAACACCACCGTAGCCTTTAGGGATTCCAACTTGAGTAATCGGTCGTTAAAAATAAAAGAGCCACATTTAAGGTTAGTTAACCTAAAATCAGCTTACTACACCCTCAGCTCAACCTTAACTCACCCCTACTCACCCCTAGCTTACCTTATTAACAGTAGTTTTAAAAAGCAACTTTGTAGTTAATGTATTTACTCTCTGTTTTTAGGTTTTACGTTATAGTAATTATATTTAGTTACTACGTAATTAATTATTTCTTAGCTCTAAAAAGAAGGTTTAATCTATCCTTTACTATTTATTATATAATTACTCTTTTTTCACCGCCAGGTTGTTGGATCAGGAATCGCCCACACCGCTTCACGATGTCGGCTGTGTCGGAGCTGTAATCTGGAGCGAGAGCCGGGGCATCGCTGTCGCAAAAATCGGCTGACATTTTGGTTAAAGCGATGTGGCGATCTTGTTCGAGAGTGCACCTCGAGTGCCGAAAAGAGTGCAACAGGTCAACCAGGTTGGACTTGCTTAACTCGTTCCACACTTCGCTTCGGCTGTAGAGGTCCTCGAGAAGTGGTGCGCCCTGGGGCGAATGCTTGAGTACTCGAAGAATTCGGAGGACTGCCATGCTAGCATATAGCGTTATGCCTGGAATGACGCCGCCCATGTATCTTTCGAAGGGACTGGCGCATCCGGTCCATAGTCCAGACAAGCCGCGAAGAGGTGCCGCCAGTCAAGTTTTCGCTGCCCGCAGTGGAAGTTAACCTCCCGAGTGAGCACAAACTCTTGAATCACCCAAAGTCGAGAGAACCAGTCTCTTAAGAAGAAGCGCCGTACGGCCTCCTGAAACCTGAACAACTGATCTTCGGATTCCCTGGTCATGTGACTTACCACTACCAGGTTCCTGTTGAATTCAACGCAGTCAACCAAGAACACAGTAATTACCGCCATCAAGTCTTGTTGTATTCCGGGAGCCGTCCTCTCAGCCAAGCGAAGCTCTGGTGCTCGGCCGCGCTGCGGTTCCGTGGCGCCAAGGCGCGATTACGTAATTTGACAGTTCCCAGCCACCATCGTCGGAAAGCCCGATCCTAAGTACACTCTAAACTAGAAGTTAAAACTCGTTTACAGGGCATGGGAATATTTGGAGAAACGGCTAGAAGAGTTTGAAGGTGAGGCCGACAATTAAACTTTCCCCTTTACCGTCCTTGCCGTACTAAGGCCAGCAGGGCGTAACCATGGGTGCATAATAATGCCTTGCGTAAGGAGTGGATACCTCGATGTTATCGTTGCTGTTCTGAAATAATGCCGAAGCCGGTAATTCTAATAAAGGGAATATCTATCGACATGGTAACCTAGCCTCTAACCCCGTCACCGTTATCGAATTCAGTGTGCAGTGGGTAAGGTACCTATCAAGATCCAACGGTCAGCCCACCTCAACCCACCCCAGGAGGTCCCGCAGCACCTCTCGGGACATCTATGGCTCCGGGAAAGACTGCCAACTCGCAGAACTTCCTACGCAGCTGCGCCATTGCTACCGGGCACAGCTTCAACGCTTCTCACCCGTCCCATGTCCCGTCTATGCGTCTCCTCGATGCAAACATCCATGCGCCTCACGTCAGCCAAGATCTGATCAATCGTCGCATCTGGCTTCAAGACACCACGTAGCACCTTGCCCCCGTCCCTACTCGGGTCATGGTTTACAAACAACGTGGCAGTCTCGAGCGGGCTGAGCATTACCGAGCGTTCCAGTTGCCAACCTCCCCAGCTTAGTAAACCCACAAGTAACAAACCAGCGAGGATGACGACCAGCGTAGTACCTAGATACCGCTAGTCCGACTCAAATATAAGGACTGTGACACGCTTCTCCGCGACGAAACTTTGCGTTTCGGCGGCGTGACCAACCCGTATCGACACACGGAACATGTATTCGTACATGGCGATAATGATGTGCTGGGTGGGCGAGGCCCAGACTAAGCTATATGTCGATAGCGAGTGGTTGGAGTAATCCCACGGCTTAGTGAGAAAAAACACGTCGACTAGCTTCCCCGTGCTAGGGCCAGAGTACAGCCACTTGTTTGAAATGTTGTTGAAGCGGGTGGTGTCGTTGCTGAAGAAGTTATTGTTAATGAACTGGTTCAGCCCAGACAGGGAACTAACGCCGGCGCCAACGGGCGTGTTTAGACAGTCGCCTTCGGATTCTTCGATAGAGACAGGGTTTAGGGGGTGGTGGAGTAGATTGTGGCGGAGGGAGTTGGTGTTAAGGATGGGATACTCCACAACCGCCGCGTTAAAGTCGCAGGTTGTGGTGTTGATAGTTGCTTGGTAACGTCCCTCCACACTGGATATGTGAGAGATGACGAGCCGGAGGACGGGGTGGCTGGTGCCGTTTACAGTCTTCTTCGAGTCAATTAAGAAGACGGTAAACAGGTGGGCGGTAGTGTTATTTGATATATTGAGGAGCCGTATGGATGAGTTGCAAGCGTGGGTAAAGCCGGTACCGTGTATATGGCCTACATATATGCCACCGTTATAACGGTATCCCTTAGCGTTGGGCTGGACTATGGTGCTGTTGAGGTACTATTGTTGGGACTGCGATATGGCCCGACGACCCTGAGTTAGGCCGCTGTTGCCCTGGGTGCTAAACTAGCCGTTGGGGATTCGGTTGGCCAAGTCGACAAACATGGTCGGCTGGCTGAATCGCTCTCGGTTGGCCTGGTGCGTTAACCGCTGGAGCAGAGGACCTCTAGCAAACTGGACGATGTAGGCGAGGGTGGCCATCAAGGCCACTTTACGCGCAGCGGGACCAGCTTGGAGGGCGGCCGGAAGACCTAGTCCTCGGCTGTGATCCCAGATGTAATGAAGTTGCTCCAGCTGTGCTCCGCGCGCGGCGTGCAGCCAGAAGCGCACCGCAATACCTGTCGCGAGTGCTGAGCCGAAAGCAGCATTGCTGCCTGCCGAGAAAATGGCGAGCCACACGGCAGGAGAGATCTTCCATGTGTTGGCCTCGTCATCGTCCGACACAGCGACCACAATGGCCGAAGCGACGGCGCAAGCAAGCATGGCTGAGAGTGAGAAAACAGCCAGCCAAAGATTCCAGCTCCGCGATGCTTGTCGGGTCGTACCTGTGGGTTCTGTCGTTTTAGGATCCGTAACATCAGCCCCGGACTGGGCGCCGTCGGCTGCGGGATTGTCTGCTGGCATGGCTCGAACTGTGTTGACGGAAGGAAGCATTTGTTAGAATGGGGCCGGTGAACGTGAGGAATACCTTACCTTAGAAAGAGCGACGATGGGGCAGCCTAAAGACTTTAATAGGGTCGACAACCGCGCTGCTCGGAGGTGGGTTTCGAATGAGAAAGTGAAGAAGGGATGAACAATTCCCATTGATGGACGGCGGGGAAATTACCAAGCTAGCGAATTGCAAGACGCCAGCAGCACATCTGTCGCGACTTCCTCACTGGACGCCTGATAAGAGGGGCCGACGCCGTGGTGTGGGAAACAGTCTCTGTCGCCACCCAATCATGGTGATGGCCATCCCTCCGGAAAGACAGGGCAATTAGAGGCTGAAGGTAAGTTGTCGGACCCAAAAGGTAATAAGATCACAGGAAACGCAAGCCTTCTGTCGCTGCTGCATGCCCACCTCGGCGCTACTGATGGAGACCCGTCCAGCATAGACCCTTGTGGTCGGCAAGTCACCCAGAAACACTCCCCTTCTAGCCTTCTAGGTCTCAAAAATATGTGATAGGTGGGGCATACCTATGATGGTGCAGAGACAAATGCCATCATATTTGATCGCAAGCCTGGAGAGGAACGGGCGGTGGAGACTGAGCTTGCTTGCGGGCTTCTTCAGAGAGAAAGAAGCTGCCTACTGAAACAAATGCTCACCACAATCTTTACTATCAGGCCCTGCTCAGGACTCTGATTGGCGTTATCCCGAGGGCCGGTTGGCTATGGTCGCTGCTGCAAGCGCGTGGCTTTTGCCAAGCCTTTTCGAAATGGCGAACGCGTGGCCGTGTAACACTCCTTCCTCGACAAGCCGAAGGACATCGAGTCGGCAACAGCCAGCACTTGCCAGGGACTGGATAGAACGGTATTGCACCGTTCCTGTTGAGGTGGGCGGCCGGCAGCGACATTACATCTATAACCAAGTCCTGTCAAGGTAACGTTATGCCCCGGGTTAGGCAGCTGCTTCCTGTAGTACTTCCATCACTGAGGAGCGAAATAGCAACGTTAGGGTAACTGACAGTCAACCCACTGCACTGCCCCTGGCCCCCTTCCTTTATGTACCGTTATACTTCCACTTTCCACCCCGATATACTACTATTTCTAATACTCCCTTTCTACAACACAGTTAGTTTATGTTAATGAACGTTATATCTGCAGTAGGCTGTTTACTAGAGAACTAAAATTCAACTTAGATATATTAGAGTTACGCTCTAAGAACCAAAAGTAATTTCAGTGGGTCTGTTAACGTGGTTGCTTGTATCGGCGAAGGAAAACGGTAGTACTTGGCGGTGGACTAGTGTCCCAAAATTGGGTCCGCAACTCACATCCTATTTTAGATTATGGTAACTATAGCCGAGGCTCCCCCGAACTCACCTCGGCTCAGGGAGGTGCTCGCTGTGGCTCACCCTCGGTTCAGGCTCTGCGACTAATCCGGACTTGGCCAGGAAATGTTGTGGGGGGTGACTAAAGAGGTAGTCAGTCGCTAAAAAGACAAGATGGTTAGGTTAAACCAGGCTTGCTTCACCCTCAGCTCACCATTGCTCACCCCTAGCCGCCATATTATGAAATTGTCAGCTTTACGTGACGAGGGACAGGTTTTAAGTTAGATAGGGGTGTCTTATAGAGTGGGCTTTTTTCTTGCCGAGAACTTCATAGACATGGTTCGCCTGTGTCCGAGGCTAGGCAGACACCTCCTGCAGCACCTGTTCCGTCCCCAGCGATCTCGTCATGGTCCTGTTAGATCTATGACTGGGTCCTGTCATTCTCTTCTCCACGTAGGACAATTACACATTTAGAAACCTCAAATTCGCGCTCGACCGCTGATTCTCGCATTAATATCTCTTAATTGACGCTGTCACAGCGGTCACTACGTTTCTGCACTGCGTTTCAAGTGGAAGAAGCTGAAACAGTACCCTAGATGTATTGAGGGGTCATGAGGCCGACCCATGCATCAGTTGCGCCCTGCGTTGGTCCGCGGCCACGCCTTCACGGAAGAAACGAGACAATGCAGACGCTCGAGTGTGATTTTCTAATTTCCTGAATCGCGGGTGTTCATGTTCCTCGGGCCTGGCTGCAAGCTGGAGTCGCGTTGGTGATTCCGCAAAACCTCCGAGGTGGACAATGGAGCATCTCGACCGTGCTGCTACTAGGCTCTGCCTGAGAGCCGGGGGACATCACGCCATTCGCCAACGCGAGTCCGGGCTGGGTCTTTCAGAGATGGTGGGGCACACCGACCGCCCAGTTACCGTACTGGTGGCCTCCCAGCTTCCCGGGACGCGCCACCCTCCACCGAAGTTGGACGGGCCCAAGCGAGGACTGGTGATCGACGCTAGCAACGCCATCTATCGATGGAATTGTAAAATCGTCGTCAAAGCCGAACAAAAGCCACCAGAGGGTGTGCGTTCCAGAGAGGACCTTCTAGCGCGGAATTGGACAGACATCGACAAGTCTAGCTTGGACCAGTTTCGTTGGGCGCTGAGAGGTGTCTGGAAACATCTTTCCCTTTCTGAGACAGGTCAATCTACACATTGTCTTCAAGGTGCCCCCTGCAAGCTGCACGACCATCCCTCTGCAAATCTTGGTACGGAGATTCCCGCACTTAACCCCTGCCAATGGGCCCGAGGCCCGAGCCCCAAGCCCGTGCAACGCTGAGGCTGAACAGCGCCAACCCCATGCAATCCCGAATCACACCTCAATTCGTCGGCGCGCAGCAAACTGCTAGCCGCCAAGAAGCGCCGACCAACGACTTTCAGCGCCAGAGCTGCCCACACCGAGCGCCACCCACCACGCTCTCAGGCAATTGGCGCTCCCGGAACAACGCCCCCGCCAGCTACTGAGGCACGCTCGGCCGTCGACGAGTCCTTCCAGATGGGATTTTCCGTTGGGCTGTATCATGCATCTGGCGGTCCCTTGATCACCCTCCCCATAAGTATTCGCGATGTTGTACTCGCAGCAACCGCTCGCTCCTCCACGACCAGTTCCACAGCACCATGGAAGACAAAAGGCCGGCCGTCGTGGCTGTCACCGCCGCCTTCCTGGCTCTCGCCTGGCTGGCTGTCTCGGTAAGGCTCGGGGTTCGGTACACGCTGATCAAGCGGCGGCTGTGGTGGGATGATGGTGAGTTTTGGCGCTTCCCCGCATCCCTTGTACAGTGCCGGCAACGCAACTGACACACACCCCCAAGCCTTCATCATCATCGCCATGCTGCCCGTGACGGTGCACGCCGCGCTGCAGATCTCCAGTAATTCCTCCGTCTGCCACCGCTCTGTGCTCTATTTCTCACGCGACCCGCAGCCACCAAGTTCGGCCTCGGCCTGCACATCCAGGACGCGAACCTTGCAGACCTCCCGATGATGGGCTATCTGCTGTGGTCGTCTGCCGTACGCTCTATTCTACCCCCGCATCTCCGTCTCTTGAAATGGCTTTATTTAACAGCAGACACATAAACCAGCCCGCGTTCAACCTCTCCCACATGTTCATCAAGTTCTCATACCTCGCCTTCTACCTCTGCCTCATGCAGGACCGGCGCAGCCGCATCTGTCTGTACGCGGGCATGGCCTTTGTGGGTGCCATCGGCATCACTTTTACGACCTTGTCCATCTTTATGTGCACGCCGATCCAGCGCGGGTGGGACAGGACGATCGAGGGGACGTGCGTGGCGGAGCAGCCGTACCTCTTTTCCAACGCAGCCTTCAACATGGCGGCCGATGTCATGGTCTTTGCGCTGCCGATCCCGACGCTGTGGAGCTTGCAACGTAGGTCACTCTGTGGTGCTGCTTCTATTGCGAGGGCTGGCTAATCAATTGCGTGGGCAGTTCCCCGGCGGCAGCGGATCGTCTTGCTGGGCACATTCACCTGCGGCTCGGTGTGAGTCATGTCCACTTCCACTCTCTGTCCCCATCCGGGCAGCTGCGTCCCGCTCAGCGTGGCCGAGAATAGCGCGCTGACTGAAGTCCACTCCTTTCCAGCATTTTGGTAGCCAACATCGTCCGGCTCACCTATATTTACCGGTTCGCCGTGCCGCCGACGCAGGGTAAGCAGCCCCCCATTCGCAACCAGCCTCAGCAGGACAAACGTTAACCCTTCCTCCTCTCGCCCCCTTTTCAGATCCAACATGGGACATCGCGGGCGTGATCATCTGGGCTGAGATCGAAGTTCAGCTCGCCGTCATCCTCTCCTGCGCCGCAGCCTTCAAGGTCCTCGCGCAGCGTCTCTTCCCCGGTTTCATGGACGGCCTGGCGTACGGATCGTCAGGGCGCAAGACGACGCGTGCGCCTGGGAGCGGCACGGGTACGTACGCCCTGCAGTCGCGTGACCACACCGGCTTCCGCACCATCACGCGCATCGAAGCCGGCGGCACCACCGCTACTACCAAGCAGCAGCAGCAGCAGCAGCAGCAGCAGGCCGACGGCAACAGCGTCGACAGCCGCGAGCACATTGTCGGGGGCGCCGCCGCCGCTGCAGGGTGGCCACCGCGCACCAAGACGACCATCAGCGTGCACTCTTCGAAGCGGGACAGTGCGGATGAGGACCCGAGGACGAAGGGGCCGGATTACTTGTTTGTACCATAGTGAGGGCCTGTCTACGCAAGTGACATGGCAGCATCGCTGAGATGTCGAAACAGCTTTGCTACAGTAGAGCTGAAAAGAAGTCAGCCAAAAAGTACTTTTGTTTCCTAGTTGAGGCTATCTCAGCGATGGTTGGGACTAGGAGGTGCAGTTCATATGACAGATACAACCAAAGGGTCCGATTTTTAGACATATGCCAGCATCAATAGGACCAACATATAGTTGGTACGTAAGGTACCATGTATAACGGGTACGGAGATGTTCCAGAAGCATCCTCCTATAAGAAGCGCTGTCGTTTCCACGACCTCGGCCATTCTTCCTTCCACCTAGCCCTCACATCCGTCATCATGCAACTCACTCACGCCCTCGCCGTCTCTATCATGGCTCTGGGCACCCTTGGTGCACCCCAAATCGACCCCCTTACTGGAGACACTGTCAAGCCTGTTCCCATGTCATGGAAGATCGAAGTGTCACCCGGCCGAGTCAAAATCCTGAACGGCACGATCGAGGAGGCGGTTGCCCAAGCCGTCGCTATCAATCCGACCTACACGCTCCCTGAGATCGCCGCCCCAGTTTCAAAGCCGTACTCGTTGCACCGTCATAGCGAGGTATTGAGTGTGCAACGCATTCAAGCGGGCAAAAGAACGACCATACTTGAGGGAGTCGATTACCTCCGCCGAATAGGGGGGTCCGTCGACTCATGGCCACTTTCACATGCTCGCGTGTCAGTTGCTCGTGGAACGCTGCAATATTTTTGTGCAATTTCGTGAGTATTGAGCGCTGTACCTCAGCTAGGTATTCAGTACGAAGAGTAATTAACGCCATGTATAAAGCACCCAGACCTTGGCTGGAATGACATGGGACAGCGTTGCAATAGCGCAAAGAATATTGTTGACTCCTGTGTGTGCAAGCCCGCCGGATAGATCCCCTGATTTTGTCAGCGGCGACAACCTTGAGACTAAGCTATAGATGACTCGGGTGGTGTTTGATAGTTGCTGATCTGGGGGTTTCAAGAAGAGCTAGGGGGGTCCTTTTGCTTCGAATGTCATCAGTTCATCAAGGGGCGGAATTGCAATTTGGCTTCTGAAATCATCTACCTATGCATTCGAAGTTGGGGGTTTTGCTTACCATTCTCTCTCTTAATGACGGGAGCCATCTCAACAGTTACTACCTGCTACACAAATTTGCACTGATCGCGTGCAATGTCACATCGTTAAAGGGGTGCCGCCTGGTAATGTAAACCAAGTGGGCCTACTGATATACTAGAACATCCTAATAATTTTATTTTCCTTGGTCTCACGCGTGTCTAGGCTCAGGCTTCCACCGAGTGTTTCAGAAAAGACTGTGGTTAGCAATTTTTTAATGGCATACGCAGATAGAGAACACTCAATTACCCCTAGTCGAATCTATGCATGTTTGCACTCAAATTTAGGTAGCTACAGAACTTCCAACCAGCCCCTAGTGGGCCCAACAGCAAACAGGTCTCGGCATTTCGTCACAATGCCCAGGGGTGGCCACTGCCTCGGTGTTTGACATTTTGATAGAGGTTCCAGAGTTTGTTTGGACATCGAGGTGGCAACAATAGGACCCAATATAGGTATTAGGCACACCGGGAACCGCCCATTATAAGAAATGAAAACATTCCTCGCAACGTTGGCCATTCTTTCTTCAACCAACTTCACCATCGCTTTCTTCAACCAACTTCACTCTCGCCTCCGTCACCATGCAACTCACTCGCATCCTCGTCAGCTCCACCATGGCTCTGGGTACCCTCGGTGCAGCCGAAGTAGACCGTCGTAGCACGGTGGTGAATTGCAACAACTACTACGGGTACACGGCAAGTCTTGCAGGTATAGATGCTGCAGTTGATGAGCTCCGCGGAAAGATGGGGCGCATCTCGAGCTTGAACTTCTGGGACGGGCCTGCGAGCTGCTCCCAGGTCAGTTGTGTTAAAGGAAGCTCCGCAATCTATCTGTGTAACTTGGTGGGTGCCGAGCTGTTTACCCGTTTAACACGATTGACGATTAACGCTATAGACAGAACGACCACACCTTGGACATGGAGAAACTCGGAATTACCTGGGACGGCGTTGCCAACAGAGCAAAACATATTATTAACAACTGCGACGTCAATGACAAGGGTAGGCTTACCGGCAAGAACATTGAAAAAGATGAATGGAAGACGGAGGTGCGTTGGGGTCTCTGCTGAGACGGGAGTCTAAGAGAGTTAGGAGGTTTCTTTTCGCTTCGGACAGTTAGTAGTTCATCTAGTATGAATGTATTTGCGTAGGGATTTTGCGGTCGCCCATACTTTCGAACTTGGAGATTTTGTCCTTCCCGTCACTCTTTCTTTATGTACGTCACTCAAACAGTCGCGACCTAGGTACTTGTCTACTACTTCCACCCGTTAACCTCCTCCATCACGAACCTAGAGTGACCCCCTTAGCACTCAAAAGCCGTCCGTCAATTCTCAACCTGAGTCTAAAAGTTTCCATTCGCAAATGCATACTCCCACCCAACTGTCAACCAAGTCCCACCGATCTGGCACCTGTCATGGACGACGCGCACAACATGCGCCACATGTCTGCAGTAGGTACCTAGCTCTATGTAGGCGCCCCGAGTTCGGCACCCTGAACAAACACCCAGTTTGGCGGTCGCATGCCTGCTTGGCACATGGTGGTATAAATAAAAATTTCAAGCAAGGGGGCAATAAAATAATACTTGAGCGGAGTAACAGCGGGAGTGCACCCCACCCAAGTCAAACATCCACCGAAGAAAACAACACCACACTCACATCCACCCAAAATCTCTCCTGATCAGCAGCCTCACACTTGCCCCATCCCATCCGAGATTTTTGTCGAGCAGTTATCTCTCTCCTCTGGAATCCATTTCCAGCCACGGAGTGCTTAGCACATACCGGTAGTCCGTATCTGGCGCACTGTAAAAATAGACAGCAACTGACTGTTAGGGGATTAGGGGGAGTTTGGACGCCCCTTGCTGCCCCTTGCTGCCCCTGCTAAACACTTTGCCTGCCAACTTTGCAGCGCTTCTGATACTTATTACTGTGACTTGGTGGGCGGGAATGAATTCTCCAGAGATTGGGGTCCGTAAACACACCCCAGTCGCCTCTCCCCTTGTCGTTTCGCGCCCAGAATGCAACGCAACCTGTGAGCTCGTGGGGGTTTCCGCCAATCGACACTCTGTGAAATATCTACTCTAGGTAGTGTAGGTAGCATTGCATTTCTGAAGTTGCGCTATCGAAAAATCTCCTGAAGATCGTTTGCCCAATGCAACAAGGCCAGAGCCGGGCGCCCGGGCTGGGTGGGTGGTGGACACCGTTATCTTCCGTTGCGCCCTCAAAGCTGATCCTTGTGTCAGCTTATATAAGCAATTGGAGCCATTCGCGGAAGTAGCCGGCTTGGCAATAGGGGACCCTGCAGGCCAGAGATTCTCTTCTACAGAACAACAACAATACACAACAATCACCACAATTGGCGATGAGTGCTAGATTCTGACACCTTGCCTCTCCCACCCCACCCCGGAAGCTATCCCCATGCCACGGTAACTCATGTGACAAGCTGAGAGCACTTGTCTTCACAAGAGGCGCATAGGTGGCTGGAGCGACGGGGAGCAAACACCTGGCTGGCTTTTTGATACTCGGGATATTTCCTCAAGATTGTTGATATACAAAAATAATGTAAATTGGAATTGTTTTATTTTCTTTGTCTTGGTGACGGCCAACCTTGCGGCACACCAAGGGGCGCAAAGCGCTCAGCGCTTGCTTGCCCAATGACGCATCCAGGCAAACCTGCCTCTCCGCTCAGAATCGCCCGCCTGCGTTACCATCTGCTTGATACGCGACACTGAACTGTGTCGTCTTGTGAATCTCAATGCTTTGCCGAACGGCAGATTCCCGTGGCTTGCTGAGCGGAAACTCGTCGTCGTTGTCATCGGAGCCATCGCTCAATGGCTTATGCCCTGTCGATGGAGGCGCCATGCTGGACTGGTCGTTCTCCTCGAGCTCCATCTCGGTCAGAATCCCGAATGGCGCCCTCTTGCCCGTCCCTGTTGACCGGCCCATGCTGCGGCTCCCACTGCTTTTGTCGTTGGGCCCCGATCGCTCGTCGGCAAGTCTCGTGTTCCGCTGGATGCTGAGCAGAGACGGGGCGTATCTTGCAATCAGGGGCTTGAGATGGGCGAGTGAGGCGCACACGATGCCTACATTGGACTCGATCGACGACCAAATTGCGGCACCGTAGTTGTCCCCTGCAGCAGGGAAGTCAGCAAGTTGGAGTGAAGAGAGACCAGAGGAAGGCCTGGACTTACAAGTGGGATCCTTGGAAACAGACGCCATGGTGAGCGACTCGAGCCGCAGGATGCCGGTAATGCACACAAATGCGCCGACGACGAAGATGGCAATCAGGGCGATGCGCTGTTTCTTGGGAAGCTGGATCTGCCAGAGCGTCTTGACGGGCAGGAAGTAGATGACGATGTCCTGCAGGATGTTGAGGCCGGCATTGCTCAGGAACAGGGCCACCTGGTTGAAGCATGTGCCGGGTAAGTCGGGGCGCCAGGCCTTGTTGATGGGACTGCACTGGAAGATGCCGGCGACTACGCACGTGAAGGCCGTCAGGGCCACGAAGGCCATCATGCCCCAGTTGGCGATGCGGTACGGCCGCTGGGGGATGAGCTTGAGGTAGAGGAAGAGGATCGAAATCTTGGTCAGACTGACGGTGATGTAGTACGTCGCCTCGCCGTAGTAGAACAGCTCGAGGGCAGCGGAAAAGTTGGTCGTCGGCGGGAGGTCCAGAACGTGTTTGCCCAGCCCGTACTTTGTCTGGACGCAGACGTTGACGGTGAAGGCGATGCTGAAGAGCCATGAAATCACAATGGTCCATTCGTCTGCCGCGCTCGGGATGCCCTGCACTCGCGCTCGTGTCCACACACGCAGAACAAGAAAAATGGTGGACAGGCACATCATGCATGTGACGATGGCAACGAGACTTTCGCTGCGCGATTCGCCGACCACATAGCCGGGACTGGCGGCCGCCGCGGTGTCGGCGCCGGCTGAGTTGGCCATAGGGAAGTCTCAAGCGGGGGAACGCGAGTCAAAAAAAAAGGAAGGAAGGTGCGCACCGTTGGAGAAGACAACAACGGCAGTTGGGACTGGGAAAAAAGCTGGAGAACCTGCTCATCCAAGCGGGCAGTCTCCCCATTATTTGATACCTCGCAACCCTTTATCGTCGCCCCGAGGAAGGCTCATCTCCGCCTATCTCGATCGTGAGCGAAGCTTCTTCCACTGTTACATCCCCCCTTAACATGCCCTGGAAGAGCGTGGAGAAAGTGCCTGCCGGGGCACCTCTTGTGATATGCACCCGGATTGCCGGATGTGGAGAGTCGACTCTCGCCTCCCTGCCCTATCCCGGCGCTCAGCCACAGCCCAACGGTCCGCGGCAGGGGCCGCCCGCTGTTCCGGCCCCACTTGCCCGACTTCTACGAGGACTGCAACACGTCGAGAAGTGCATGCAGCATGCACTGGCACGCATAAATAAGTACGATCTGCACCAAGCTAAAAACTACGCAATAGCTGCTCCCGTTAAACACAGACAGCCGCGCAATACGAGACAAGCAGTACGATTCAAAACCTCCCGTCCCAGCCTTTGACCACACGCCGTGAACGTGGGCATACTTATCCATCCTGTTTTGAAACGAGGTCCGAAGTCACCCACTCACTTGGCACGGGTTGTGAGGGCTTCGGTGCGGGGAGGCTTTGGGGGGGTACTGCAACCACTGCACTGCAGGCGGAGCCAGGGTCGGGGCCGGTCTTGTGCCTCCGGCATTTTGGGGGGGCAGGAGCACCTCACCCCTTGTCAAATATGCTTGGCACGCCGGATCCCGCTGACATCCATCGGTAACCTCTTCAGGTTTAATTGAGGGGTTACATTTTCCGTCGTTCTCGTTCTCTTGTTTTCATTGCTTCTTTCCTCGTCGCATTCGTCTCTAAGTCCGACGCCGACGCCCCAGCCTCTCTCTCTCACTGTTCCTCGCTTTGCCTCGCTTTGCCTCGCTTTCGCTGCCTCTCCGCTCTCCGCTCTTCATTCTGCACTCTTCCGTCTCATCTCACTATCCACGCGCCCGGCGCGACGCAATCCGACCCCACGCAACATGCCGGTGGACTTCCATCTTGGCCCGACAGAGGCCGCTACGCGCGCCGCGGCTGCCGGATTCGCCCAGCACATCCTCAAGCCGGCGCGCGCCGAATATCTCAAGCACGCGGAGCACACTGAGCGCTTCCAGGCCACGCAGCCGGCTTACACCGCGGCCGTCCAGGGCGGGCTGCTCAAGGGCCAAATATCGCCCGCGCACGGCGGCAGCGGCGGCTCCTTGGTGGAGGCCGCCATCATGGTTGAAGAATGCTACGCCGTGGAGCCGTCCGCCGCACTCACCATCTTCGCCACCGGCCTCGGCCTGACGCCGCTCAACATTGCAGGCAGCCAGCCCGAGCACGCCGAGTTCCTCGCGCCGTTCCTCAGCGGCCGGGGCGCGCCGCTAGCCTCGTTGGTGTTCAGTGAGCCCGGCGGTGTTGCCAACGCTCTGGAGCAGGGCGCGCCCGGCTTCCAGACGACGGCCCGCCGGGAGGGCGACGAGTGGGTCATCAACGGCGAGAAGATGTGGGCAACAAACTGCGCCGGCTGGGACTTCAAGGGCTGCGATCTCGCCTGCGTTGTTTGTCGCGACGTTACCGAGGCTCCGAAGCCCGGCAGCGATCCGAAAGAGCAGGTCATGATCATCTTGGTGACACGTGCGGACCTGGACCGCAACGGCGAAGGTGCTTTCGAGGTGCTGCGTCACGTCGCCATGCCGGGCCACACGTCTGTCTCAGGCCCGCATGTGCGATATACAAACGTCCGCGTACCAGCTAAGAATGTGCTGTGTCCGCCCGGGCAGGGTGCCCAAGTGGCTTTCGGCGCCTTCGATGCGAGCGCTGTTCTTGTCGGCGCTATGGGTGTGGGGCTTATACGAGCCGCCTTTGACGCTGCGCTCGCCTTTGCCCGCCGAGACTCACGCAACGGCGCCGTCCCGCTCCTGGAGCGCCAAGCGTTTGCGGACCTGCTCTCAGGCATCAAGATGCAGGCCGAGGCCTGTCGGGCCTTGACATGGAAGGCTGCCCACGCGATGGAACACGGCCCGGGCGACTACAATGCGCGCCGTGAGCTCGCTCTAGCCACCAAGATCTACTGCAGCGAGGCAGCCGTCAAGGCCTGCACCGATGCCATCAACGCGGTTGGAATGTAAGCAGCCTGCCCCTCCCTTTCCTCCCGGGTACTTTTTACTGACACGCATGTTGACAGCACGGCCTACGATATAGACCAACCATTTGCCGAATTGCTGAACAATGCCATCGTGCTGCCAATTTTCGATGGCGGCAACGTTGGAATCCGGAGACGCCACATGCAGCAGCTCATGCAGTCACACACCTACGATGCCTGGGCGGCAACCTATGGCCCGACTGAGAAGAAGTAAGCGGGCAGGTGTCGCGCGAAAGTACAACAACATGGGAGGTATTCGACCGGCAGGACGGTTTTTTGCTCCGGGTCAGGGCTGTAAACGCCTCGGACTCGGTCGTAAAAGCTACCTAGATTTGGATACATAGAACAAAATAGAGACTCGTGATGCCCATGCATGTTCCCCCCTCCCCAAGACATCTTGCACTGTCCCGGGATAGAAGTGAGAGAACACAAAACTGTGAGAGAAAGGGGGGGTGGCCGAATTGCATCCGTCTAGCTCCCGTTGATGGTTACACCAGCCAACCTTTCTGGAAGGACGCATTTGGGTGGCCCAGCAGGGCGATCCCACCCACACACGGCCACCAAATCCGGGTTGCCGGGTAGGACACAGTAAAATGCATCTAAACAAGGCTCGCGCAGTGCAGATCCCGTGATATGGAACAATGTGGAACGTTTTGGCTGAGGAACGAGGGGCTCAGGAGCAGCGGAAGTGCAGTTGCAAAGTGACTTGATTTGGTAGAAAAGGGGAGTGCGAAGCACTCCCCATTTATATACAAATGGAAGCTCCCTGTGTGTGGGGAGAGCACATGATCCAAGGCCCCTGCGCTCCAGGCAAGCCTGGAGCGGTAAGGCGCCTGCGCGCCTGAGCGCTAAGAACTGCCGCTGCAGTTCGACACACCCCCCAGGTGCTCAGAACTGCGTTCTGAGCGCCTGAACGTTTGAAAAGAAGTTTGCTGTAGATAGAAAATAATGAGGTCTGGAGGTTAGTTAAGCCTGTAACTTCCCAAATTATGCCGCTCGAGTTAGTGTGTGGTTACGTTTTCGGCGCGCGCTAAACCGAAAGCGGTGAGCTTATACGGTGGTCTGAGCTTCTTAACTCCATGCCAAGAGCTCGCGATCTTTCCCCGTTTGTTTACTTTCTTTAGGCGAACATAAAAAAAATTAAAAACACCACCATTCTCGTCCCCCGCTCCCGGCCACCATGGCCAACGTAAAGACCACGGGCTTACACCCTAAGAAAACGTAAGTCTTGCTTCTTCTGCTTAAAAAAACTGTCGTTTCTGCTTATTAACCTGCTCTACGTATCTAGTTCTCGTTAAAAGCGCAACTGGTCTCATCTGTAAGTGTTTCCACCGCTCTTTCTTCTACTCTGGTTTTAACTAACTGTAGTTAAAAGCTTTTTAATAAACAGAGAGCGCTCGTGGTGTAAGTTTCGCTTATTTTTATCATTTAAAAGCAGCGGCTAACTTCAATTTAAGTGTTAAGAAGCCTACACCCCACACCCACACCCTAACCCCGTCACCTAAGCTGTTCAGCTTAATCTTACCTACTTACTTACCCTCCTATTAAAAGGAGGATAAAGATAAGGATAAGGAGGAGAAGGAGCCTCCTGTAACTCCTTATCACTCTACTTATAATGTAGTTAGTTTATAAACCCTTATGTAAGCCGCTTTTTTCTTCTTAATAAATACTTAACTTACTAACTTTAAGATTAGTAAATCAGCTTAATTACCCGCTTGCCACACCCCTAAGTCCCTACACCCCACCCCCACTAATAAGTGTGGTGAGGCTTGCCTTAAGTGCCTTAAGAGTGCCATCGCTAGTAACAGCGATAACTGCTATTTTAACCATACAGGCGCTTCAGCTTACTGTGCTTACTATATAAGCAGACACTCCTATATAAAGGTGTACATTCTCTATAAACTTATTTACATACTCTACTAACCTGCCGTTTAATCCTTTCTTAATAAAGCCCTTCACTAGGAAGTTCCTTACTGCCGTAACGGCTAGTATACCGGCTTCTGTAAGTACAGTGTATTCTATAAGCTGTTCTATTCTAACCACTTATATTAAGAGCTTAAGAAACAGAGGGTGGTGTTACACACACTCCTTACAGAGCCCTTAACTTTACAAAGTAAAGAAGAGTTAGTTAAGGGTGCTGTCGTTAATGGTGTGGGAAGCTCCAGCTCTTTTAAGGAGCGGGCCATAACCCTAATCAGTAAGCTTATCGATCTGGCAAGCCACACTTAAATACACTGTCTAGCTACCTGTTATTTTTATTTTATTATTTATTATACCTTTAGGCGCGGATACACTATCACGTGTGGAGATTATAAAAGCGGTGCTCCCTTAATCTTTCAGCTCCCTTATAACAGTTCCTTTACTCTTATAATTAATGTGACTAATATCCTTTAACTTTATAAGCGTTACAAAATGTTTAAAGCGTTACTAAGAGAGCAGTTTAATAAGTTTATTAACTAATATTTATTATATAAGTAAATACGTAACTTTAAACAAGCCTTTTACATACTCCTGGTAAGCCTATATATTATAGATATTAACATACCAAAGCCTAATGTTTACTCTCTTATTCTCTCTTATTACTAGCTGTATCGTTTATTAATTATTATAAAAGATCCTTTATATTAAGCTAAGCTTATAAGTAATATCTGCTATAAGCCTTTTAAATACTATTATTTCCTTAACTGTATATATAAATGTAAGTAGCTTAGCTTTAATTAACGACGTTATAACTGTATATTAATAAGCAGCTCTCTAATTAATTACACTACTAAAGAGCATTATAATATACCTTTATAATAAGCGGTGTGTCTTTATGTTATCTGTGAAAGAAGTGTTATTAACAATTATAAAAACCTTTTACCCTACTCCTCTATACTTAATCTTTACATACTGTAAGCTATATAGGTACCTTATTATCTGTTTTACTACAGCTAGGTGCTCTGGGCTTAAGTTAATAAGAAACTGTAAAAGGATAAAGGTTAAAAAGGTTATATCTAATTAAATTATAATTACTATATATAAGATAAATCTTATAAACTTTTAATACTCCTTAACTTCCACTTTTAACACACTTTTTATGTTCTTAAGGAGTTCCACGCTAAAGAGGAGGATGTTTAGGAACACACCCTTTAAAAGGTTATACCGTTTAGCGATTTTCTTAATATACTAGTTATAGATTAGTTAAAGCTTTTATTTACCCCAGTCCTTAATTACTTAAATATTAATAAAACTGGAGATCTCTCCCTTTTTATAAACTTTATACCATATGTAGAGCTCTTATATAATTACTTTTACAGTTTTATAATGTTCCTTTATAAATATTATAAGGTAGTTATTTACGTAAAAGAGTATAAATACAGTTTTACTCTTATTAAACGTAAGGTATAGCTCCTTATTTAATAAGGTAAGGTTAAGCTCTTTTAATATTAATGTAAACTCCTTATACTATAGTAATAGTAAGTCTTATAGGTTATATAACGTTTATTTAAGCTTATAATAGAAACCTTCTTCTTTAAAGCTATCTGGGAGCTTACACATTATTAGGGAGTTATCGTCTTACATGGTGTATAAGAAGGCCTAGATTACATTAAACTGCTAGACTTCCAGGTCTTATTAAACGGTAAACGCTATTATTATCCTAAATAAATAAGCAGTTAAAGTTACTATATAGGTGTTTTAAAGCGTGTTAACCTTTTAAAGGTCACCTTTTACGTAGATTTTAGCTTTACACTTTTTAAGTATGTTATCTTTATAGAACTTATAAGTGAACACCTATTTAAGTAAGAGCAGCTGTAAGAGTACTGTAACACACTTTATCTTACACTACGTTCCTTTATAAAGGAGGTACCGTATCTTAACTTAATATACCTCTTTAAACTTAAGGCTAAGCGTATAATTTTCAAGATCCCTCTAATATTTTAAGAGCTGTAGTTTAAAAAGGTTATCTTTATAAAAGTAAGGTAAGCTTAAAGTTACGTTAAGCCTTACCTTTACTTAAAACACTACCGCTTAAAACACAGTATATAACGTCCTGTAAGCTTTACTCCCTTCTTTAACCACCGTTTACTAATTAGGTAAAAACGTTATAAAAAAGCCTGTAAAGCTTTTATTAAAAACTAGGTGGTTAATCCTTATTTTATTATAAATTTAAATAATAAATGTATAAATTACTAACTTAAGCGATTTAAGGGGAGCTAACTGCCTTTAAAGTCTCCTACTTTATCTTAAAGCAGGAGGGTAGTTAATTTATAAGTGTGTGTTTTATATTTTTAACTTTATTATTATAATAGTATCTTTAGTTAAATCTTCTAATAGGGTATCTTTATACTCCTTTAAAGCTTTATGTTTAAAGGTTATAAACGTCTTATTATAACTATCCTCTTATAAATAGCCACTTTCTTTAAGATTTATACATAGCTTTATATTATTAGTAAAAGCCCTATTTAACTGTTCTAGAGTTTTTTATTATCTAAACCCTTACTTAAAGAGCTCCTTAATCTCTCTAAGCTTATTATAATCTACAGAAGGTGATTTAACACACTTATTAGCTAGGTGAGGGTATAAGCCTTAAGTTTAAGGTTAAGTTTTAACCTCTAACGTTAACTCTAGGGTTAAAAGTCCTGGTTTAATATTTATAAAGCTTTCCTTAAGCTTTATAAACTTATCCTTAATTTAAAGGAGCGCTGCTCCATCTCTAGGCACGCTCACCCCTAAGTTCTAACCCTTAAGAGTATTTTCGTTATTAGATTTAAATGTTAAAGCTTTATTATCAGTAGGTGTAGGTGTGGCGTCTAGGTTTAGAATATTAGTGAGAAGCTTAGGTATAGATAAAGCGTCTTATATCTACAGCTCGATTTTAATAAAGTTAAGTAGCTGTTAAGTAACTTATATTAACAGTACCTTTACTTCCTTACTCTCCTTCTTATAAAAGAGCTTCTTATTAAATATTATATTACACATTGTAAGCACTGTTTTCAGTTACAGGTATTAAATGCGGTAAATGTTAAAGGTTACGTATCTAACTAAGTACTTAATATACCCTTAAGGTTTAGTCTTAAAATTAAACTTATCCTACTCTACCTCTTACCTTTTATTAAGAATGTAAGCTTAGCACCTGTAAGTGTAAATCCTACTTTAATCTAAGTGGTAATTGTCAGCTAGGTTTCTATTAAGCTTACCTAATAATATGTATTATTAGAAGTATTATTTAAACTATTTATAAAGCTTCTTATTAAGTGACGTCTAGTCGTTTCGTCAGCTAGGGCTTATCTTATATAAGTAGGTAGCTGTTTATATGTATTTAGGCCAGATTGATTTAAGAAGGTTTACTCCCTCCCTTATTTTAATAGATTTCACAATTAGCTTCTAGCCTGCATACTTACTCCCACCGTTCAGTTCGTGTGTATATAACAAAGTGGCTTTAATTTTAATTCCTTCTTTAATCGCCCAGAGCTAATATAGTGTATATCCCCTAATTACGATTATTAAAGTCTCTTAATCTTAACGTATAATATACATAATAAGCCTAAACTGCCGTTTCACCCAATTCACAAAGCTTTTAATAGTTTTAAACACTTCTAGCCTTTTCTTATCCTCTAGTGGATAATAGAAGAGCTTTCCACTATACTTGTCCTTAACTATAAGTAAGTAAATTAATCTATCTTATACTCTTTTAAAGTAGAAGAGGTCTTAGCTGATTTATAAGAACGGGTGATGGGAGAAACCTTTAAAATGGCGTTTTAAAACGATTTATTACAAGTGTATAAGTATATAATATTTACAGTTAATAATCTTTATACCTGTAATTATAACATTACGTGCTTATTTAATAAGTTTCTTAAAAGCTTTTAACTTTAAATACCCTGCCTAGGTGTGCTAAAGGTGCTTTATGTCTTCTTAAGGGCGTAGCTATTACTGTAAATGCCTTACTCCTCATTTTATTATAGTTACTAACATAGTACTTATAGCACTTATAATAAGAGGTATTAGGAAGTTTAAATAAGTGAAAACAGGAGTGTATTATAAGAATATTAAATTATACTATCGCTTAAGCTTCTTTAACACCACGTTCTTTTCTATATTACCGTAGTGAAATATATAGTTAAACTTATAATATTAAGCTCTAACTTTAGTAATTAAAGCTTTTAAAATAATATTAACGTGGAAACCCTTTATAACAGTTACATTATTAAGTATTAGATCTTCGCTATCAGTTCCCTTAAAGCTTATAAGCACCTTTAAGATCACTTACTTACTATATTTAAAGATTAGGAATAAGCTAATCCCTACTTAAATATAATCTCCAGCTTTAGCACACTAGAAGCTCCCCTTAATTAAGAACGATTTACGATTAATAAAGTATATTACTTTATAATTATTAATTAAGGTGTTGTTAAAGAGTAGGTGCCTAGTGAAACCTATAATAGAGAATTACCTTACCACCTTAATAATCACTTTTATTATATAAGTATTAATTACTGTAATGTTAATAGATCCTGGGAACTTTAAAGCGCTTAAGTGGTCTTAACCTTAAGTAATTAAAACAGCTCCCCATTTCTCTTAACAGGATTAACGAACTTTTAATTACTTAAAGTTTATAAATTACGTTTTAATCTTCTCCCTTATTTTAAATCCTAATATCTTAATACACTTAATGTAAGTAAGAGCGTTTAAAAGTAATTTAATAATTACCAGGTGTAAGATCTAACAGTTTATAAGCTCCTATAGGTGTTTTCTTCTATAAGGACAGTCTTTCTTAAAACTTTAACTGGTCTTATTAAGTGTTTTAAAGCGGTCGCCAGTAAAGAAGACTCCACCTTACTTACTATTACTAATAGTGTATTTCGCTTTATAGATCTGCGTAAAGAAGATATAAGTGTAATCTGTGATTTTAAATGTTAAGCGTTTTATAATTTCCTACTCTATTAGTTTAAAAAGCTTTTAATTTACCTATTAGGGCGTTATACACACCGTGATAGTTCTTAGCCAGTCTTTAATAGTTAAAGGCCCCTAGATCTCTGTGATTTCAAACGCTTTTACCTTATAATAAACCGTTTCCCAATCCTTAATCCACTACTCTTTTAATACGTTAATATTCTTAGCCTGTTCTATCACTATATAATATTCCTGGCGGATCTGGGAGGTAAGGCTTATCTTACTAAGCTTAAATCGCTATTAAAGGAAGCGCATAAACGCCTAAATTATATATCTACTGTTCTAAATCATCTTTTACATAGCCAGTTCCCTAAAGCTCTTATTAACTATATAATTAACCCAGTTCTAAATATATCAGTATAAGCTAATAGTTTTAATAATAACTGTAATAAAAGTGGCAGTTTCGTTTACTAAGCACTTATATTCCTCCTTAACATCTTATTATATAATTGTAATAAACTCTAACTTATCCCTAACTGTCTTTAAAGATAGGGTTATTAACTTCTAGTATTTGTGGGTGAAGATATATAATTTAGTCGCCTTCTTTTAACACTTATTAACAAGCTTATAGATTATTGGAACGATTAGCTTAATATATAAATTAGTTACGTTAGGAGTAGTAGGATTAATAAGGTGTTAGATCCCTTAATTTATCGTATGGTATTTAAGAGTTTTAAACTAAGAGGGCCACTTTTACGTACTCTTAAGCTTCTAACTGTTAGCTAGAATACTCTGGTAAAGGGCGTTTTCTTCCACTATAATAGGCGATTTAAAGGATTGGTAAAAGGGTTTTACAGAGGGCGCTGCTTGTAAGCGTCTTAATTAATTAGTTCCACACTTTACTTAGTCGGACAGAGCTAGGCTTATAACTGTGGAACGTTTTAGCTGAGGAACGAGGGGCTTAGGAGCAGCGGAAGTGTAGTTGTAAAGTGACTTGATTTTGGTAGAAAAGGGGAGTGCGAAGCACTCCCCATTTATATATAAATGGAAGCTCCCTGTGTGTGGGGAGAGCACATGATCCAAGGCCCCTGCGCTCCAGGCAAGCCTGGAGCGGTAAGGCGCCTGCGCGCCTGAGCGCTAAGAACTGCCGCTGCAGTTCGACAGTAATATAGGTAACACGGCTGGTTAACCCTGAAT
>Ga0247758_1000896_pt1 | contig 25087 bp, 27 predicted proteins | sample UWRJL156409C4_FD_180950 | JGI IMG/M metagenome (GOLD analysis project Ga0247758, IMG submission 180950) | Plant litter microbial communities from Arlington Agricultural Research Station in Wisconsin, United States - UWRJ-L156-409C-4 | ecosystem: Environmental > Terrestrial > Plant litter >... | reverse complement strand
GGGGGGGGGGAGGTGGTAGGTAACTACTGCGGCGGGTAAGGTTGTGGGTAGGGAACTCCGGAGACCACGGCGGGGATGGCAACATGAACGGGGCTCTGCGCCCGGTTGAACAGGCCAATCAATCGCCTCCCAACCGACGGCTCTAGCTCTGTCCCGTCCCGTGCGATCTTGACCTCTCGGTTCGAGTTCCACGGGTTTCGCAGCCCCCTTGTCCGGTAGAACGGTAGCCGTGCCGTCGAGAGCCACTCGAGCCGGAAGGGCTTGCCCCACGCTTTGGGCTCGCCACCGCCACCCGCGCCTTCCTGGCCGCTCTTGATGCTGCTGCCCGTTTCCCCACCGCTAACCGATCCGCCGCCGGAGCCGTCCTCGTCGCCCATACCTCCTCCGCCGGCGCCGGCGCCCTGGTCGCCACGCTCCGCCTCCCAGAATATGGTGCCCCTTGCCGAGTCATCAATAATACGACCCTTTGGCGCGAACTCGGTCGCCTCCGTCGGGATTGCCCTGGGCAGATCGCCATCGCTAGCTGGCTGTACCTTGGGCGCAAACTCGATGGCCTCGTCAGGGTCGTCAATGATCGGGGATACCATACGCGCATAGCCAAAGTACTCGCCCGACTTGTTTGCCGAGAATATCAGGTAGACATTTTCCGCACTCTGCAAAGCCAGGAGCAATCCATTTAGTCAGCCTGCGCATTCAATAACCAGCCCGAGACCCGGGATTTCAGTCGACCCTAGCCGCCAAGCACGCACCTTGAATGCCTTGTTCAGCGTCGCCTCGTTGTGAGACTGCGTCGCCCAGATACCCGTCCGGGCGCTCAGCTCGATGTCCTCGATAGTCAGACTCTTGAGGACGAAGAATCTGTCCCTCAGCGGATGGCTGCTCTCTACCGCAGGGGCGTTCGCAAGTCCATGTTCTCCGTGCCCCGATGCCGCCACCGGAAGGGGGTTTCTCGTACCCTCCTCTTCACCATCCTCTTCTCCCGTAGCTGTCTCTGCAGGAGCATCCCCTTGTGCGGTCGACGCGGCCGGCCCAGTCGGGGCCGTAAGTCCTGCTGGACCCTCGACCGTGCTCTTTCGCAGTCGGCTCACGAGTCGGACCGAGTGGAATTTGGAGTCGTGGAGTTTTCGCTGGGCGGCTATGCTTGCCTGCTCATCCTTGAAATTGGCAAAGGCACAGTTGCTCTTGGAAATGAGGAACAGCGACTCCAGTTCTTCTGCCTCCTTACATACGTGATGTACCAGACTCATAAGGTCGGTTTGGGGCGGAAGATTTCCGATCCATATGGCATGGCCTGCGGATACCGATTCGTTAGCTCCATGCTCTCCCGCGAGCCTTCGGGGACAGGGCGAAAGGGGGAAAGGAGGCTTACCGCTCTGTCGTGGTTTCCGAGGAGGGCCACGAACTATGCTGTGCCGACCCTCGCTCTCGGGCCAAGAGGCCTGATTACCTTGGCCGGGCTCGGCAGGGGAGGCGCTGCTACCTACCTGACCGATGGCATGAGGTGGTGGAAAGACCTGTCTCGAGTCCATCTGTTGTTGCGGGCTGGACACAGCGTATTGCGCCAATAACGGCTGCGTGGGCCCCTGACCGGGGAAGTGAGCCGTTTGTGGATAATAGTATTGCGCCGCGGCGTGTGGCTGTTGGCCAACCATCACGGCATTTTGGTAGTAACCCATGTCGGCCCTGGAAGATATGCTTGCCGGGGCTGGTTGGGGGGCCATGGGTGTCGGATAAAAATGGCCTAGGTGGCCATGCTGCTGCGCCAGGTAATACTGTTGTGCCGGCACGGGGGCTGTAGCCTGTGTGCCGTATGGGGATACAGGGGACGACATGGCGATCGCGTTGTATCGCGTATGACCCTGGCCGTACGGCCCTGGCCTGTAGGTGCCTTGAGGTTGCGGCAAAGCTCCCATCATAGCGTTCATGTCGAACGGCTGCCCTCGAGACAACCCGTGTGGTTGTTGCGTCATATCGAGTTGTGACGAAAAGGCGTGCTGGGGACTGCCAGACTGTTGATGAAGATATGTTGGCGGGAGTGCGGGATGGCCCTCAACGATGACTCGGCCCGGCCCTGACCCTGCGGTGGAAGACGCCTGGAAGGCGCAAGTAGTTGGGTCCTGCTGGTCGTACTGTGCCGGGAGGCCGGGCTGGAGCGGCGTATCTCCCATCTGAGCGGAAAGCGTCGCGCGGGTACCCCGGTTGGTGTTTGCGGCGAGAGGACCAGTAGAGTGTGTGTCGAGCCTCCTGACAGAGCCACCAGAGCGGGCGTGGCGCGCAAATCTTGTCACTCGGGTTTGGCACACGAGAAACGGCGCGCACAGCGAGACAGTTGCGCCGTACGCAACTCGCAGGATCCGAGGGCCGTGTGTGTGCGGTGCGTCAAGCTAGGTAGGGGGAGAAAACCCTGGCCACTGGATGGCAACCGCGAGTCTGTCCCACCAGGAACAGGAGTGACTTGCGGAAAGGTGTCTGATGGCAAGATGAGGTAGAAAGACGCTGTCCAGCGAAAGCCTCGGGGTCCTCCAGATACTTTTTCTTTTTAGCTTCTGGCCGATCCCCATGTTAGGCGTCCAAATGTAGCGGCAGGAACGAGCCCGACTAGTTGCTGTACAGGGCGGGGGAGAGGAGGAGGATTGGCCACTCGTTGCTCTTCAAGGTGCTGTCCAAGAGTCGCCTCCCTCTGAGCGGCTCCCGTGGAGCGGGATGACGCTCCCAGGAGAACCTGGAGGCGAGGTGATGCGTCAACAGTGCGGAGAAACCATGTGCTTCGCTGAGACCAACGTCAAAGAGGCGCGACCTGGTGCCGAACCAGTGGCCTGTGGCGCGCCGTTGCTGGGCTGAGCCGCGGGCGCCAGCCCGATAAGTGATAGATGCGGGTACGGAACAAGTCGCAATGAACCAGCGCCCCTAGCCGCACAGTGTGAAGGTCGAGAGCTCATCGGAGGGCTGGCTCTCTGCAGTGTTAGCATGCAGGGAGTGAATGTGCTTCGAGTCCCTGCCGAGAGGGACGTGGGAGCGGAGCGGAGTGGGTGGCGTGGATGAAGAACGAGGCAGTCGACTCGTCCCCTCTCCCCTTCCTGCTAGATCCGTATGGGCTACCCTTCGGGACATTTCCATGATTTCCTCTGCCGCAGATACAGACACCAGCCCGGCATCCCGGGAAGCTGGCCCCAGGATGAGTGACACCCGGCGAGCGGCAGGCCAGAAAAGTGAACACACAACGTGGCCAAGGATCTGCACTGACCATAAGGGTGGCCAACCCCTTGTAGGGCTCGGCACTCATGCTTCCCAAGGCACGAGAGGAGGCAGAAAATCTCCTGCGGGAACATATGTACCTCCGCTTGCAGGGTAAGAGGTCACCGAGGGTAGTGGCTGTGCGAGTGTAGAGTACTGTCCGGTATAGTACGAAATACACACGCCGGTCATGTGTTACTGCAACGAACAGCTGCTTCCTCCTCATGTATATCCTCTCGATACCCACAACCCTATTCGCAAAGTAGCCGCCCACTGGGGATGACAGGGGGAACCAAACGTTTGAGGGTTCGGGACAGGGACGGCGTAGCGGCAAAGTTGGAAGCGGAGAAGGGTGATGGTTCAAACGGGTAACGATGGGCACTCGCCTTCGCCACCTGCTGCCAGGTTGCCGCAGTGGCTTTCGAAGACTGTGCACAGAGCGATGCCCATCGGGTGGAGCTCTACCGTCTGCAGAGTGCAATACTCGACGATCTGGGCCTCCAAGATCAAGCACCTGCCGCATCAAGGGCCAACTCGCATTCCTCCCATTTCAGATCGAGGCCTGGCTCGTTTGGAAAAGTATCTGCGCATGTTTAGCGGCAGGATAATGCTCCTTGATAGGCCATGAAGAGGCACCTCTAAGACTTGTCGCCGCGAAAATGGGAGTCGTTGGGGGCCCAGAAGCACCTAGATCTCATTTTCTTTTCCTCTGTCAAATTTGTCCTCGGCTCAAGGCAGTGGACTCGGGTTGCTAAGGTCGCACCGACTGGGTCGTTGAGCTCCCCTTTCATTGGTAATAGCGGAGGTTGTTGCGCCTCCGCGTTATAAAGTAATAATAGTTGCAGCACGGAGCAAGCACGGAGCAAGCACGGTGGCTCCCCCATGACAAAAAAACAGGTACACCAAGATGTTCGAATGCAAGTCCTTTAGTCAAAACACGACCAAATAATTTGAACAAAGTACCAGAATATACCCCAAAGACATGAAAGAGTTTTTGCTAAATTTTATTTGAAAAGATCAAGTTATTGTGGTGCTATCTCAATTGCAATTCTTCCCTCAATAATGATTTTGGGAGGGGTTAAGGTTTTTGGTGTACCTGTTTTTTTGTCATGGTGGAGGGTGGAAATGCCAGGTGTGAGATAAAAGATTGACCCGGGGTGATGTCATGGGGGCGATCTTGCTGGTCTGCCGTAGCCTCAAAAGGCGCAGGCAAGTCCCATATTCGGCCGGTTTTTGGGAAGACACACCGTACTTGTACAGCCCTCTCCAAAGCAGAGTCCCTCGAGTGTACTCGTACGTCAAAAAGCAGGGGAAGTACAGACTAGTCAATGGAAGTGGCCAATAGCCAACTAGCTTGAGCGGACTATGACGCCACACCCTCCTCATGAAGAACTCCCGCAGGCGCGTAGTAGGGGGTGCATATAGCAGCACGCACGGCCAGCTCCCATCACGCAAAGAATCATCCATCGCCAGCGGAAACCAGGGAGCCGCCAATTTCACCCCACACAGCCAGCGGACCTTTTCTTCCGGTGAGAGAGAGGCACTTGGTGAAATCCTGCTTCAACAACAGATTAATTTCTGCTTGCATTGCACGGTCTTACCGCACTGGCTTGCCTTGCCCTGGCCTACGCAGTTGAATGATAAATGCATCCGAACTCACTAATACACCAGAGTGCTTACTTGGCTGTCCCTGCGGTCGTTGCGGGTCTCGTCAAATTCATGCTTGGTTGAGCGTACAAAAATGCCCGCCCTTTCGCAAGTTCGCAGCAATCCGGGAGAACAGGTTTGTCTGAGCGAGTTCTATGCTCCCAGGTGAGTGCAGACCTGGCCCTAGCTTCCTCCTAATATACATAGCTGGATGTACAATCCGCTTCAGTCTTTCTTGAGGGGCAGCGTGACTTCCTGAATCCCATCTTTCGTGATGATCATCATCTGCAGACCGTCTCCAACCTCGATATGACGCTCCACTGCACCGTCGAAAGCGTCCTTGACAAGAGTCTCGACCTCGTTGCGAGACAACGGCTTGCGCTCACGCTCTTGGAGAGCGTGGCCTTCGCCGCTGCCAGGGATATACTGGTTCTTGAAGTTGACCTGGTTATCGAGAAAGGGCATTATCAAGCTTGCCGCTGCACCACCTGCACGGCACTGTTCCCGCTCGTAGCTGCCAACTGGATCGTACGAGTAGACTGCCCCCTTGCCCTGCTCATCCAGACCGCCCAGGATCGCATAGGCGTAGTACGGGAAGAAACGCTTCTGGTATAGGATGGTCGACAGTCGTTGCGCGCAAGCCTTCACGCTCATCGGCTTGCCATGGCGATATTGGTACATTTTGCAGATGGCATCGAGTCGCTCCTTCAAGGCCTCCCCGTCCGCCGCGAAACCCACCACCGAGAGAGCAATTGTCGCGTCATGCTGGTCTGCTGTCGTGCCGCCGATCTTGAACACTTTGGGGTGGTAGCGAGAATTGATGCTGTAGCCCGATGTCAGGCGGGTGTCGCCCGCCATGATTGTGAAGTCGGCACCTGCGATGGCGAGCGTCGAGCCGCCGTTGTCGGTGTAGCTATGGGACAAGGTTAGCTACTGGAGCTGCAATGCCGCATCGAACATATGCTCGTAGATGTGGGGGCAAGCTCTTACGGGTCAAAACGATGTTCCCGGGCACCTTCGGGCGCCTGGGCTCGTGGCGTGTCGCTGAAGGAGTAGTTGGGCCCGTTCATGATCGGGTTTTGGCTGAACATGGCCATGATGGCGCACCGTTTAGATTAATCGGAAATCGGATCAAGGTAAAAGGACGTATGTGCTTCTGCGACGGGCAGGGCGATGATGGGAGTTTGCAAAGGTAGGCGTGGAAGCTGTTGTTTGCTGAGCTTGCGCAGTGAAGCGTGAGGAAGGCTGAGGTGTTCGCAGTGGTGCCGTGCGCGTCAGCTGCAGCCTGATCTACCCTGAGCTAGCAGGAACCAGCTGCAGCAGCTCGAGCTGCAGCTGCCGATTGATGACTCAGCAAGGACACAAGGGTTCTTGGCCACGCCAACCAGCACTGGGCAAGCTGTTGGACAATTGCGAGCCGAATCTTTTTGGGGTTACTTCTGTTGTTGTCAAGACTGAAAGTGCTGCTCATCAGTGCCTTATTCAAGTTCACCGCAAATCGATCTGGCCAACATCATCATCGGGCGCGTTCGTCCAGCATACCCCAAGTTATAGGACTTTGGGGGGCGACCCTCTTAGACTATCGTCTGAGAAGCAGCTCCTATCACCTCGATCGGCGTCTTCCTGACCAAGCTGGCTTCCTGTCCTCGTCCGCTTGTCGGGTTCGCATTTGCACCATGGCTCGCGATGTCCGAAGCCGCGCTCTGCAGCGCATTGCGGCTCTTTCTGCCACAAGTCCATCAACGCCATTCGACAGGTCAGACCTTAGCAAGCTGTGTAAGGCTGCTCCCGGCCATGCACGCTCCAACTCGGCCATCAACGGCCACCAACCGCCGCCTCCTTCCAAACTCGACGTGGGCCGCATCCCCATGGTGAGTACCGACTGGTGAGCAGCTTCATGCTTGGACTTCGGCCCGCTGATTACATGCCGCAGACAATTAGCGAGTACGAGGTTCTCCTGGCCCTCTGCAAAGCTGCCCCGGTCCTTCGGTCTTCCCAGAGCGCCCAGAAGCTCTCTCGACACCTGATCCCATACCTCCAGGATGCCCACATCCAGGCCTTTGCGGCCTCGCCGTTTTTCCGAAAGATCGAGCCGTCCCCAACGGAGTCCCTGAGCTACCACGTCACTGCGGCCTTGCTGTCTTTGGGGGTCCACCATGCCGATGTGCAACAGACAATCTCTCACAATATTACCACGTTCCTCAGCACCTGCGCCCGCGCAACCGAAAGCGTCTCCCAGGCCGACGAGGATGACCCCTCGGCCCTGGAAGATGCGATCAGGACAGCGACCATCACCACGGCCCTTCTCGGTTTTCTGGATGCGACATGCGCGCAGGCTGAGTTCTGGCGGACCGGGGGTCGTCTGGCCCTCGTATCCCGCCTCCGTGACCTGCTATCCCAATCCTTCCTGGTCGCCGTGGAGACTGCCTTTTCTACGATCCGAAACTCGCATTCCCACGACCGACGCATTCGGGAGTGGAAGCGGTGGCTACGGCACTATGAAGACATTGGCCGCCCCCTAGGAGCTATGCTGCTTCAGCGGAGCTTCATGTGGCTTCTTGTTGCTGTGACGTCTCTGTTAGTTGCCGAGGAAGATGCCCTACGGGATTCGCATGTTCTCGATGTGCTCATGTCGGGAGTGGGCTTGCGCCGGCCGCTGACGTCGAAGAGCGGAGAAGCTGATTTTCGCTCTGTAGAGATCTACGCTACCGTTGCTATCGATCAAATGAACTACCTTGAGTCGAGTGCTGACTTTGACAGTCTCTCGCCAGCCAAGCAAAAGCTCGCCTTTGCCGTCAAAGCCTGCGTCCTGATCAGCTACCTCAATGCTTCCACTTTGAACGATGATGCGGCCGACAGCGATGTTCTCATGACCTGGCTTGAAGATACACTGGGGGATCCATCCGGTATGGCCGACGAGGAGTTGGCGTGTGCTGTACTGAAGTCCATGGCGTTGCTTTGCCGGGTGTCCTCTTCGTACGCGATCAATGTGAGCCGCCTCCTGCCTGCCTTCATTCTTCGCAGTGGGGCAAAAAGCCACATAGTCACTGTGGCCTCAAAGTGTCTCGCATACGTCTTGCAAATGCTCTCGAAGGACGTAGTCATCACGACTTTATACACTCTTGGCAATGTTCTGAGCCCTGGAAACCAGCACCAAGCTATCAATGGCGTTGACAGCGACTCCCGGCACGCTACACAAGATATCTCTCATCTCGGTGCGGGAAGACCATCTACAGGTAGTTCTCTATCTTTGCAGGGATCGGGCGATGAAGAGTTGTCAATGGTCCAGGGGAATGTGGTTCAGGCAATTTGTGAGATCGCCAGCACCTGCAAGGACGAGAAGATCACGGGCCTAGCTCAGTCAATGTTGGCGCAGAAAATTGTCAAATTCACCAGTCCCATCGACCCCAGGCTTGTGGTCGGAGCCGCTGCACTGGCACTCAATGGCGGTACATCGGAATTCCGGTATCTTCTAAGGGGATTGACTACTGTTGCACACGACGCGGTCGTCGAGAATAGGGAGGGAGTGTTGAATGCGGCAGGTTCCCATATCGTCCGTCCACTGTGCCGTAAGTATAAGACTAACTGGCTTATAGGTTATGAAAGCCAGAAACCACATCTCAGCGAACGTCCGACGGGACTCTCCCCTCTACGACATTTACTTGGAGCACTTGCTTGATGGTATCATCTCCCAGGGAGACGCCCATAGTCACCAGTTCCACCAGGCCAAGGAATCGGACGTCGAGCTGGCTGCGCGTGAGATTTCTCAGCTCCTCCAACCGCTGGCCGTGTTCATGTCGGCAAATGACCTCGCCTTTGATGACGCTACCGATGATGACACGCATACAATGCTTCGAGACGCGTGGTTCAACATCGTTGTCCATGGCTTTAACCCTACAACCGAGCGTGGCGACCAGTACGTGGACGAGCTGAGAATAATGGCCATACACTCGCCGCCACTAGTGTTGGAGAGTCGCGGAGAGCAGAACGAGAGTGACATTGAGCTGAATCCCATCCTGCGGAGAGGGGAAAGCTCGGATCGTGAATCTCTTCGGAAAAAGCAGCTGGCAGAGCAGATACCGCAACGAAGCAGTGAGATCAGGGGCCTTAGCTATCGAAAGGTTATATTTCTGCAAGCCGCACATCTCGTCGAGAGCCTAAGGGCGGACTCTGGCGACTGCACCAAGGCGCTATCTTATTTCCTTGAGCCCAGCATGCGACGGGGCGATGTCAGCCGCACCATGGATGGTATCATGAATGTCGTGATGGACAGGTACCTGAAGAAAACCCTCAGCGCGTCGAACCCGACCTTCTCGGCTCAGTACGCAGCGAGCCAGCTCGCCAAGATATTCTGCGGGTGCTGCCACCGGATAGAGCGAGTTCAGCAAGCAGCGTACGGCTGCGCCGATCGCTTGATCAGGGAGATACCCTCGGCTCTTTGCCAACGGTCTTCAATATTTGCTCTTCTTGAGCTCCTCTCGTTGATGTGGTCCAGTTGTCTCGAAGCTGAGACGGATCGCTACGAGCCTAGGACCACGTTTGAATCTGCGCGAGGGGACGTCGTTGTTGAGCTTTCTGACGACTACGAATTTAGGCTCCAGACGCTTGAGGCGCTGCACGCAAAGGCAAAGACTTGGTTGACAAGTGCCATCGACATTGCCCCTGCCGACGTCAAAGGGCTTTTGCAGACTTATCTCTCCGAATATGACGATGAAAATGCTTACGGCCATATGTCACTTGGACGATCTTTTGCCGTCGATATAGGATCCATTATCCCTTCGACTGACCAGAGGCTGTCATCGCTGGATATTCTGGGGCAATGCTCCATCAACACCGCCTCGGACTTCATGGCGCAGTACACGAAGCGCCAAGAATATCGGTACTCCGAGGCGTTACCAGATCACAGTCTGGAATGGCTGAGCTTCATGCGTCTCGATCGCAGGTCATCGTTTCTTCCCGCATCTGACAACGAGAGTGCCGATGCTTTGACGGCTCTAGCTCACATCGAAAGACGTATCCTCAGTCGGAAGGTGACCGCTCTCGCGGACGTGCGGGACATCCTCCGTCGTGCCGCCGCTCTCCTCTGTCGGAGTGAGCATGACGAATGCTCTATCGTGCACTATCTCGTCAGCATCCCCTTTGCCATGTTTACGAAGCAATCCATTAAGCTCGGTGTTTCTCTCTGGCTTGGGGTCATGAACGAAAACCCGAGAATGGACCCACGCATCTTGGCCGAGATTGCCCAACAGTGGGAGCTCAGTGTTCAGAGGAGGCGCGGGCTCTTCAGCGCCACCATCACGAATCCCGACCCTTTCTACCTCAGGGAGGAATTCGCCCCGAGCGATAGCGCTGCTCTTGCGAAGAGGAGGCAACATGTTCACGACGTGCTGGCTCCCCACACATGGCTTTTACAGTTCCTGAGTAGTCATTACAATGCGACCCGGCTTGGGAACCCGGACACTCACCATATCTTCCTCCGCGTTATGGACGTAACTCTTGATGCCCTCAGGCACTCGACACCTCATCCCATGGCAAGAGAAATCCGATTTCAGACAATTCTCCTCGGATTGAAGGTGCTCAAGACTAGCACGACGATTGGTGCCATTGCCCAGTGGCGACTGAAGGATTTACTTCTTTCTGCAGGTCTCGGCTGGTTCAACGCAGCGCCGCGTTGGTCGTTTGGCAGCAATATTCTGCAGCTAAGGACCGAGATCCGGCTCATTTCGGATGTTCTGATGGCCTTGAAACCCACAGCCCACATTGGCGCACAGGCTGTGGGGGGTATCAGGTCTCTCCTCTCGAAGGAGAAATTGTTACAACTCCTCCTTGAGAACGAGCAATCCAGATTGATGGTTTGGGCACACCCGCTAAATGAACCGCTAAGGTCTCAGCTGCCATCGCCATCTGCGCATACCCACAAGTCTACGATCGAAGTGAGTCCATTTCCCCTCCGTGAGGATTTCTTTCTCCTTTCGCTAACTAGTGACCTACCTAAAAAGGCCGCCATTCAACCACTCGTTCGAATAGCGTGGGCGGAAAGTCCGTCGCTAGCAGTGCATCTAACGGGTAGGTTTCAGTATCCTCGCATCCATAAGGAGGTTCGGTGGCTGCTGTTGAACTTTACGGCAAAGGCGGTCACCGAACCTGAAGCCCTCGCGGTTCTCATCGACGGCTCTCTGCCTGTGGATGTCAGCTTCCAGCTGAAGGTAAGTAATCTAGGCCAAGATTTGCTTCCCCAACCTCTTCGTCTAACAATGCCGAATTATAGTACTTGCTTTTCTGGGCCCCGGTTAACCCCATCACCGCGGTGACATTCTTCTTGCCAACATATCGGAACCATCCATACTTGATCCAGTATGCTATGAGGGCATTAGAAAGCCACTCTATTGATGTGACATTTTTCTATGTGCCCCAAATAGTCCAGACTCTCCGGTACGACGCCCTCGGCTATGTCGAACGTTATATTCTCGAGACGGCGCAGTTTTCCCAGCTGTTCGCCCATCAGATTATCTGGAATATGAAAGCGAACGCCTACAAAGACGATGACTCTCAAATTGTAAGTTCCGGTTTCCTACGTGCTCGGGGCACCGTCCTTTATGTATTTGCAGGAGCTCATACAGATATCACCAGCCCGATGCCATCAAGCCGACTCTGGATAAGGTAATGGGACACATGATTGACAGCTTCTCAACCGTCGATCGCGAATTCTTTGAGCGAGAATTTGCTTTCTTCGACGAGGTTACTGGCATATCCGGGAAACTCAAGCCATTGATCAAGAAGTCGAAGCCGGAGAAAAAGCAAAAGATCGAGGAAGAACTCCGGAATATCAAGGTTGAAGTTGGTGTGTATCTGCCAAGCAACCCCGAAGGCGTCGTGATCGGTATCGATCGGAAATCCGGCAAGCCGTTGCAGAGTCACGCCAAAGCCCCATTCATGGCAACCTTTCGCATCAAGAAAACTAAGGGTGGGGCGGAAGAGTCGGACGAAGCAGTGCTTGAGGGTGAAGGCAAAGCCAAGATCGCTGTACAGGAGACCACAGTCGAGGTGTGGCAGTCGGCAATCTTCAAGGTGGGCGATGATTGTCGCCAGGATGTACTGGCGCTGCAGATGATCGCGGCTTTCCGGGGGATCTTCCACAGTGTTGGCCTCGATGTCTTTGTCTTCCCCTATCGCGTCACTGCCACGGCTCCCGGTTGCGGCGTGATTGACGTCCTCCCCAACTCGATTTCCCGAGATATGCTTGGGCGCGAGGCCGTCAACGGGCTCTACGACTATTTCATATCCAAGTACGGCAACGAGGATTCACTCCGCTTCCAGCAGGCACGCAACAATTTTGTGAAGAGCATGGCTGCTTACTCGGTTATCTCGTTCCTTCTCCAGTTCAAGGATCGCCATAATGGCAACATCATGATCGACGATGCAGGACATATCCTCCACATTGATTTTGGCTTTTGCTTCGACATCGCTCCCGGCGGTATCAAATTTGAACGGGCCCCCTTCAAACTAACATCCGAAATGCTTGCTGTCATGGGTGGAGGCCCAGAGCACCAGTCGTTCAAGTGGTTTGAAGAGCTATGTGTCAAGGCATTTCTCGCTTCTCGACAATACACGGACAAGCTGTCGCAAATTGTGCTGTTGATGATGGACAGCGGCCTGCCATGCTTCAAGCCGGAGACAGTGACGCACTTTAGGGAGCGTTTTGTACTGGAGAAGAATGAGCGTGAAGCTGCCGAGTTCATGAAGGATTTGATCAAAAAGAGTCATGCCAGCTACTCAACCAGCTTCTACGACCAGTATCAACTCTTGACAAACGGGATCCCGTTCTGAGATATAACCTTTCCGGTCGTATGTATTTCGTATCATATAGTAGTAGTCTTAAAAGTTGAGACCCCCTCGTCTTGCGAAAGGTGATTCTCTATAAATTCTATCTAAAAGCTCCCGATGGCCGCCAGCTAAAACGCTGACACATGCTGAACAAGTGCTATCTATCTGACCTGCTGTTCCAGATGGGTGGGTAGGTTGTAGCTTGCGTAATCCACGTGGACAAAGGCCCTGTCTACAATTGGCACCGATTCCAGGACATACTGTAAACTCTCGCTATGTCTTGTTGTTAGTGTTGTAACAGCAAAGTGCATGGCGGTGCTAAGAGGGAATTTAGTACCTCAAATCATGACTATCTTTGAGCTCCGTGCTTGCGTCCAAAACAATGTCCACCTCAACGTTTAGCTTATCACCTGCATGGTAAGCCTGTAGTCCCTGTATTTGTTTGATCGTTTTCGCAAAGCGCATTGTAAGATATAACACTATAGCACATTGAATCAGTAAGGGTTCTGGGTCGCGGGTGGCAACGTAACGACTCACAGATGTTTCTCTGGTCTGCAGTCGCAGAGAAGCCCGACAGGTGTCTGATATGCTCATAAGATGTCTGGGACCAGTTGAAGATGACAATCATAGAAAGCAGGAGCCCGCCAAGAGCATCGAGCCACCAAAGGCGGGCGTAAAACCCAACTACGTCACGTTTAGCATGCGAAATACAGCACGATATGGGAAAACCATGCACATACCAATGGGAAAAGCGATAGAACCAGCATTGAATATCACATCTGTACTCGCGTCAGAAGCTCTGGAAACAGAAGTCAGTTAGGACCCGGGTCAAAGCTGCGCGCCTAGGTGATGAAGGGGGACGAACAGGGCCTGGACGCTTGAGTTGTTTACCAGTCGGCACCATAGCCAACACATTCCCTTGATAACGATGGTGCTTAGCATGATGGCGATAGCCGGAATGCCGCTAAGGGGGAAACAGGTTTAGCGAACGCACGGCTTTGCCAATCAGTGGGGGGGGGGTTGGGGGGTTCTACGAACAGCTCGATAATTTCGTGGTTGGGTGAGCCGAGACGAGCCAACGCCTCGATGGCAACCTGAACAAAGGAGGTGATCATGATAACGGAGAATACGAGCACGCCCAGCGGCTCGAGACGGCGACGGCCAACAGGGTACAGGTATTGGTCCTGCCTGCGGACCAGGAAGGTGGTGATCCATACAATGACGGTCGAGAGGAAATCAAGCATGGCATCGACCAAGCTTGCCAGGACGGACACCGAGGGGACCGAGGTGACAACAGCGATCTTCCCGGCCAACAAGATGGCGTTGGCGGCGAAGTTGACATAGATGGCGAGGGTGACAATGGGAGCGTCGCTGTCGACTTGGTCGTCTTCGAGCCAGGGAATTTCGGGTCTGGGCGCACACTCATCGGCGCCGTTGTCGAGATCTCCCTCCTCGCCCCCATCGGCGCGGTGACTGATGAGCGGAGTGGTTTCGGAGGGGCAATAAATACCCTTGGGGGTCCGCGTGACAACTTTGGCTCCGGACATGGGCGAGCGGGAGTAGGCTTCCTCGGAGATGGTGGCCGGGACTTCGACGCCGCGGAAGGCCGAGGCGGGCATGTTGTTGTACTCGTTGAGCAGGTCGTGGGGCAGGGACGAATCCAGCAGCCTGTCGATGTACAGATACTGCTGGACCAGATAGTTGACGCGCTCGTAGTACGCGCGCACATCCCCTTTCATGGTAGCCAGCTCATCTTCGGTCTTCCAGTAGCGCTCCCAGCGGTATCTAGGATTGCTGTTCCCGATCAGGCGCATGCTTCGCATATGGGGGCCGTTGAGGATGGCGCTCATGCGGCGCTCACTGCGACGCGACTCCTCAACCCCACCAACATCCTCGCCCACAGCCTCTTCCTCGTCTCGAACCGGCGGGGACGGGCCCAGAGAGCGCCCTCGGATCAACGATGCGAGTGCGCCATGGCCCTTTGGCGCAAGAGGCGGGTCGTCCTGCAGCAGCAGGAAAGATCCGCGCCGGAAAGGAGAGCGCGAATACGGAGGCGAGCTCATGGCTGCACGGCCACCTCGCTGCGCTGCGCTGAGATGAGCAAACAGAATGGCAGAAATATAGCAACGATGCTGATGGCGATAGTAGTGATTGATCAGTGACGGTAGTCGTGATTAGATTACGGGCCGCCGTGTAATTTTGGATACTAGCCAAACCGCACACCAACTTCAGGAAACCGGAGGCTGCCAACGGCGGGAGACCGTTTAAAATACCGAGGCTCAGTTAGTGGCCGTTGTTGTGCGTCTGGCCTGTCAGTTGTTCGGACTGCCGAGTCAGTCCTGACCGCGACTCAGGCTCTCTTGCCTTCTTTCCCCCCAGGAGTGGTTGGGACTCCGCGTGCTGATGAGGTTTAAGCTCCGTGTTCTTTAGGTAGTAGGTAGTGAGAGAGCGAAACCGGATATTGCAGGCACACCGAAATTTGTCTCGGCCCGCCGTGCTGGGCCAAGCAAGCGATTGAGATTCAAGAACGCAAGCAACCCCACATTCTCGGCGCCGGATCCGAACGGCACGCTGTGATGTCATGCCGTGTTGTGGCTCATCCCGCGCATACGATCGAGCAAAACCCGGAACTGGTGCAGCCCCATCCCCCGTTGATCGTCTTTTTTTCTCCCCCGGAAACACCCCGCCGTGCCGAAACATATTTAAGCGTCCAAGGTTTACAGTCAACCAACCAGTTAAGCTGCGAGTCGTTGCTCTGCTGCTCTCCCCAGTTTTTTCGCGACTCGCGTCTCTTGTCCCATGTCGGCGACTCACATTGCCCGCCGCCCTGCAGGATAACAGCAAATGAACGGATCCGTAGTCCGTACCCTCTAGCTGCCCACCAGCAAGCAGCTCAACCCTACGCCGCGAGGCCGATTGATTGTCCGGGAATGTCTCAGGGGAAGACCCAAGCCACGGCCCTTGGCATCGAGCTCCCTGGCCAACAAAACCTCGACTTCAACACATCCTCTCCGGCCGAGACAGGTAGCAAGACCAAAACATCGCACATCCGACGGGCTGTGAGTCAAGTCAAGATGGCCGTGACGGCGAGCGTGTACCTGGCTGCGCTGTTCCAGGTTGTGCGGAACGAACAGCACGGCGAGGCGTGCATCTTCGAGGCCAGTTTTCACGCCTCTCCACTTTACGCCTCTCCAGATCGGCACAACTGCCCCCATGCGGGCATTTTGTCTTTCATCACCCTCCGTGCTCCGTGATCCGTGCTTCATACTGCACGGTCGTGGCGCCCAGTTCAATTTCATTTCTCGAGAGCGAGGAAATAAAAGGTCTTGCTGTGGCTCACTTCCCTCTTCCGTTTCTTGTTTCTCAAACAGTGGACGTGCCAAATGTCACCTTACTGTGCCATGGAGTTTGGCCAGGCCATGGCAGCGAAAGCGGGCCTTTGGAACAGGCGAATGTCATGTCGCGCTCAACCACGCGTGTTCCAAGCGATAGGTGGACAGGGGATGAAGGCCGGCCATCCCGGCGATCGATCACCAGCCGCTTGTGAGGTTGGCACGCTTGCACCCGCGTTGCCCATTTGGTCCCTGGCGCCCGGCTGGTGACCGGCGACCTCGCTCAGTTCGCCCGCTTGCCTGGCTTGCTGGCGTCGTTGACGCACCTGGCGTCCTGCGGAGATTTGCAACACGCAGCCCAACACAGACAACGTGTGCATTCCTTTGAACCAACCAGGCATTTGCGCTGCTGGGGCGTGCAGTTCGTGGCCCGGGCGACAGGAGTGTCCCAGTGCATCTTGTGGACAGAATCGCCTTATGCGCTGTTGTAGCGCAGCCCACAGCTTATGGATCCCTCTGCAGCTCGGTCGGGTCCCCGAGCAAGGGAGCGGTGGCATTCATCCAACAGGAAGCCGCTATTCTCGCCATTGTCAGTAGCGCCTTCACGCCTCTCCACTTCCGTAATGCTGGCGTGCCAAGCCTGCGAACCTGGGCTGGACGGAAAATAAAAATAATTCTTTGCCAACAACTGCCGCTCCCCCTTTTCCCTTGATTATCCAACCTGCCTCCGAGGTCGTGTTGCTGCTGCCTCTTGTGCTGTACGAGTCTCGTCTCGGGTTCTTAAACAATTGCTTGTTCCGGCTTCCAGTTCGAGTCTTCCGCCTGGGTCTTGAGGTGCATCGTTCCGGGCTGTGCTTCTCCATCCCTTGGCTTTCCCTCTTGGGTCTTCTTACGCCGCCGCCGCGCCCCCTCCCCTGATCCACCCGACCGACTGCAAATCCGCCCGGATCTGAGTATTCGTGCCCATAATAACTGGTAGCTTTTACCTGCTCTCCAACGCCGCCTGCGTCGTGCTTCGTGGCTTTCCGTCCATTCCATCACCACAACCGGTCCTCGTAGCACACGCTTTTTCTTTGGGCCTCCAGCGCCGCCGCCGACGCCTTGCCCCGACTTAATAAGAAGGTGGAAAAAACACCTAGCCCGTCATCCACGTCAACAGTCTCGCCTGAATCTTGCGCTCTATTTGGCAGCTTCTCGGTCCCGTAAGTGTAAACCTTCTCCCCCGTTCGTCCAATACTGGCAGGTGACAGAACCTTTGTCTGGGGTCGCTGTTGTCTCAGGGGCACATGCACTCTTGCAACCTTTTTGTGATATTTGCTTTCTTCAGCCATGGCCCAGCTCTTTCAATGCCGCCACTCGATAGTCTTTTTTTTTCTCTTTTTTTCTTCTTCAACTTCCCCTCGGCTCTCCGAGGAAAGGCCCGGCCCGATTGGACGAACTTCGGCCCCATGAGCACCGCAGCCACCCACATCCTTGCAGGCATGCTTGCTAACCCTTCCGTTCCAACCATGCAGCCTACCGACGACGTGTTGCGCTCTCGCTGAGAAACTCTCGGTGAACCGCCTTTCAACCGCCAGTCAAGTCTACCACCGCAGCCCGGCACCGTCTCCAATTCATATTCGAACTTGAGCCGCCACATTTGTCCAACCGAGAGTCATTGCAGTAGTCCTGACTCGGCGCCGGCAAAGCAGCGTGCTTTTTGGGCATTATCCCCTAATCACACGGTCCCTGACCACACAGCTATATGCCTAGGTTCTCAGTCGCCTTTGGCAGGCGGAAGTCGACCGCTGATAATTTTGACAATGCTTCCGCGGCAGCAGAACCCTCTTTCCGCGTTCTGGAGCGCTCCGAGGTGTCAACAACGGGTCCCTTTGATGGAGGCTTGAAGCTGGCTGCCAAAATACATCCGCCTCCGAGGAGGAGGAGCGGGTCGGTGGATGTCGCTATGGACGACAACATTTTCTCCGATCTCAAGCCCAACCGGTATGTGTAAGCAAGCTTTTTTTTATTCTGTCCCTGTTCAATTCTCTAAAACTTTTCGTCCAACGGTGCGCAACTGGACTTGGGCGAACTTTGGTCCCAGTCGCTAATCGCCAACAGCGGGAGCGGTTCTTCAAACACGATCAAGACCGTCTCGACCGATAACTCCTCTCGCCACAGCAATTCCTCGACGACACCCTCCTCGGCCGACTTGGGGAATCAAGATGAATGGCGAAGCACATACCGAAGGACGGGTGCAGCAGATATTCCGGTTCCCCCGATCCCAAAATCTTCTTCTGCCGGGTTTCTGAAGGCTGCCGGTCGAACATTTTCGTTTGGCGGACAAAAAAGACACATGCCGTCTATCCCTTCGACAGAGGAAGACCAATCAGCGGCCTCTGGCGAACCTGAGCTTTTCCAGGCCCCTCCATATGGTCGATCAAGAGCCACTACCTCATCAACCGCAACAACCGTAACAGCACCCAGGGTTGACGGTGATTTCGATCTCGACTTGGGTGGTGATTTTAGCAAGATTCTTCTAGGAAACAACGATAAGCGGGCGAGCGTGGTTACGGTCAAGGAGGATCAGCATGTGAGGCCAGCCTTGGCACCTCGTGCTCTGACAGGGTCTCGTACGAACCAGCCCTCGCCGATACAGATCGACAACGGTGCGAAGATTGAGGCTCCCCCTCACTCGTGGACCAGTAACCATTCGAACGACCAGCTTCTCAACTCGGCGAGCCCGCCATTGCCACCTCCGGGCGACGAGAATGCACCGCCCCCGGTTCCTCAACACACATCTGCCCTGTCTGGTAATACGGTCAGATCTGCTGCAGCCTCTAGAAGAACTGGGACTCGGAGGCCTTCGTTTGGACATCAACAGTTTGGCAACGAGCAGGGGGAAGGTGAAGACGAGGAAGAAAGGTTACTCAGGGATTCTCTCTCCACTGTGACCAGGTTTATGGGCGGGAAACAGCAAACTGCTGCGGGTGGCGCTCCATCCGTCTCCAGGTATCGGAGGAACGAAGATTCTACCCATGACGACGATGACAGCCTATTCGACACGAGTCACACGTATTCAAAATCTGGAGGCCGCTTTGGATCTGAGAGGTCCAGCCCGCAGCAAGGCCACAAGGTGATGACCCCCGCAGAATTTGAAATGTACAGAAGGGATAAGGAGCGTCAAGATAAGGAGAGGCGGCAAGATACATTCAGTCACCGAGCAAAGCCCGACGACGACGACGACGATAATTATGAAGAGGACGAGGATGATTTGGAAAAGGCAAAGCAGCAGGCGAAGCAGAGGCGAAAGCAAGAGGCGCACATGTCTGTCTACCGACAGCAGATGATGAAAGTGACTGGAGAGTCGGCCAATGCGCCGAGCTCCCGCCCAGGCCTCCAAATCTCGTTCAGCGCGCCGAACCTCCCAAATCTACCGGGTCTAAACACTGGACCTAGCCCGGAAGCCAATACGGCAGACAATTCAGACGAAGACGAAGAGGTTCCCCTCGCCATCCTTGCCGCCCACGGCTTTCCGGGTAAGAACCGAGCCCCAACTCGTCTCAGCACCATGATGTCCAATCCCAATCTCCGTGCTGCTCAACAACCAAGTTATCAAAGGCCATCGTCAGCTATGGGCGACGGTTCCGGGCCGGCGAACCCAAGACTTCCCGCTTTCGCCAGAAACCTCCCACAGGATCCATTCCTTGGTGCCGGTCTTGTCCGCAACAATGTCCGCGAGAGTTTCGCCTTTGGTGGTGGCTCTGCAGTCCCTACACAATCCGGTGGCTCGGTACCACCAGGCGGCTTGATTGGCGTGATTGCTAATGAAGAAAGATCCCGCGCTTTGAGACGTGGAAGTCCCCATGTCGATGGCCAAAACCCTGTTCCAAACGCAATCCCCTTCGATCCCGTTGGCGGTATCCCTTCGCACATGATGTATCAAAACAATGCCACGCCTTCCCTTACGCCGGGTGACCAGGCGCAGATTCAGATGACGCAACAGATGCAGCATTTTATGCAAATGCAGATGCAATTCATGCAGATGGTGGCGGCCCAGAACGGGAACGGCCCCCCTATCGGGGGAGGCCACATGGCTGCACAGTCAATGGGTAACCTCAGCGCCATGGGTGGCATGGGCGGCATGCCGAGTATGAGAACATCTACGCTCGGTGTACCAAGTATGGGTGGTCCAGAAATGATGCGCCATTCTTTTATCGCAAACGACTCGATGCTTGACCTACCGAGCGCGCGGGGAGACACACATATACGTACGATGAGCATGGTTCAACCGAGCTCAGCCTCTTGGGTTCAGTTGCCCCAGAATCCCGGGTTCGCCCCTTCGATCCGTATCCAGGGCGGTGGCTATGCACCATCCATTGCTCCATCTGAGCGGAGTAATATTGGCCTACCAGGTCGTTACCGACCTGTATCGCATGTCCCACCGCCCCATCCTATTGGAGTGGGACATTTACGAAAGTCCTCGACTATGTCAGCAGCAATCCCACCCAATATCTCGGTCACAAAGTCTGGGAGCGCCTCAGACGATGACGACGAAGAGGGCTGGGAAGCTATGAAGGCTAAACGCGACAAAAAAAAGAATTTGTGGAAGACAAAGAAGAGCATTGGGAGTGATATTGGGGCTTTCATCAGATAAGGTGTCGACCCCCGAGACCCGCGGATTTAATCTAAGATTTGGATATCGGATGTTGGAAAACGTGGCGGCTAGCTAGCTAGCTCATTGCATCGGGTTTACGGGTGGTCGGCCGCGTCAAAATAGTCGAGGCACTTGAGGAGTTGCTTCGAAACGATTTACGATAGACATAGTCCAACACATAATTCTAGTAATAGTTGAGATGTATGTCTGAAACAGTTGGGCAATTCTTGATGGTAATCGATACCTACCTTGTTGTTTTTACCCCTGTCCAGCCATTGCCCGTCGACCCATTTTCTTTTATTATTTTTCTGCTCCCCGAAGCTCAGTTGATCTCCCCGGCAGCCCAGCCCTTTCGCTTCACTGCCATCTCAACTGCAGCAAGACCCCAGTCCTCGCCATGGTTGTGGCTCCCGGGAGCTAGTCCTGCCCTTGCCTGCGCCTGTTCATCGCTCAGAACGGTGAGGACGCCAAAGATTACAGGTAGACCCGTGTCCAACGACACACGCATCAACCCTTGAGACACACTATCGGAGATGTATTCAAAGTGCATTGTCTCGCCCTTAATGAGGACACCAATGGCGATCAGGGCATCGAACGGCCCGGTCGAGGATGTGGTAGAGGCAGGGAGAGACGTGAGATCAGTTGTTGAGCTGCCCAGCAAATCACCTGCTGTGCCGCCACCAGTGCCGGACGATGCAGACTGTACTTGGGAAGCCGAATAGAGACTACAGAGTCGCTGGGCGTCAGTACGACAAGGGAAGGTAGAAAACAGCACGACGCACCGCTGGACAGCAATTGGTAGCTCCCAGGCGCCAGGAACCGACTGCACTACAATGTTCGACTCCTGTACCCCGCATTCGAGGAGCTTGGATTTGGTTCCAGCCAGCAGAGCCTCTATGATAGCATTGTTCCATCGTGCATGGACAATGCCGACGCGCAAGCCACTGCCATCGTGATGGACCGGAGCAGGGCCTTTGTTGTGCATACTGCCACACAGAGGATGAGGTGAAAGTAATTAGGTTGTGGTGGGTAGCGAATGAAGGAGTCTGGATCCCTTCGATAACGTCAAACACTCTTGAGCTCAAACGCGCGGGGGGTTAGCTTTGATGTATTCGTGTATGTTAGGTGGGAGGGGGTGTCCATGAGGGGCGGGCATGGAGGGGTCTTTGGAGTTGTCCGTTGCTGAGTCAGAAGGCTGGTGATCCCCACGTAGAGCTAGTCAGTGCGCATAATACCTACCTGTAGCTCCTGACTGCTTAGTCTCCAAACTCGACGGTCGTTTTTCTATTTGTAACCATACCGTAATTCAATTCTTATAGCATCTATTGGCAGTCTCTTATTACCTAGACTGTTTCTCAGCTCTCAGTATGTCTCTCTGCCCTGCCCTCGTTTATGCCATTTCAAGGTCATGTGAGAGGTCTGAAGACTCGTCAGGGTTACCCCTTTCTTCCACTTTACTTTAGGCCTACGTACACCATCATCAAAACAGGGCCCAGAAGACGTTGATCTGATGCAGCATTTCCTCTAGTGACGCCGGCAGCACACTCTTGTGGATTTCGAAGGTCCTCAAGCAATAAAGGAGCCGATGCCTGCTGCGATAGGCCGTTCTGCTGGGGAGTCACGATGGCTCCTTCCCCCCACAAAGGAAACCGCCGAGCTTCGTAGCTTCCCTCGGGAACTCGCCAATTTACCGTATAATATGGCAATATGAATTTTTAAGGGCGGGGCTGAGGTGGCTTCCATGTGTCCCCGGGTTCGTCGTCTTCCACACGTCCAAGTCTCCTGCCCACATGTATTATGCATTCATCAAAAGGCCAATGATTACATCGCTCCGGGAAGTATCCTGTCGGATTTGGGGCGCTATATTTACTGTCCACTATGCCCATCTCCCCATTGCCCGAAAGCGATGCTCGCCAACTGGGAGCTACGCTGGCTATCACAACCCCTGTTGTTCTTGTAAAGGAGCTCCTGGACAACGCTCTTGACTCCGGGGCAACCGCCGTGGCCCTTTTCGTCTCCTCCAACACGGTCGACCGAGTCGAGCTCAGAGACAACGGTCATGGAATCCACCCCAGTGATTTCGAGGCACTGGGCCGCTCGGGATGCACCAGCAAACTCACATCCTTAGATGAACTCAGAACAGTCGGAACTCACAGTCTGGGCTTTCGTGGAGTAGCATTGGCCAGCATCAAAACCCTTGCAACCGTTACAGTAACAACGAGAACCTCTGGCGAGGCTTTCGCGGAAGTGCTTCGCCTCATGGATGGTGGCGGCATCAGAAGAGAAGGGCGCAAGGGTAATCCTGTCGGCACTTCTGTCTGCGTCGCCGAATTATTCGCCAAGATTCCCGTCAGACGACGCTCGGCCATCAAGGAGGCCCCTAAAACAATCAGCAGCATCAAGGACCTTCTGCAGTCCTATGCATTTGCTAGACACCAAACAAAGATAGTGTTCAGGGTGTTGGAGAAACCAGAATCAACATGGTGTTACATACCAAAGGTGGGCAGCAGTGTCAGGGAGCCAGCCAGCCAGCTGTTTGGTCCCGATATTGCATCTCACTGCCGTCTCGAGGCCTATTCCAGCAGGGACAACGAGGCTGAAGAACGCTATCAAAGAAACAGAACTAATCCTCCCATATCCTTTGAGGGCCTCTTTCCACTCGCAGGGGTAAATCCAAAGAAGCTCCTCGGTGCATTCTTTTCGGTTGACTCGCGCCCGCTGTCGTCGAGCCGAGGCATAGGGAAGAAACTCCTTTCCATTTTTCGGACACACTACAGCCAGTCTGCCCCCCTGGTGAGACTTAACAGAGCGGCGAAGCCCATCTTTATACAGCTTAACATCGTGTGTCCGCCAGGCAGCTACGATGTCAACGTTGAACCGACAAAGAATGATGTCTTATTCGCGGACGAGGAGCTATTGATTGGCCATTTCAAGCGGTTTCTCTCGTCTATCTATTGTCGAAATGAGGATGAAGCTTACAGCAATCGAAGAGGCGGTATTGAATCACCACCCCCAAGCAGCTCTGCTGCTCGAAAAAGCAATGTTTCGGTACATATGAGCTTTCCTTGAACCTGACACTGGGCCTGGGCTGACGTATCAAGGAACTGCGTCGCGGATGGACTGTGGACATGTCCGGAGCCGTTGATACTATCAGCGATGACGGTGGTGGTGACGATGGTGACAAGCAGCATTCGGCTCTTTGCGAACTCGATGAAGATGGCCAACCTCAGCCTTCCGATGGTGACAATGCTGAGCCACCATTAGAAGCGCTGAATCCATGGTCCATTGCCATGCTAGCAGCCCCACGGCACCCGCAGGTGTCGCATACCCCGAAAGCCATTCCTCAGAGACATCGCGATCGGTCAGTGTCACCAACAACGTCTGTTGACATATCCGAAAGTCCACTAGATTTGGGCAGAAGAGCATATACCACCCGTGGTCCTAGGCATCGCCAACGCCATTTTTCCACCGAGCAGTCACCATACAGGCCGGCAAGAGGTGTTCCCGGTGGTCCGTATCGAAGACCGATGCCGGTAACAGGCGATACTGCAGATCAGAGGCGGCGGGCTGCCGGATTCCGTGGTCCGGATCCCTCTCAGCAGGCATGGGTAGGGGGTCGGTCTATTCCAAGCAGGGCTATGTCTCAACAGCATCGACCGGGGCCTTCCGAGCTTATTCAAACCACGCTTTCATTTGGCAACCAAGAGAGTTCTCAACGGCAGCGTGAAACTGAATACCAACGATCTGATCAGCTGGGAAATTCATCCCCTCCACTTGCAGGGGCTCCTATGATAGAGCACTGCCATGATGAAATGCGTGTTGGGCTCACAGGGCTTAACAACGAGAAGGTTAATGAGAAGCACGCAAGGCCACCGTCTCGGAAAGAGCTCCCCCTGAGGGCTGTTCCAGGCAACCCACGACATCGGACGTCGCCTGCCGGTGGTCTGCGAGAAGTAAGAGATGCACCAGTAGACGTGCCAATGGAAGAACCTCTACGAAGGTGCCTACCAGCCGAGGACAGAAGAGCTCACTTGATCAAAAGGCAACGCTCTATCGCACAAGCCCCCGAGAAGAGATTCAGACGTCTCCGGACAGATCTTCTGCCGCTGGAGGTGACACCGTGCGGGTTTGAGACGCGCTCCCTTGCACTGACGCTCAAAATCGATACCTGCCTGTTATCGGCGAAGCTGTCGGCACGGGAAACGCAAGTGGATGTCGGGCTAGGAACCGGTGACCTGAAAAGCTTTTTGGAAGCCGGGCATGTGGCACTTCTTGAGCGCCAGATATCGACATTTCTGTCAAACATTGGTATTGCAGCGTCTACCTTAGAATTCAAGTCCCCCGGGTCACCTTGGGAATGAATGGTCTTCGCAACAGATTTGCGAATACTGTTTTGGGACACACGCAAAAAAAA
>Ga0247758_1000895_pt1 | contig 25088 bp, 19 predicted proteins | sample UWRJL156409C4_FD_180950 | JGI IMG/M metagenome (GOLD analysis project Ga0247758, IMG submission 180950) | Plant litter microbial communities from Arlington Agricultural Research Station in Wisconsin, United States - UWRJ-L156-409C-4 | ecosystem: Environmental > Terrestrial > Plant litter >... | reverse complement strand
TCGTGTTTTTTTTTTTCGGGGGGGGGGTTCTGTCGACTTGGGATCTCGGAGGGATTCGGCTTGGGCATCGAAGTGGAAATATTCCATGTTTCAACCCTTTACCCAAAAAGTTGGGAAGTGAGAAGCGTGCCTCGAGCTAGCGGAACCTCTTCTTCGGGCAATTATAGACGCTAAAGATGCGTACCTAGTTCATTACCAGAGACAGAAGCCGAATAGGGATGTCATTCTCGTCCGCAAAGGCATCCGGGAAATCAAAGCAGCCCTTGCTGTTCTCCGCCATATCCACCTCTCCAAATTGAGTGATAGAGGTGCATGATTCAGAAAGGAAACCCATTCCCTCTCCTAGCAAACAACCTGTTGAAGGGGCCTTTGGGTGATCAAAGGTTGTGTACGCTTCTCGGTAGAGGAGGTATTCCAGGCAGCCGACGAAGGCGATAAGCCATGGGCCGAGTACGTGTTAGGAGACAAATACAGGCCTTTCGTGTTCCTGTACTCGGCGAATGAGTGGGGCAGGACTTCGGGCGCTTGGTTCTGCGTCTCAGCATATGGATAGGGAGCTTCAGGAAGTCCAATGTTAGTGGCACTAATTAATACCTGTGGAAGGTTCTGCCAACGCTTGCAGAAAGTGGCGCAGATGAGTCCCATAAGAAGCTTTTTTTGAGAAATAGTTGTGCCTAGAAGCCAAGTGATCTACCTAGATTCCCTAGAGGAGTAAGTCAGACGTTGAGCGCTGAGGAAGGACAAGATTCGGACATCCCGCCAAGGGCCGCGGGTATATTTTCTGGAGAGTAGCCAAGTCCTGAAAGACAGAAAATAAGAACCCTGATGTTTGGGACACAAAAGATACCTTTACAGTAGTGTTAAACAGTCGAGTGGATGATACTTTGCTCAAGCGCTAAGAGTTGTACCGCAGACTTTCGAGAAAACCGGCTTTGAACTAATTAGGAGAATAACGTTATTAGCCAACCAAAAAAATAAATAACAGTGGGGGAGTCACCGTGCACACGACCGGGGCTAGCAGGCCAATCTTGTTGTTTCTGCTGCGCCCAGTGGATATTTTCCCTCTAACAGCGGGGCTTCTAGGCGTGGAAATGCCTGCGAAGCCTGGGTCCGCTCAGGGGGCCCAACCTCGCGGCCAAAACCCACGCTTATCAGCGACTTGGTGCAAAGCTGCAACAAACCGCACGAAAGCCGCAAAGATTACGAAAGTTCCCACTCTTCAGCTGAGTGCTGTAGAAGTGGTCTGTAAGTTGCGTTCTGAGACGCAAGAAGCATTGGGTTGATGGGCGTCGGCATGACGTTGAACTGGCAAGGGCCAGAGATTAGAAGTCGAAATTGTTATCACAGCGACCCCTAACCCTGAAATTGATGACTTCTGACTGGCCAGAAAGCGGAGAGCCTCTCCCAGGCTGGGGATGGGCTGCAGCCGTGAGCACTTGGCACTGTTGTGGTTTTTCTTATTGGCTCTAAATTCTCTTAGTTCAAAGTCAGTTTTCTCGAAAGTTTGCGGTAGTGGCCTGTGCGCCCACACCTCTAAATTTCCATCGCGCGCTCACGCACGACATGTATTTCTAGATCTGATCAACCAACCGGCGATTCTACTACGAAATGAAATCCAAAAGAGTGAGAGTGAAACTTTGGCCTTTCGATCGAATGAAGGCGCATCGTTATAATTAAAATACATCATACTACCTAGGGATTCTTGTTGTCTTTACCTACTACAGAGCGCGGGGAGCCATACATTGTTCGATACATCGTTGAAAGACCCACGAAACTGCCTAGGTAAGCTGTTTTCTGGGCATGCTGTCTGGTTTTGGTTGTTGTTCGGTGCGCTTGCGCGCACCAGATCAGTATAGGGCTGTGTAGAGGTGCGCGGGAGCCGACGAGGTGTTTTTGGAGGTTGAGGGAGGCGGGGGAGGAGGGAGGAGAGAGGAGGGACGAGGGACGAGGGACGAGGGGCGAGGGTTTGGACGGAGGCTCGAATTTGGTTCGTGTAACCTGCGTCTCTAGATTTCATCAACAGGTGACTCAACAACACCTACAATAAGAATTTTCATTGGAGGTTGGCACGGAGGTTGCGGCGCAGCCATGCTTGGCAAGAGCGTGGGCAAGGCAGAGAGGTAGGGGACATTGTGTCCACGTTGTCATATGAGGTATTATGAAACTACTCTTCTCATCACCAAAACGAGTCGACATCCAGAACATCGAATCAAGCGCATTCAAATCAATCATGTCGCCTCCCACCTCCCGACCCACGTATGGCGTGCTCCTCGTCGCCCTGCTATCGTTGGTCCCCGCGGCGCACGCGCAGTCGGCGTGTGGTCTGCAGGGCTTCTCATCATGCACTTCCGAAGGACGGACCACGGGTTACGGATGCTGTCCCACGGGTTGGGAATGCTACGCCTCCGAGTGCTCGTACACCGGAACCCCGACCTTGCCCGCCACAACGGCGACCACGACGACGTGCCCCGGCATGCCCGCTCACTACCTGTGCCCCGCGTCACTCGGTGGTAGGAAGCCACCTCTTCCACGCCCTAAAACAAGACTGTGAAGCTAACACGGTGCCAATACACCTCAGGCAACTGCTGCTACAGCGCCCACGCCTGCGATCCCAACAACGTCTCGCAGTGCATCTTGACCCAGACGGAGCGAGTGTTTGACCAGGTCGTGACGACAACGACTATCGTCGGCAGCGCCACCCAGACCATCACCTCCACCACCATCTACTACCCCTGGCCCACCATCGGGTCCCGGATGACGCCAGCCTCGACGACGACCCAGGCTCCTTCCGTCGGTGCGGCCGGTCACGGTGGAGCACTGATTGGAGGCGTGATCGGTGGCATAGTCGCTAGTCTTCTGGTTCAGTACTAGGATGCCTGAGCCATGGATGGGTACGTCCACGATCAGATATCTACCTTACAAACTGGGGGTTGTCGAATACAAGTGCAAAAATATCACACAATCTCAAATACCATCTCTTCTGCCGTGGTGAACCCTGCGCAAGAAACAGATATAACAGAGAGAGAAACGATGGCATTTCTACTATAAGAACTAGTCTACATCCCGGCGAATGACATTATCGTGGCGTCTAGTAAGTGGTCGTGACGTGCCACACAATGGAATATCCGGATCTAAAGGATCGCCCTTCAAGCTCCAGGAGTTGGGGCATCATACGTTACGTGCTTTAAAAAAAATCGCCCTCCGTTTTGAACATGATCGTATCGTCCTGCTCGTGAGTCCCAACCGCGCACTGCAGACAGGCGTAACAGTAACTGCCCCGAGGATCCATCGCTGGTCCAGGTGCAAGGTGCTGCTTGGCGTAGAAGCGCGTCGTAATGTCGAAAACTAGTGTGCCACCAACGGATTTAGCAAATGGTATGTTCTTGCGAATGTGTGCACACTCGTCATAGCTCTTTCGCAATGCCTGGGCTTGCCAACCGCAATCCATATAGCGCCTTACAATTTGCTCCACTTGTCGAGCACCTTCAACCATTTCGAAGTTGACCATGAAGCGGGAACATTCAGAGCCGCTAATTCATGAATCCAACTGCAAGGGTTCGGGGTCTTGCTGTAATCGTCTGCCGAAGGAGCAGAATGGTATGTTGTGGGGGGTGGGGGGGATGGGGGGCGTTTATTTACACGTGCTTACCGTACCGTCCTGACACCCCGATATGCTGAGACTCTGGCCTGCAGTTCCTTTTATCCGTCTTTCCAGCATCCTCAAAAAGATCCACAAATATACTCTCCAAGTTTTATGTTCCGGAAAGCATTCTGTAACCGGGCTATAAAGAGTGGCGGGTCAATCTAGTCGAGCAGCCCTTCCAGTTCAGAGGCTCCAAGTGATATCGCCAAATCCATGAGCGTGTCTCCGTCGTTATTTCGTGCGCCTAGATCAGCACCAGGCTGCTGTGCCAGCATTTCCGCTGCCTGTCCACTTTCTCTCTTCACTGCGCATCGAAACATCCCCTGGGCATTGTCTCAGTTTTTCGGCTACCTCGTCATGCAGATCACTGGACGCTCGCCCCTAAGAAAACGGCGGCTCGTGATGGTTTCCGAAAGGGAGTGGTTGACGAATCTGTCGACATCCGCGCGGTTACCCTCAGCACACACGTAGATGACCGAAACAACGCCCTTGAGGCGGGCGCAAACATCCCATCGTCACGACTGCTGACAAATATTTTGACCGGAATCATAGACTTATCCATAATCTCCTCTCAAGTCGGAAAGGAGCTCATGGCGTCTAAGAAGGTCGCACTCGTCAACAGCGTCGATGACAAGCACCGATGGCTCATTCTCCAGGATTGCGAGAACGAGAGGCACCGATTCAGCCAGGGTAAGCGGTGAGAGGCTACCAATCCCGCTTCTGTCTAACTCTACAGTCTGGAGGCGCGATTGACAAGCCTTCGCCACTGGTTCTCTCAAAATGCCATTTCTCGTCACGGCCAGCTGCCTGAGAAGACCAGCAACCACTTTGGCCGGACGGCTGTGCTGGGGTTCGGCAGGATTTCGCGCGCAGTAAAAGTAGTCAATCAGTTGTCTGTCTTCTCCGAGCAGCTTCTGAGCGACTATGTGCACAAGTTTCGTTTTGCCGCAGCTAGGGAATCTGTGGAGCCACAAGAGTGGAGATGTAGGAGAGCTCCACCAGGCGACAAACTCAGATTGCTGTAGTATCCATGCGCCGGATCCAGGAAGGTAGGCCTCGCCCTCGTGCCGATGGTGTAGTGCGGAGGGACATTGGAAATCCACTCGAGTGCTCGGTTCCTTTTCTGTTCCGAATGACTGTCGTACAGCGTTGATATCTAGGCAGTCGACCTTAGTGGGCCTCCGAGGCGTGAGACGATGGTTTCAATGTTTTTCCGTTCGCTCTTGAATAGCAGCGCTCCTCTCTGATTGTGCGACGAGGAGGCAAGAGTCCACCTGGTTGGCCTTTTTCAAAATCATGTCGAGGTAGAGTTGGACTTCGGAGTCAGGCGTGCTGACAGTCGAGCACCCTTGCGATGGTGGGTTTAGAGAAGTATCGCTCTACTCGGATGAGATACCAGAGAACCGAGATATAAATCTTTACCAGCGCGTCTTCTAGCTGTATTTCGGCAGCTGTGGGCGGCGCCGCTTCTTTACCAAGGGAAAACCTCGATTGATGCGTACCGAGCGATAATCTGGGCAACCTTCTCAAGCCCGTCACCCATGGCGCCGAGGGTCTGCGCATCGCTCGTTACGATCTGAAGAACCAAAAAGATGCCAGCCCAGGGCAGCGCAGCATGTGTCGGGTCGTACTGGGCAATGGGGGAGCCAACGTCCTTGAACTTCTGGACCCAAGCTGCCATTTTTTTGAGCCTATCGTCCATTGCAAATTCGATGTTGCCCTTTTTGTACCTCAATTACTTCGCAAGGCAGGCCTGTTTATTTGCGTCCACGGTGGAAAGAATATTGCCGATAAATTGCTGGCCGTTCAGGGGAATCGTGGAAATCCGGGCTTGGTCGACTTCCGGAAGTTTGAGAAGAGCTTGTTGCCAAAGGCACCGTCGGTTGGCGCAAGCCATTGGCGGCAGAAAATTTAGAAGGTACGAGGTACGCTTCCGCGACAGCAGCGTACTTCGTACCTACCTACTCAGCAATAATGATGGAGCCCTCCAACTGCGACGTAATCCACCGCGACCTGCTTCGATCGCCGATATGATTCAGGTCGACGGCACACAAAGGAGGGAAGAAGGCAGAGCGCATTTGAATGTTTGGTGAAACAGTACCTGGTCATGCGCCATGCAGAAGGCAGCGAGCTGCTCACCTCCGAGCCACAGCAGAAACGTGTCAGAAATGGTGTGGTCATGCGAGCTGAGATGTGACCATGCGAGCTACCGGTAAGGTGTGGCCATGCAGGTTGAGGAGGTGTGACCATGCGAGCTGAAGAGACTTCGTCAGTTGAGCTGAGCAGGAGACTATCTGCTACACACCTTTTACCGATGTGCAATGATAATACGAGCTCCCTGGCAAAGCTAGAGAGCATGAGACAAGCAATAGAATCACGCAGTTACAACCCCACCAATTCCACCGAATCTAACGTGCCGTGTTTCTGACACTTATAGCTTCCGTTGTATTAACTCTCTGCCTGCAGCGCTAGAAGAATGAATTCTAGTTTGCCCTGTTCGGTATAGGCATTTGGGCTATTAATCGGAAACATGGCTGAAGAACGTAGCTTAAACACCCGCTCTGACGTCTCCTCTGGCACCACCCCCTCTGGCACTGCCTCCTCTAAGCTAGTAGATTGTAATTCGACCCTGGACTGAAAAGGAACACGCTTGGACTTTTCTACTAGCTGTATTATAATATCCTCGATAGTCGGTGTGTGACTGGGAAGATCCTGCCCTCGATCAGCCGAGGGCACGATCTGTGCCGTGCAGATCAGCTCTTCTACAGTCTCTTCTTCCCTTACCATGTTTTAATACGCCAAGGCTAGTACGCAGCTACCATCTTTAAAGGTCCAGTTATCCATTTCTTCTTATTAATGGTGATATTGGTGTAAAGGTGATTGTTTCGTCTTAGCCATTACAACACTTTAGAGGACACTGGGACGGACAGTTAGTAGTTCGCTTACATATAGATGGGTTAGGCGCTCGAAGCCAGTCTACATTACATATACCTGGTTTAGCATCGATATAAGTGGGTGTGGTAACATTGCAGTAGCCAAAGATTCCACGTCGTTAGGGTGGACTGTGATATGGCCCGCAACGTGCTACCGATATGTCGGACCGGTCTGCTAGCCGCGTTGGATGTTAAACTTGGTAATGAACCTGTGTGCGGTATTAAGGGAGATCAGTTTCTCTTCGAGTGGGGTAAAATCCCTAAGCTTCTTCAGATATTTATGCTTGCGTCCTGTAAGTATGGTGATCCCCAAGCAAGCCTCCTAAGCCTCAGTCGATGGCAGTATAGCATGTGGAACAAATCGGCACTGCCGCCGCACTATCTCCTTCTGGGAAGCATCTCTTACACAGTAGTAAGTTTATTAACGGCAAGTTAACTTCAGCCATAATCGCCTTTTCACAGTCGATGTAGTTTTGTGACAACCCTGCAGGTCGACACTTGGGCCGGCGCGAGCCGAGGAAGGCGTCGTGCCTGCCCACGGTCATTAGGCCAGTGGTGCAAAGACCCCCGCAAGCCCCTGCAACGAATCAGGAACCGCTCAGTCTTGGCAAATCGCTCAGTCATTGAGCAGTCTCATCCTCACTAAGCAGGAGGTGCTCAGTGGGAAGGTACTCAGTGGGAAGGTGCTCAGTAGGACACTGAGCACACAAGTACTGAACAGGGTACAAGTTACTTCGTAGATAGTTGGGATAGATAGACATCATCGTAACCACGATGCCGCGTGAGGACTCTTGTTTTTCACGCTAGTAATACACTATTCCTCTGTCCTACTGTTCAGATCCCATCTATGCATTATAGTGACAACGACCTACATTGTCAGTGTAACCGCTCTGAGAGAGCTAGCCTCGACTTCAGTCTTCCGATCACCACCGATAACCCTAGGCGTCCTGCCTTGCGATACTGTCTTAACCCTCCGTTGGGTGCAGGCCGTAGCATATGTGTCCGGCTCACCCGGCTCACCCAGGCTGACACACTGAAAGTGGGCCCCAGGTGAGCCCCGAGGTAGCCTCGAACACAGATGCGACGCAATTCTAATGCCAATGCCGACTCAACGCTCGAACAAACCAGGGTTGTTTTCCCAATGGTGTAAGACCCATTCAACACCGGAAGATGTGCCCCCCTGTTGACTTGGCGTCGGTGGCTTTTCGAAGGATTCGCCCAGCTTTTTCAACACACGGTTTGAAGGGGTGACAGTGCAGTAGCGTGCATGAATGACAGTTCTCCAGCAGCATGGCCATCGCAAGACGATTGCCTAGTATAAGAGAGTGCCTTAGTAGATAGGTTAAGTGTTGCGGTGATAAGATTCAAAGTGAAACGACAAGCTGGAATCGAGCCCAGATCCTGGCATGTTTGTGTCATATAGAAGGGGCGACCCCACAATGCAAACCCCTGACATTGCAACATGATCTGCAGGGGACACCCCGATCGCAACCATGACCAAAACATCCATTTCCTTACTTATTTCTGTACGAAAAAATGTATTCTACATCTCCTGAGCCTGGTGAATCCTTTCTAAACCGTGAATAAGTTCATCGCGCGCCCCCCTACGGCGTTTGGGGGGCTTATAACTAGCCTCGGCCTTAATTATATCATCCGCTCTAGCAAACCTATCCTTAGGAGGGTCACGGACCCTCTTTCTAGTATGAGGCTGTACGGCGCAGAAATCCTCCTCTAAATGGTTATTTTCGGCTTGTAAAACAGCCCGTTTAGCAGCAGTTGGATTTAGTAACTTCTCCATCTTATGAAATAAGGCCCTGGGAATTCGATTCCCAGGTGAAAACCTCCCTTTAAGGTTATATATAACCTCACGTATATTATAAGCCTTCTTAAGGGTGTTAAGAAGCGATAAAGTAAGTATAGTGATAATAAATGGGGTACGGGTCTATTATTAACGAGGGGGACTGTCTCTTACTATTACCTTAAGGTTATCTAGTAGAGTTAATAGATTAAGTGGTTATATACTGAACTGGTGCGATGGCGCAACAGGGTCGGCCTGGAAGGCCGACTCCCAGATTACTGGTCCTCTGATCGGAGGGACACAAATGTAACTGACGTAGAAACACAGATACGTACCTAGTATGGAACAAAACCTAGTATGTAACGGTGCCTAGCATGGAACGGAGCCTAGCATAGAATAATAAAGGAAACGCAACCGTAGATTAGGTTATCTTCCTTCGATCGAAGGGCCAGAATGTCACTGGGCTTTCAATGGGAGGTCTTCGTGGTGAAAATCGTCGGATTCTTAATTGAAAGAAGCACAGTTCAAAGAACCGCGCGGCGCGGCCCCTTTTTGACGGTGGCACGCGCCAGAGAACGCATCGCTATGTACAAAAGCGGTTACAGTAGTATTACATACAGAGCCTAAAAAGAACGGCAGGGTCGGCCTGAATAAACGCCCCAAGTCATTAATTTATATCTTACTGTTTAGACTCACTTTTGTGTATTATAGTAACAGAGACTTATAATAATATCATACCCCTGTCTAGAATTGCTAGCTTAATAAGCCGTCTTCAGAACGCTTACTATATCCTCCAAACTGTAAGAACTAGTAGTAAGGGGGTAGCGCTAGATACATATAGTTAAGTAGTCTAAGCTGATCTTATAGACCTGCGGCATCCTAAGTTAAGAGGGGAACTGAAAGAAATAGAGATATAATAAAGATGTGCCTAAACTGTGTAGATGAACACAGTACAGAACATAGTTGTTTGAGATTTTCCCAGCACTGTTTATATAAGTATATTTCGTAACTTTAAAAGGGTGGTTGGGAATGGATAACTGTTGAAGATTCTATATAACAGTGAGTTAAGTTGACAGATATAGGAAAAATTAAGTTAAATAGAGAGCCGTTTATGTCCAGGAGTAGGAACTGCCAGTGCACACGGAAAGGCCAGAAGTGCAATACAGAATATCTTTATAGCGGAAGAGAAAGATGCCGTATATTGGATTTTACGTTGGACCCGAATCGTCTCATTGGTGCTGCTACTAACAGTTCTACTCCTTGAGCAAATCTGTCTTGGAGAGCAAAGGTTAAGTCTGCTGCTGCTTGACAGTTGGCCCCGTGCGTCGGGTCATCCGTTAGCAGTGAAACAACAGTATTCCGTCCTGTTTAGCTCAGTTCTGCGGTGGCGCAAGCTGGCCGCATCCGTCGAATCACATGGGACCCGCCATCCACCAGACGCTGAGCAAGCAACCACCCCCGCACACTACATCCCAAGCGTGCTGCCGCTGCCATTATCCGGCGCTGACTTCCAGACCTGCTCTTGCCCTTGATGAGCGCCTTATTAACCCGTCCAGTCTCAGCACCGCTTTCCCCTCCTCAGCACGATCACCTTCACAAATGAAAACTATCACAAACACCCGACAAACACTCAACCTCCACCACAGGAACCACCAACTGCGGGCTCTTCGTCCCATCCAACCAAGTACGACAAAACCCACTCGCCGCACAGTTAATCATCAGATTCTCATCTAACGAAAACCCCATCCTCCCTACGAAGTTTAACCTCACCATCCCATCATTCAATACCATACTCTCTTCCATCTTGAACTGCAGCGTAAAATCTCTCGTCGCCGACGGCCCATAGCCACTCACATTCGCTCTCTGAATCTCCATCATCCATTTGCCCTCACCGAAATAGGGTTCACAGGGGATTATCTTGTCAAATGGACTCTCGTTGATGAAATCGATCCACTTGGCGGTGCAGTTGGCTGTCGTGGATGGGAAAGAGACGTTCCCCCATCGGGTTGGAGGGAGGGGGATGGTGTTAGGGTTTGTGATGGAGGCGAAGAAGTTGGCGTATGGTGAGCTTCCTGGCCAGCCGTTGGGGGTGTAGGTGTACAGATTAGTGATTTCCCAGGGTTGGAGGGTGGAGGGAGCCACCCGGGTCGAGAGGGAGAGGAAAAATAGAAAAATGGCAAGAAACATTGTGAGGTTGGTTTGGATGGTCGGATTACAGGTACAATGAATGTGGTCTCGATATCATGAAAACTCACTTAAGCTTGCAGCATCTTTAAACACTTCATGGAGGCTATGAACCAAGAGTCCCAAGCTCCAGGACAACGTTACTAGGTTGTGGTAACATGCCAGTTTGGAGCCATGAGCTGGCCATGAATGGATTATGGTTATTAACCTATATTAGAGCCGGCGGGTTTTGGATCCTGCGAGTTTCGTACCGCGTCGAGCTGAAGCAAAGGGGGATTTCCCCACCTTCGCTGTGTTAAGCGCGCCTATAATCTTCAAATTTCAAACCGGGCGTGTGTAACATGAACTTCAAGTACCAGTCGTCTCGTTCTTCAAAATGCAGTAAATCATTGCTTAAACGAGGAGGATTTAGATTCTAATAATGTTGGTGTCAGTCAATGTGCTCGTCGATGAAAAATAAAAGCGGGGGTTCCCGCCCACAAACATGATAGCCACACCCCCCTCCTCCATCGTAAACTTGGCAGGTTCTTCCATATGGCGGGCTATACGGAAGTCGCGATGCAGACAAAGGAGATTCTTCCAGCACTTACCCTTGACTTTTTGGAAAAGGAATATGACAACAGCAAGTACCTGTTCGAGCCTCTCATTCAAACTTTTCGGATTAAAGAAGAAGAGCGATTGAAGAACCAGGTATCGCGTTAGCTGATCAGTAGGACGCGAGGTCTGCTTGAAATGAATGAAGCGACGGGAGACATAACATTCCTTCACCGAACCGTCAAAGACTTCCTACAAACCAGGGAAATGGCATAGTATCTCGCCTTGAAGACTCCGGCGAGGTTTTACATCCTGTGATCCTTCCTGAAGACCTGCGTCGCGATCATCAAAAGACGAAAATTCTCCGATCCCGTGTTGCTCACGCGGACAAATGATCCATCCAAGCTTCAGTCCCTAGTTTCTTCATCTCTGTCCTGTGCCACGGAGATGGAGGAAGATTTGGGCCATCTAGGATCCTCGTTGTTCAAAATGATTGAAGAGTTGGAACGGGTTCTGCTGGGGAAATTCGCCGAAAACCAGGTGTTTTATAAGCCCCAGTCGTTCGTCAAGACCGAACCAGAAACTTATTTCCGTCTTCAACTGCTTGAGCATGGAGCCAGCGCCTACTTGGCGACGAAGCTTCCCCTTTATCTTGCCTATTTCGCGTCATTCGGGCACCTAGCAATTCCGTTTATGCTGGCTCAGAGGAGAGATTGCGGCAATTTTTGCATCAGGTCACCTGTGCCGGAGCAACTCCAGCTTCGTGAGTATGAGTTTGATTGCCAAACCCGGCTACGCTGCAACTCGCCCTTGACACCCAACTCAGCCTCTTCCCCAATGCGCACGAGTTCCCTGAGAGGCGACCTCGGCCCGCTTGGCAGTGGCTTTTGAGAAAATGGTCTTTTTTGAGTCTGATGACACGACTCTCAAGAGTGAGATGTCGGATGATGAGTTCTGGCAATTGGTTGACGCCGCCATCATCTCTCGGCTTCTCCATCATGGCGCAAATCCGGAAGCGGTGCTGCGCATGGGGATCCGCCATTACCCTGTCTTACTGGTGTACTTGGCTAGGGCATGGATGGCGCCTCCTCCCACAACACGTCATGGGCAGAAATTTTTGCAAGACCTGAGGGCCTTTTTTTCAGAAACACTGCACACTGGAAACCGTGGAATAAAGGGGGTTGCAACTGCTTGATTGAATTCGGCTCTCTAGCGAAGCCAGAGAGCCTCTATTATAGTACTGCGTGGTGGCAAATGGTGTGGCAATTGTGGCTCACACCAGCTGAACTGACGTAGCTAGTTCAGCTCCCCTGAGCTCCTTTCAGCTCAGACGCCCACACCAGAGCTCAGTTCAGCTGAGCTCAACGACCAGCCCATCGGCAAGGGCAAACCCTCGCCGGAGCGGCAGCGGGCGCGGGAGCTGCTCATCGAGTACAACAACAGCAAGGAAGGGCAGCTTCAGGCGGCCACGGAGACGAACAAGCGGCTGGGGAAGGAATTGAGCGCCGCCAACGGCGCTATCGAGTGTCTGATGTGGGAGGCTGTCGAGGCTGAGAAGGTTAGGAAAGCGCTGGAGGGCATGCTGAAAAATATGAATAAGGAGATGGAGAACAAGAACGCTACACGTGACAAGGAGATGGAGCGGTTGAAGTTGGAGCTGAAGGCCACGGAGGAGCGGCTGGGGACGGATCGGGCGGAAACGCAAAGGAAGTTGGATGCTACTAAGATCAGGGAGAAGGAGAATTTTGACAACTGGGCTACGGTGAAGGGAGATTACAACAGAGTTTTCAAGGAGCGCGATGACTTGGAAGAAGAAATCAATGTCTTCACCCAAATCCTCCAAGGCAGCCACAACCTCGTGGACAGCATCTAACCAAGCCATCTCGTGGCTTGGGATGGGTGGTGGGCGAGGTGAGTTGAGTTTGGAGTCACAAGGTGAACAGAGAAGTAACAGAGTGGTGGAAGATTTGCGAATTACAATGCACCGAAACTTTTTCTTTTGTTTAGATAGCAAATAGCAAAGTGAGTGCGATTAATTTACACTGCTTTTAGATATGCCGATAGTCCCTCGCCCCTTGAATATTTGCATGGTGTGGGTAACTGGCTCTTGAAGTTGATTGTATGGTGAGCGTGGGAAGAGTATCGATGGCAGCACTTCCGTAACAGCATCCTTTAGGTTAATGAGGACCTTGCCCAGCTTTTTTAGTATCCTGTTAATTGCCTCCCCCTTCCTGCAGGGCGAATTGTGTTTTGTGGCGGATCGCTATTATTGCTAGTCTAAATAGATAGTGTTGCCCTAACTTGCTAAACTTCGTTATCCATCCGCCCTGGTCCCTAAGCCGCCTTCTCAATCGCCTGTAAGATTAGCTGGAAAGCTGGGCTGTGAGATTCTTCGAGATTAAACCTGTATATGAACATGTGGTCAGTGGGAAGAGAGTCAACCTCCTTATGTGAAAGATTATTATGGCAGAATGGCGGTTAACAGCCTGTAAGAATAACGGGTATTAACGAGTTGCTGGTAGAGGTTTATTTATTATAGGTTATAAGTTTATAGTCTGTACTTACCATATCACTTTTTCTACTGTGAAACTTTATCATCTTTTCCTTGAAAAAGTTAATAATAGTATAAAGATGTGCCATTCTTAAAAAGTCTTACTGTAGGTTTAAAAGCTCCTTCAAGTTGTGGCGTAGTGACTAAGTAAAGTGTGAGATGAAATGCCTGGCAAAACTGGCTTACTAGTGACATTACCTTGCGGTATCGAAGCTGAAGTGTAGTGTACTGAGAAAAACCACGCCTTTTATATTTCTAGCAATATGCTTATAATAATTACATATTAGCGTAATATTTAAAGCCTGTAAAAGGGTGGTATATAAGTTAGTCCCTAAGTCGCTATAACGCGCATGTGATTAATGGTGGAAAGGAGGTAATTTAAACCTCTTTTATAATAATTCCTCTAGTATTATTTCCCATAAAAACATATAGTAGTTTAACTTTATAGTCTTTTCTTATATACTGGTAAAGGCTAGCAAGCAGGGCTTCAATATGGTCTTAAAGCCGTCCGATATTATAACTACCGTTTACTGTACTGCATGCCGTGTAGCCAAATGCCTAGGGTATTATTAGAACGAGCATTTCATTTAGCCACAGGGTTTTAAACCTCTCTAAGGACTTGCTTGTCCACTTATCAAAATAATCGCCTTCAAGGCTGTAAACGGCAACAGCGCTATACAATTTTAATAAAAATCCTTCATGTCAGTGTGACGACCCTGCAGGCCGTCACTTGGGCTGGGGCGGCCTGACGAATCCCCCGCAGAAGGAACAGTGCAGGGGGACAGTGCATACTGTCCAGGTGCACTGGGCCAGGGGTGCAAAGACCTGAAGCCCCTACGACCAATGAGGCACTGCTCGCGGCATGCCGAGTGCTCGCATCGCGAGCAGAAGAAACCTCACAAGTAGAACGCTCGCACGGTGTAAAGTGCTCGCATAACAAGCACTTACAACATTACAAGCAAGGTATAAAGTACCTCCCAGTTAGTTAGTATAGATAGTCATGGTTGTGCCTATAACTACCATAAGGGACTCTAGTTCTTTACACTAGTATTCAATTATTCATTTATGTCCTACTGTTCAGACTTACCTCTATGTATTATAATAACAGTAACTTACAGTGACATTAAACCCTCTATTTAAAAGTGTTAACTTAATAAGCTGTCTTTAAAACACCCCTTACTTATTAGCGTCCTGCTATACGTTCTGTCTTAACTTACGCTAATCCTCTCAAGGCCTATGTCGGGTGCAGGTTGTAATATAATACTAATGTTTAAGTTCTAAACGCTGTTTGTTAAATTCTTAAATATTACCTCTTTTTTTCACTAATATGTCAATTTTTAGAAAAGGTAAGGAAATCGAGGAGGTGTAAGCCTAACCTTAACTCCTTATTATCGATAAGTTAGTTATATGCTTTAAAGACTTAAACCTTAACTAGTAAAGACTAGTTAAGGAACTTAATAAAGCCTTCTTAAGAGATATTAAAAGCTGTATTAGTCTTATTAAAAAACTTTAAACTTAACTTAACATTATTAAGCTGGAAAATAACGACTTTAAAGGCTTATAGAAGAAATAAGTGAAGCTCCCCTTATTATTACGTTTTAAAGGGGATTTTATATAACTAAAGTCTTAAATAGCCTAGCTTTAGAGTTATATTACTTATTACGATAAATAGTTCTTTAAAAAAGAAGGAAAGGTTAGGTTTACCAGAGCCTTATTAAATAAAGTAGCTGCTTACTAATATAAACCTTACGTAAAGATAATTAATAACCTCTCTGTAGACAGAATATATAAAGAAGCTCTTAAAACTTAAGCTCTTTTTAACGACTTTAACGTTTTTATTAACTAACTCCAGACTAAGTTTAAAGAACTAGACGCCCCTAAGTAGGTTAAGTAACGATTTATAACCCTAAAACAGACGTCCTTAGTCCTTAAGTTCTCCACACGCTTTAAATTAAAAGCAGTAAAGATTAAACTTAACTAAAAAGCCCTAGTAATGCTGTTTTAAAGCGGCTTAAAAAAGCACGTTACTGGAGATCTTTATTAAGAAGACTATCTAGATTACCTTTAGGAGTTAGTTAAGATAATTATTAAGGTTAATAACTGGTATTATAATCACTATTATTAGAAGAATTACTAGAAGGAACAGACCCTTTATTAACTAAGTAAATTAAAGAAGGGGAACTAGTTAACTGCGATAGGTCACCACCCTAGGTTAATGGATATTAGTATGGTGAACTGTTAAAACTGACTTAACTGCGATAAGCCTTAATAATAACAGCAGTAGAAGTAATTTAAAGACCTGTCTTAAGTTCAGTATTTTAACTGTGATAAGAAAGGATATATAGCATAATAATACCTATTATTAAAGTAAGTCAGTTAGAAACCTATTCTAAAAGGAGGAAAGCACGTTAGGTTTAACTTAAAAGATATCCACGTTAAGATAGTAAGTAATAAAGAAAACTGCACTTAAATAGATAAGTATAATATAAGAGATAAGGAAGAAGAGGAAGAACTTTAAGATATAATATACTTAATCTTTAAGGGTGTTTTAAAAGAGTTAGTTATAAAGGTGTAAGTTATAAAAGATTAATTTTAAGGTAGAAATTTAAAACTGCTAGAAATGTAGGTTATAAAAGACTAACTTTAGGAAAAGATATTCTAATTAGCTATTACAGGCCTTAAAAACCTTACTTTACAGGTTTAAAAATTAAGGAAGTCTAGGAGGAACCTTAACTTAGAAGTTACTAAGATAGTAAAGGGAGTTGAAGAATTAACCCTCTAGGTTACCTAAACAGTAAAGTAAACCTTAGAAGGTGAAAGAGAATAAGCTGAGAGAATCGAATTAAAGAAACGGAAGTTCTTTTTAACAGTATCCCTTAAGACTTTTAAACACTTTAAGTATACTAAGTGGATTAACACCCTTACCTCCTTAAAAGAAGGATAGCTTAGATAGCTGCCTTATATTAAAGCTAATATACTTTAATCTAATACTTTAAAGGTCCCTTAAGAAGGTATAAAGTAAGTATATTAACGGAAGGTTTAGGAGTTAAAGGAGAAACATTAAGAATTAGTAAATAAAGTGGAAGACCTGTAAGTTAAGGGTTTTATTATAACGTTTAAAGATAAGGTAGTGGAAATTAGGTTATAACTTTGTAACAGAATTCGCTTTATTAATTAATTTAAGTATTAACTTATTAAGGAAAGTTACTTTATGGAAGAATAAGTTAGGTTATTATTATTTAAGTTTTAAGAAAAGGTTTAAGAGAAATAACATATATAAAGGTAAATAGAAGAAGAAAAAGAATAAGGTATTACTTCCCCTGTCCTATACTTTATAACTGTAATACCTATAGTTAACATTAACTACCCTAATTACAGGGACGTATTATAGATTAACTGTATATATAATAACTACGCTTTTAACTGGTATTATAAACCTAAGGCCTTTTATAACCACTTCCTTAACGTATAAAGACGGGACTACGTTATTATAAGGATAGAATTAGAACTGGCTTATTACTAAGTCTCCTACTCCCTAATAAGAGAATTTAATAATAAACGAAAGGTTACTGTAATTAACTAGGCCCTTACTACGTGCTGGTAAGGAGGGGTATTTAATAACTGCTTAGTTGTAACGTGTTCGCTACACCTTAACGGAAAAGCTAAAAAGTAGTAGAAGTAGGAAGACTACTAACGGATCTAAGAGTAAAAAGACATTACTGTAATTTAAGCCTGTAAAGCGTATTATTAACTTATTAAAGATTTCTGGAACATTATACTATTTAAAATTAACTAGATGTTAAGGTGTAAGAACTTAAAAAAGGTTAATTACTAGGTTTATTAAAGTTACTTATTTTTCCAGAAGGAATTGGGAAAAGGTTACAGGCCTTTTAAAAGGGCTGGAAACTAGTAGTTCGCTAGTTGGTAAAAACCCTGAGAAGAAGGAGAGGCACTTAGAGGTTAGGCTGGATAAGACTTTAAGGATAAATAATTACTATAACTTAAATATTAAAAGAGTATAAGTATTATTCTATTAACGTTAATATAATAAACGGAAGAAGGAGGTTATTTAAGGTAAGAGTAGTAATTAATAATAAGAGTGTGTTTAACTTAATGTACCCTTTATTAATTAATTAAAGGAAACTCCTTAATAAAGAGTATAAAGAGGTTATTCCCATTTAGAATAGAGAAGGAGGCTTATCTTAATATAATAACAGTAAAGTCACTTATTACTTACCACTTTTAATTAAAGTAGATGGGGATAAATAATAAGTAAACTTTAATGTTACATTAATTACAGGATATAATATAATCTTAGGTCTACCCTAGCTGGAAAAGTATAACTTTATGATTAATTAGAGGAGTGGCTACCTTACCTTTAGTAAGTCCCCTAACTGTGATTACCGTTTAAAAGAAGCTAAGAAGGTACTAAACTGCTTTAAAGATGCATAAAGCACTTAAAAGTACACTAAACCCTTAAAACTTAATATGGTTTAAGTTAGGTTTATAAAGACAGTGAAAAGATTAGAGAGTCTATTACATTACTTAAGTAACGATTTAAAAGGTAGAAAAAAGTAAGGAGCTGATTTACAGATAAGTAAAGAAGTTAACTTATTTAAAGTACTTATAGAGTATAGGAAGTTTACCCTGTTTTGAAAAAAGATATTACAGTTATTAGATTACGGACTATAAGATTACGAAATTAAGTTAAAGCTAGGAGTAAAGCTTTACAGCTTCCAGCCTTATTATTTAAACCTTTAATAAGTTAAGGCTTTAAAGGAGTACGTTGATAAGAATTTAAAGAATAAGTTTATTATAAAGTCTTAATCCTTAATAAAGTACCTAATACTGTTCGTCCTAAGAAAGGGAGATAGTAAATTACATATAGTTATTAATTACCAAACATTAAATAAGGATATAATTAAAAATCACTACTTATTACTACTTATTATAAAGATATAAGAACGGATTATTAAGGTAAACTGGTTCTTTAACCTTAATTTCCTTATAGGATTTAATTACATTAAAGTAAAGAAAAAGGATAAGTATAAAATGGCTTTTTAAACTTGTAATAGGTATTACTAATACTATATTATACTAATAAGATTAATAAATGCTCCTGTAACCTTTAAAAGCCTTATTAACAGTGTTCTCTACTCCTTCCTTAATAAGTTTATCTTTATGTATTTAAATAACGTTTTAATCTATTTTAAAACTTTAAAAAAACACTGAAAACACATGTAATAAGTTCTAACAGCTTTTAAAAAAGCGAAACTAATAGTGAACTTAAAGAAAAGCTACTTCCACGTATAGGAACTAAACTATTTAAAGTTTAAAATAACCCCTAGAAAGCTTAAAATGTAAGTGGAGAAGATAAAGGTAATTAAGGATTAGCTTACTTTAAAGAATTAAAAAGAGTTATAAGCTTTTATTAACTTTATAAACTTTTATTATTATTTTATTAAGTACTTTATAAAAATTATAAGATTACTTTACGAACTTATAAGTAAAGGAAAGCCGTTTAAGTGGACTGAAAGATAGTAAAAAGCGTTTAAAGACCTTAAACACACCTTCGTTATAACGTTAGTTTTAACCCTCCCTGATTTCTTAAAGCCTTTCCAAGTTAAGACTGACTTTTTAAAGTTCGTAATTAGTAAAGAACTTAGTTAAGTCCAGGACGATAAGAAACGCTACCTAATTACCTTTTTATTAAAAGGAATTTATAAACTAACCTTACAATACTTAATTTATAATAAAGAACTAATAGCAATTATTTAATACTTTACTAAGTAGGCACTGTATTTAAGTAATATAAAGGAACTAGTTTAAGTCTTCTTAAATTATAATAACTTTTAATACTTCCTAATAAAGGAACTTAATTTATAGTAAACACAGTAAGTAAAGTTAATAGCCCCGTTTTACTTCTAGATTCATTATATTAAAGGAAAAGATAATAAGTAAGCCGATACTTTTAGTCGGAGACAGGACTATAAGGATATTAATCCGGTCTTAATCCCCGTTACTATATTTAATAAAGCTAAGAACAGCACGCTAGAATATATATTATAAGTATTAGATAACTAGACTCTAAAATAAATTATTAATATTTATATAAACTTATAAATAAAGTATAATATCTATTAATAATAATAGGACTTTTAAATAAGAAGGTTAGTAGAAGGAACCTGTAAGTATAAGTGCCCTTTAGGAGACTTCTTAGGGTATGTGTAAGATTATAGTAAGGAGTGCCTAAAGTATTTAAATTATAACGAAACTAATTATTAGCCGGAATAGCTGCTAGAAGGTGTAAATAGTACGTTTAAACTAGGAGTAAAGCTTTAATACTAAAAGAAACTATATATTTATAACTTAGATAAATAAAAGAAGTATGTTTAGTAGGTTTATAAGTCTTAACTTAAAGGCTATATAGGCTAAGCTAAGACTCTTATATAAGTTTAGTAAGTATACACCTTCCTGGGAATAAAGAAGCTAATTAAGGAAGTGGTTAATAATTATAATATCTGCTACTAGAAGTAAAACTGACGCTATAAGCCTTATAGACTTCTTAAACTACTCTTTATACTATAAGTGTTATAAAGTTTAATCTCGCTTAACTTCGTTACTAGGATCCTAGAGTTTAAGGACCTTATTACAGGAGTTACTTATAACTAAGTCCTTATAATAGTTAATAAATTAATAAAATAGGCTTATTTCTTATTAACCTTAAAGGATATAATAGCAGAGTAATTCACTTATATTTTCGAAAAAGAGGTAATCTTACAATACCTCTAGTTAAATAATATTATTACAGATTAAGATAAATTAATTATATTAAAGTTTTAATAAGGACTGATGTAGAGAATAAGTATAAAAAGTAAACTTTTAACAGCTTTTCACCTATAGACAGATAGTTAAATAAAGTAAGTTAACTAAATACTTATAATATATCTTTAAACTTACGTTAACTTTAAATAAGATAATTAGCTTAAGCTATTACTAATAGTGCAGATAGCTTATAATATAACGTTAATTAAGTTAATAGGTATATTACCGTTCTTTACTAATTACAGTAAGGAGCCTAAGCTCTGTTAAGGCTTACTTACCAGCACCCTTTAAGCTGTAGTTTATATAAACTAAATATAAAAACTACATAACTATTTACAAGCTGAACTTAAGTTTACACGTAAACAAATAAAGAAGTTTACTAATAAATACTAAACTAAGTAACTAATATTTAAAAAAAGACTTTATTATAATAGTGAATAAGTTAAGGGACTAACTTTTTAGGAAGGGGATTACGTTTACCTTTTTTCACAAAACCTGTATTTAAAACGGCTTAGTAAGAAGCTTGACTTTAAAAGGTACGGACCGTTTTAAGTTAAAAAAAAGGTCGTTACCTCTAATTACGAATTAGACTTACCTACTAGCATGAAGGTGCAGATTAAGGTTTTTTACATCTTATTTCTGGAACCTGCCTTAAAAGGAGTTCCTCTGGAAAAGAAGATTAAGATTAATACTGATAAGGATAAATACGACGTTAAGGAAGTTATAGATTTATAAAAGAGAAAGAACTCGTTTAAATATCTCGTTAAATGGTTAGATTACAGTTCTAAAAGTAACTTGTGGGAACTAGTTAAAAACCTTAAGTGCTTAAACCTGATTATAGAGTTCTACTGAAAGAATCCAGATTAATTAAAGTTAACGATAAGAATTAGAAATAAGATAAGATCTGATATTTAAATTATTATACTGAAGAGTAAGATTATTATAGGATTTAGAACCTGAGAAGTGGTAAGAAACTCTTTAGTAAGTACGGGAGGATATTTGTTAGGACCTTTAACTAGGGTTATAAGGATCTTAGACCTAATAAGGAGGAAGGGCTTCTGGAGCTTCTAATAAGCTTTATATAAAAATAAATGCTGTTAAGGAAAGAAGTTAGTAAAAGAAAAATAAGTAAAAAGTTGCTAAAACTCTTATAGGAAAGTTAAAACTTATAACCTCTTATTAAAGAAGGCAGTTATAAACTAAGTTATAAAGTAACTACTTACTGTAAAGACCCCGCTAAAAATTTCCCCTAGTTAAAAGACTCTACGTTATTAGAAGGAGCGTTCAGCTTAACCTCCTTACTTTCCTGAAACTCTAACAGCTCCACTTTACGATTAAACGCTTTCGCAGCCTAGTCCTTAAGGCAGGACTGCTGCTTATAAAGGTGTGTTAAGCGCGCTAACACCTTTTAAAGCTTAATAGTGGCCTTATAGAGCTGTTAAGTAGTAGACTTAACTTATAAGTTAAGGTTCTGCTTTTTAATAAGAAGAGCTTTTAACTTCGCTTTACTAATATTAAAAGTGTTACACTGGGAAGGTTAGTGCCTCTCTAAACAGTAGTTATAACTGTCAGACCAGTTTAAAACCTAACAGATAAGTAAAGGGTTAGCGGACTTATAGAAAGAATAAAGGGACATTTTGCTACTAAATGTGTGCGTGTAAGCTGTAAGGTTTAAATAGTGGTTAATGCTTTTACCCTATTCCCGTTTTAAGACCCGGGAGCTAGACACTTGTTACATAGTGAAATGGTGAAAGGAGAAACTTACCTTTTAGGTTCTTTATAGGAAAAGAACGTTAAAGAGGGGGAATTATGTAACAACCTTATAGGCTGTTATTTAGGCTAGGGCAGCCTGACGAATCCCCTATAGAAAGAACAGTGTAAGGGGACAGTGTATACTGTCTAAGTGCACTAGGCTAGGGGTGTAAAGACCTAAAGCCCTTATAACTAATAAAGCATTACTTATAACATACCGAGTGCTTATATCGCAAGTAGAAGAAACCTTATAAGCAGAACACTTACGCAGTGTAAAGTGCTCGCATAACGAGCACTTACGATATTATAAGTAAGGTATAAAGTACCTCTTAATTAGTTAGTATAAATAGTTATAGTTATACCTATAACCACCGTGAGGGACTCTGGTTCCTCACGCTAGTATTCAATTGTTTATTTATATCCTACTGTTTAAACTTACCTCTGTGTATTATAGTAATAACGACCTACAGTGACATTAAACCCCCCATCTAGGAGTGTTAGCTTAATAAGCCGTCTTTAGAACGCCCCTTACCTGTTGGCGTCCTGCTATACGTTCTGTCTTAACTTGCGCCAGTCCTCTTGAGGCCTGTATCGGGTGCAGGTCGTAATAGTCAGCTGGAACTTATAGGACAGATAAGATAGGTATTATAATAGGGGGGGGATTACATAAACGTAGGTAACTTATGTATAGAGCTCTTAATTTCAAGCAGACGGTTTAAGCTTAAAGATTCTATAATGGCTTAGATCGGAGGTGTACTGGCGGGCATTGAACAAAATGTAAAATAGATCTGAACCCTAAATTAATGTTACTGCCAGACTTCTCGTAACTTTAGTAATTATTTTAACTCTTCCCTTTAATGGTAAAAGCTCCTTCACTTACTTACCCTGCCACCTATTCTTTTCAGCCGCAGCCTAAATCTTAACTATAGCTATAAGTAGGTTAACTCTATATCGTTAATAAATAAAAGCCCTAACTAGTACCTTACCTTATATCTGGTGGCCACCCTCCTTCGTGGTGCCAGGTTTCAGATGGCTAGCCCAGAGGAGATCACACAAACGGCAAAATCTGGCGGAGTCTTTGAGCACCAGAGCAGCGCCGTAAACGTCGCTGTATTTCTCGGGAGGGGGAAAGGGGAAGGACAGGCACCGTGGCCTGCTGGCCGGGGGGAAACCCGAGAAGACTCGAGATGCTAGCTGACCCGTCAATCGTGGCCCGGCATCTTGCACACAGCTTGCAGGTTTTTACTGGCGGGGGTAGGTTTCGCCAGGATAGCAGCGGATCGCGACTTCCAACGACTACCTCGATGTCATGGCCGGGCCGTCGTCGCCTCGTCGCCGCGGAAGAGTCAGATCGGACAAAACGCTTTCCACGATCGCGCCAATAATCGCAAACACCACGATGCCAGCGAAGATACCAACCGCGTGAACCAGATAGCTGCTGCCCAGGACCCAAAGGACGGCGGTCTTGAGGACAAGAAAGACGCCGTAGCTGATGAGGAGGCCGAGGGCGAGCAGCGCGAAGGGCATGAACCAGACGAGGGTGAGCCCTGCGAAGTAGAGGCCCGCGAGGACGACTCCCCAGTCACCCGCGCCGGCCCGCGCAGGAGAAGACCGAGCTCCAACGAAGTCGCCACGTTCATAGGCTGTCGACCTATCTTTTCTGGTATTCAACCGTTTCTACCATCGTCATCCTCCTGCTCTCAATCGTTCTTTTCAGTCACGATGCGTCCGTCACGACGACCAGCAAGACGGTAAGATGAGACCCGGTGCAATTCATTTGATCCCATTCTTCTACCCGTCGACATGATTAATGTCGCTCGCTCTCAAGGGCACTGTGAGCGCCGATCCGGTGACGAATGCCCCAGGGAACTGCCTGCCCTGGCCCTATTGCGGCATTTTCGGAAGGCACTTGCAATATCAGTCGGTTGACCATCGCTTCGACATCCTATGGGACGATATCAAGGACGATCTGCGGGTCTTCTGGCTACCGGACCCAGAGCCAGAACAACAAGGAGAAGAGAGGGCGGGGGTCATAGCTATGTTCCACCAGCTCCATTGTCTGCAGTCTCTCCGTAGCGCCATCCAGATGGGTCATGAAGGTACTGATCCGGGTTTCGACCGGTGGACTGACGATAATATGCATTGGCCGCTCTGCCTTGATTACATGAGATCGGTAAGTCGCCAGGTGCCCGCCTTTTCCATCCAGTGCTCATCCTCAAATTCTGACACGGGCGGTAGACAATTCTTTGCTGGGCCGACGATACGCTGGAGAGGTGGTCGTACCTTGACAACGGTACCCTTAGCGAGGTTGCTAAGGGTTATTTTGATGACAGGCAATGCGGTGACAACCGGAATCTGATCAAGATGATGAAGGACGCTGGCAGCATTGTGCGTATGCGGCCTTTTCCGTAAGCGAAGGAAGAAAGCGTTCAAGCTTCCTATTTGTGGCAGTCTGTAGCACAAGACCCAGAGACACCTGGTATGTTTTTGCCAGCGCGTAATAAAATGCATTTGCAATCATGGTCGTATTGTGGTAAACAGGAATTTCGATGCCCAGGAAACGGTCGACGAATAAATAAGTCGCGGGGGGGGGTTCCGGCCCCCCTACTAATAGACCCCTACTCCCCATACATAACCCTAATTTTCAACACCTTATAACTCCACCACTACTAAGCCAAAACTGATGTAATATTACCTACTGCTTACTAACTAAATGAAGGGAAGGAATATAATGTTTTTTATTTATAGAATTTTTACTAATAAGTAAAATAACGAAAGTAAAATTTACATACTAATTTGACCCTCTCTTTATCTTTACCATTTATAGCTTTTAATTTCTATAATAAATTCTTTATATAGATAAAAATG
>Ga0247758_1000892_pt1 | contig 25148 bp, 22 predicted proteins | sample UWRJL156409C4_FD_180950 | JGI IMG/M metagenome (GOLD analysis project Ga0247758, IMG submission 180950) | Plant litter microbial communities from Arlington Agricultural Research Station in Wisconsin, United States - UWRJ-L156-409C-4 | ecosystem: Environmental > Terrestrial > Plant litter >... | reverse complement strand
GCGGAGAGGGTGGGGAGGGGGGAGGTTGTTGCTGAGAGGGAGAGGGGAGGGATTGAGGAGGAGGGGGCGTGGGAGGTCAAGGTGGAGGGGTCGAGGTATTTGGTTGATCATTGGGGGATTTTGAATCTGGGAAGGACGGCGATGTTGACGGCGGGGGCGGCGCTAGGGTTGTATGCGACGCTTTGAGGGGTAGTACTGCTGGTGGGAATTGTATTAGTAGGCATGGAAGACTTCACTCAGGTAGTTTAGGAGGGGATCACGGTTGGGATATGCATGTACAGATGGTGGTGTGGTGGGTGGGCAATCCTTTATAGATAATCTACCTAGAGGGTTCATAGCTGACCCCCGATCGAATTCCATTGTTAACGCCGTCCTCCCATAACCCCAGAAAACAAGCCCCAACGCGTCGCCAGAATCGGTACCGGAATTTCAGCTACTTCTTGGCCGAACTGCCGCTTGCACCCGCGCCGCCAGAACCCGCGTTGCCGGATCCATAGCCAGAAGAGGTGCTATGGCCGCTCAGGGCTGTGTAGGTCGAACCGCCGCTACCATTGTTGTGGTAGGTGCTTCCATTCGGGTTCGAGTAGTAATACGAACCATTACTGTTAGGACGAGTCCGCGTCAGCTTGCTCGAACTTCATCAGGATGGCATCAGTGTAGCCTACGTGTTGGAGTAGTGGTACGCGTTTGAGCCGTTGCCGTAGTCACGCGAGCAGTAGTGATTTCCCTGTTGGTTCTAGGTTGGTTATCTGTCACAAGCGAAAAGGCGCATTGATCTCGGGCGAAGGGAACATACACTGCTGTTGGTGCCAGAGCTCTTGTAGCTGTATCCATTGCCGGACATCTTGTCAAGTATTGCAATGATTGTTCGCGAGCAAGTGAGAATGGCGAAGTTTGGAGATGGGAGGAGAGGTGGGCCAATGGGTCGCGCCGGTATTTAATGAAGAAAGGACTGCCAGCCACAAGCGCTTGCGTTTGCACCAGAAGAAAGCCAGCAAAAGCAAGTTGGCGCCGCTCACGTCGACAGAACAAACATCCCACTGAAATAGGTGGGGTGGTAGGCATCCGATAGTATGGTAGGTATCCGGCAGTAGTCTGCATCCGATGGTTCCCACCGTTAGGGCTGCTCGGAATCGGAGCCCCGGACAAAGCCAAAAAAGCAAGGGTACCATGGCCCCGAGTTTGTTGAGAAGTGGAGCCATCCGGCCACCTAGACCCGTCGCCGGTTAGACCAGGTCCGGTATGCGTCCTTGTGACTCAGAAGGCCACCAAAAGCGGTTTGATTGCCTTGTCATTCCCGCTCTGACGAGCTTCAGATAAAAGAACACACATGCAAGGAGGGCTACAGCCAAGAATCGTATGTCACAGGGGTATGTATACTCCGCAAAGATATTAGCAAACGTTCTATCTCATGCCAGGTCTATCACTACACTCAACATCTAAAGCTTTTGATCAGCCTTGTCCTCAAGCTCCTCGAGGTACTTCTCGGCCTCAAGCGCAGCCATGCAGCCGGTACCTGATTGTTTCGTCAGCATTATTCCATCGTCTGAACGGAAAGGGATCCACAAACCTGCACTAGTGATGGCCTGTCGGTATCTCTTGTCCTGCACGTCGCCTGCGGCAAAAATGCCCTCTACACTTGTAAAAGTAGTTCCCGGCTTTGTGACAACATAACCCTCCGAGTCGGTCTCGACCTGCCCCTTTACCAATGCCGTTGCTGGGTCGTGGCCGACGGCGTAAAAGAGCCCGCTCGCCTCGAGGGTCTCTTCCTTGCCCGACTGCACGTCCTTGACAACGATATGGCTCATCAGGCCCTTGTCGTCACCCTTGACCTCTACACCGACCGAATTGAAGCGCACGGTGACTTTCTTGTGGTTGAGTAACCTCCTGGCCATGATGCTGCTGGCCCTCAACTTGTCCCTCCGCACCAACACCGTGACGTGGCTGCCGTACTTTGTCAGGAACATAGCCTCCTCCGCCGCTGAGTCACCACCGCCAATGACCACCAGGTGCTTGTTGCGGTAAATGGGTACTGCGCCGTCACACACAGCGCAGGCCGAGATGCCGTTTTGCCAGTACTTATCCTCACCAGACAAGCCCAGCCGTCTGGCCGAGGCGCCAGTTGCCAGAATAATAGCGTCGGCCGTGTGCTCCTCCTCGGGCGACCACTCAGTCGAGTACTTAAAGGGGCGCGACGAGAGGTCCAACTTGGCGACTGTTTCGGTGACTATTTGAGTGCCGAAGCGCTCCGATTGCGCGCGCATCTTGTCCATGAGCTCCTGGCCCATGATGCCGTCGGGGAAACCGGGGTAGTTCTCGACTTCGGTTGTCGTCGTCAGCTGGCCGCCGGCGGCGACGCCATTCGCGAGGAAGCCCTCATAGAGGACGGCTAGTGTTAGTCATGTTAGCCCAGGCAAGCGTAATTCATCGTTGGGATGCGTGGGGCGGGACCGAGACTCACGCTTCAGCTCGGCGCGCGCCAGGTACACGGCCGCGGTGTGAGCGGCCGGCCCGGAGCCGATGATAACAACCTTGCTATGCATTTTTCGCTTCCCAACGGTTTGAATTTCTGTTGCTTTTGGGTAGGGCGATTTGAAGGCGGTAGCAGCAGCAGCTACAGAAAGACCAGCGGCGCTGGAGCGGAGGGTCCGTCTGAAGCCGCCCGAGGAAAACAGTTTGGCGGTTGGCGGGGTAGGAGCGGGGTGGTAATGCGATAGGCGCGCTATTTATGGGTGGATCGCGGGATTCGAGGTTGTTCTCTTGCTGAGCCGTATGCCAAACCAAAGATTCTGTCGCGTGCTGAGGGTGTGTGTTACGTACTGCAGATCTGATTGCTAAGCGCATTGAAGTTCTAGCACTTCTGGTGGAGTGATCTCTGGAATTTGGAATTTTTCGGGAATCGAGGGGTCCCTGCAAACGACATTTCAGGGGCATTTCGGTAAATATAGGGGTTAGGGTTGTTCCTTGCTTGTCAGGGGCTCCCCTGACAACACACACGAGTTGAACTCAGGGCAGTTACCATTTTCTACACTGAGGGAGACGCATGAAAGTTCTGGGTTCTTTATTCACTTCTGCTTCATAATTTCACCAATATATTCCCGAGCAGTTATTATCCCTATGTTCTGTTCATGTGGACGAGATGTTTGTTTGACTGGAGAGGCAGGATTACAAGTCGACAGTGCTTACAACCTTGGGCTTGGGCGTGCGCCTATCTTCGAGTCCTTGATCGGCGGCGAAATCTTAGGTGTATGTCTCTTTGGCATGACGCACAACTGAAGAATGACCGCCAAAAAGTAAAGACTCGACGTGGGCCTGATTCGAACAGACGCTCCCGAGGGAAATAGATTTCTAGTCTATCGCATTAGACCACTCTGCCACCACGCCTTGTTGTTTTGAGGAGATATCGGCCATAGCTGCCTACGTGGGCAGCTTCTGGTAGCTCAATTTGAGAACAAGGAAGTCGGGTCGAGATATACAAGTCCGGAATCGACAAAGTCTCCTCGAGCGTCTTCTATGTACAGTTCCCATCTGTCGTGAAACCCAAAATGACGGAACCAAAAGCAACGACAACACCCCGATCGGCAACAAATAACAACAGGTTAAAAGCCAAACAGTTGTACAGCCGCATTACAACTTGCTTTGTCCCGCCTGAGGAACTTCAACAACGACCTTACCCCACGTCCCTCTGCTGCCAAGAGCAGCGAGGGCCTCCGGAATAGATTCAAGACCAACAAACTTTTGGTCAGTAAACTCCGTACCCTTAAATTTCCCCTCGTCAATCAGCTTCACAATTCCCTCCCAGACCTTGACGACCGTCTCCTTTTCGTGGGTCGAGTACATTCCCCAGTGAATTCCGACCAAGCTGATGTTCTTGAGAAGAACCTTGTTCATAGCAACTTTTTCAATCTTCCCTGCCGCAAAGCCGACGATGAGGATGCGGCCGTTCCAAGCGGTGCACTTCGTGCTTTTGTCAACTAACCCCACAGGATCGTAGACGATATCGACACCCCTGCCCTTCGGAGTAAGCTTCTTTACTATCTCGGGCCACTTTTCATCCCGGTAGTCAACAACATGATCAGCCCCAAAGGCCTTGGCTACCTCCAGCTTGCGCTCCGTTCCAGCCGTCTGTGGCAAATATCAGCTTATATTCTCCATTTTGGGAAAATTCTTTGTGTCTCGGGAGCAGAAACTCTCTTGACTCCTGAGACAACAGAAAATGGACTGAAAGGAGAGAAAACCACTCCGATTTGCACCTACAGCAATGACGGTTGCGCCAAATGCCTTGGCAACTAACGTCACAGTCAGCACCTCGGCTTTAAAACATTGATAAATCACTCACTTTGAACCGCAGCCAGACCAACACCGCCTGCAGCAGCATGAACCAGCACGATATCACCGGCCTTCACCCCAGCACGGACAACTAGCGCACCGTATGACGTCGGTGCAGTAACAAACAATCCCGCCGCCTCACGAAAGCTCCATCCCTTTGGAACAGGCAGCATCGCAACCTCCTTGGCGATGGTCTTGGTAGCGTATGCACCCTGCGTGGCACCGAAAACCCGCGAACCGACGGGGAACTTGGGGTTCTTAGAGCCGGACGGCGTCGCCAGGACGATTCCGGCGAATTCGGCGCCCGAGATCCACGGGAATGCTGATCGTCTGTCAGTGAAATTCTAGAAGAAATAGAGATGGTAGTGGGGACCGGAATTTACGAGGCTGATGTTGATATTTCCCCTGGATTTGCAGGAGGTCAAAGAAGTTGGCTGCCGCGGCGTGGACTTCGATAAGGTACTCGTCTGACTTGGGGCTCGGGTCGGAAAGATCCGTCACCTTGAGGTCGTGAGGACCCTTATGTTGTTAGATAGGTGCGTCGAAGGTCAATGACGATAACTTACCTTGACATATTGGGCGAGCTGAATGCCTTTCATGATGAACGTAAGGTGAGAATAACACCCTAACCCTTTCTAATTGCAAGTGTGAGAAGCTTGCGAGACGAGACCTGGGAAATATGAACACAACAATATGAGGCCACACAGAATCGATGAAATGAGTTATCTACAGGAACAAATAGGAAAGTAGAGTTGGATTGGATTGCCACCGGTTTATGTTAGCCGCTTACATGAGTCCTGGTCGCGGGGTTGGTGGTTGAAGCCGAGGTACCTTGAAAATGACGCTGATTGGCTGCTCACCTTGCCAGCTCTCGGTGAATCCACGACATTCCACCGTGAGTGTCTGTGTCGCGGTTTTGGGTGCCGTTTTTGGCTAGTGTGGACCCGCCATTTTCAATAAGCTCGAGCACCCAGATACCCCTCCAATAGTTTCCCCACACATCCCGCTTCATGGATCCCAGCTTCAGCAACATTTCGCCATGGCATCAATTGCATCGAGGCCGGCGGCGGCGGTATCTCCATCGGCTGCATCTACGTCGGTATTGGCTTTATCGGCAGTTCTGTCGACGTCTACCATACTTACTTCGGTAAACTCGACAAAAGATAGCGATTCCCAGACCATACGATTTACTAAAGTGCAAGATCTCTTTAACAGAATTGATCATATTAGTGGGGATTCCCTCACTGTTATAAATATAATATTACCCTTTTATTTCTATATAGTATACTAATTATTTAGACGTCTCTCCTAGTCATTTCACTAAAATCTAATATAAGTGAGAGAAGCGAGAGAAGTAAGGCTGTAAGTACCGCTTTCACGATTACGACAGTAACTCTCGGATCTTTATCATTATAATTATAACTAACCTTTATAAGGAACTTCACAAACGGCTATATAACAAGTTTCTCAGGCAAATTCGCGATATAGGTTTAAAGAACAGTTAGAGAAATATTAATAGTGCTAGACGTTAAGCATAACAAGGATAAAGCAGTAAAGAGGGTGATTTAACTGGTGGCCTAGAACCTTAACGAGCTATTAAAGGTGCCTAGCTAATACTTATTATCAAGGTGGGGTTTTCTCAGACACTAGGGCGATTACGTATAGTTATATAACGGTGGTTTTCTATATTAAACCACGAGGTTAAGATTGTTCTTCTTACTAAGTTTAACAGTACTACAATCCTTTTGGAGAAGTGGGAGGAAGAGATGCTAGTCCGTCCTAAAGCTACCATAACACGACGCTTACTTCAACACTAAGAACTGGTACTTAGATAAAGCATTACCATCACCCGAGATACCATAGCTAACCTGGAAACGTACAATGTCACTAGAGGTGTATTGGTACTGTCATTCCGGCTTCTTTTCTTAAGAGATCCAGGCCTTAGGGAGGGAGACTTAGTTTACAGCATTTAAGACCTGGAGACGTATGTGGTAAAGGTCTGGGCTCAAATGTAGATTAGCAGTTGTAGATTAGCAGCCAATCAAATTCGGCATAGCCGACTAATTAAAAACGGCAGCCCCGGCCGCGACACAGGAATTCCACCGTAAGTGTCTGTGTCGCGGTTTGGGATGCCGTTTTTGGCAGCTTGGACCCGCTAATTTCGGCACCCCAAAACACCCTCGATAAGTACATTTTTGGCGGGGCATTTGTACCTCTCGAAGTCTACTGCACTCACACAGTACACTGAGTGGCACAGTTGAAGCGCACGTTCCGACCGAAGTGCACCAGGGATCCAGGACTCCGGGCACCCAGTGCAGAGGAAGCAAGGATGGCAAAATTAGGTATTTAGGTCGACCATGCCGCCGTGTCTCCTACGTTGGCAGGCACAACCTCCGAGATCAACTTCGAGACCTGTTATTTATCGTGAGAGTGTGCCCAATTAGAGACGGTACAAATTTATCCAGGGAAGCAACGCTGCAGCGGAGCCCAGCCTATAAGTCTAGCTAACAAGTGCGTACAGTGCCGAGCGATCACCGGTCGGGTCCGTGAGCCAATGAGCTTGGACCTTATTCAGATTGCTCGCATCCAAGCGCAGCTTGCGGCGCTAGAGACGCCGGAAGCCCCACCGCTCACCAGCGAGGAACTTCAGCATTACTGGGATCGAGGAAACGAGCGACGTCCTATTCGACCGAGACACTCCGACAATACGAAGGTGAATATAGTTAACGGCCAACGACGATGGATCGCTTTCTGCGCATCGCTGCCAAATGCACCAGCCTGGAAGCCCCCTTTTGAAAACACTGAGTTGGGACAACAGGGGTCTTGCCGAGTCATTCGCCAAGTACCTGGTGCGGAGGCCTAAAAACAGAGTCGGCGCCAAGAGTACGGTCTGCAGGTACTTAAGGGATCTGTCAGCGGTGTTTAACAAGTACAGCGGTAAGGGTCTCAAGGAGCGGGTTCAAGACTACTTCCTCACCTTCGCCAAGGTTGAAATCACACGCAAGTTCGGGCTACGGGTGGAGCCGAAGCGCAAAGAGGCCCTTAACCCCTCAGGGTTCACCTGTATTGCTCATTTCAGCTGGGTCTGGGATAGGGGGCAGTCTTGTCCTCTACCTATCTCCCAAGTGTCGACCCCTAAAAGGCGGTATGAGTGCATCTTCTGCAAGAGGAGCTTCCCTCGAAAGGGAAGGATGTGGGACTGTACAGAACGGCATCTTAAGAGACGTAGCACCGAGGTGGTACCATGTCCCATCCCAGAATGCAAGTCCAAGGGCACTGTGTTGGAGAATGAAATGCGGTTTAAGAATCACGCTAAGGTTGTCCATGGACGGGACTTACGGCCTAAGATCATCATACGGACAAGGACGGCGACGAACTCCCCCGAGAGCCTGAAATCGACGCCGACGATTGTTCTCGTGCGAAGAGAGGAGTCTACCCGTAGCCCGAGAATCGTTCTCCGGGTCGGCAAAAGACCAGCTTGATTTGGGCAATGGCGGTGATCCTCGACTATTTAAGCGACCATCATGCGCGAAGCGTGCGTTCCGATCCCACAGCGCGTCTGTCCGCCTGTACCACCTTCCCGCAAAAGATACAGGGGTTCCGGCTTTTTCCGAGTGTAAGAGCGCTGATGGTTCGGGACAACATAGCGAGCAGGCTCGTAGGATGGAGCCTAGTTCCGGCTCCCGAGTCGAATTCACTATACGGGGGTGGAGGTTGACGGCAAGGTAAACTGCTAATTTTTTTTTCGTATTTTCACAGCAGGAGAAACACGTAAGAACGGAAGTATTCTGGACAGTGGGCTTGGGGCATGGCGGCCAGGTAGCTTCCATCTCCAATAAGACCAGCTTTGATCACAGCGCTCTGCTAGTTTTTGTGCTGTCGGGATTGCGCCTAAGAAACCAGGAAGACAAATCACAATGTCTGGTGTTGGTGGCCAGGGCTCCATCGGTGGCAGGAACACATATCAGACTCTCGGGAGCGGCGTGCAATTGGGACCTTAGCTGGTCAGATATGGTCAACTCGCAGAAGGATAACGTGTTGTAGGGTGTCGAGTGTCTTGGCGAGAAGGACATAAATTAGGGTGCGGTTAGATCGCGGACGAGGTGAGGCGAGAGGTCTGTGAAAGACTCGATGTTTGCGTCTGGGCACTTGCAGTATTTAATCACCTATTAGAAACTCGAATCCATGAACTGTTGTGTCGCGGACTCTCTTAAGCATTTTTCTTCTTGTAGCATCCAGCACGGTATTGAGAACTCATATAACCTCGTCTGACGTCTTGAGTGCGGCAAGTGCTAACACCTGCTCCTCGATGACGTTGAATAACGGAAAGCTAGATTCGCTTCCTGGCGTTTCAGCCCACCTCATATGGCTTCTCAAGCTACGCTCGGTTTCTGGTGCTTCTTGTGGGGCCCTAAAGCGCTGGAGTTGGCACTAGGGTTAGGGTTACTTTGTTTATACCCCTGAGATACGGGCAAACCTCCCACCCAACGAGATGGGTTGTGGTCAAGAACCGGGACGGTGCCACCGAAAACTCACTACTTGCTCCCTAGGGCGATGTCGCTCCGAACCTTAGCGCTCCGCCCCGTCAAACCTCACCATCCGCCGCGGGGCTGCTCCGCCTTGTGGCTCGCGAGGGATGCCGAGCTGGAGGGGTTCTCTTCCAGTGGCCCCTCGTCCGGGGTCGCATCCTCCTCCCTGCAATGTCTGCGCCATGTTTCCTGGATGGGGGCGGCGCAGTCGGTGTCGAGGATGGAGGGCAGCGTAGCGGTGCAAGCGATGACGGCGAAGCTCTCGACAGGCGACTAGGGGAGGAGTTTATCGGTCGTCTTGCCGAACAGGTCGTAGCGGAGGTGGCCGCGCGCAAGTCCGACGAGCTCTTATCGGCGTCGCGCAAGCGATGCGCGATGGAGGGATTCGGTGAGCACGATGGTGTCGGGGTGATGGCGAGCAACAGCCTGGAGAAGTTTTTCCTGACGCGGCACAATGATAAGGATAAGAGGCGTAGTCTTTTGGCTACCCTGCACTGGCGCGTCACCGCAATCCAAACATCAAACCTGGCGAACCTGTCAAGCGCATGGCAGGGCACTCAGCCTGCCGTGATTGCACTTTCTGAAGAGCCTCCCTATCGGCAGATGACGTGGGAACACTCGCCGGTTACGGAAGCGAATCACGCGTGCGACATCGCAGGCCGGCATTTGGTCTACACGTTATCTGACTAGCTAGTTCGACACTGTTCAATCACTCTCCATCTACTGCGCCATTTCTGCGCAAACAGCTGCCCCTCCGCGCCGTCCTGCCAAGACGAGGCGATGCTCGAGATTTGTCATTACGGTTAAAGCGCATTCCCCTTCCCCTCTTCCTCAACTACTGAGCTCACCACAAACACAGTCTCTTAGTTCGTAAAGGCATCGCGCGCAGCGCGAGCGTTCGCCTCGGGGGGCGCGAGAACGATGAGTCATCCAGCATACCGCGATTCGACAAATTCACTGCGTTTGACGAATAGACAATCTTTCTTTCAGCGGAAGAGTATAGGACGTCTCAGTGTGTGTGCGCAAAGGCAGCGCTTCTTCCGGAGGTTGCCCATCTGCCAAGTCGCCGGTCACCGTCACTGGGGCGAGAGACGGCATTGTCGTTATCGTTATCGTTACTAGTGGCATGCCGCCCCGCAATAACGCTACAGACAAATTGTAAAGTTCTACATCGGAAGGCTGGCGCCGCGGACAAGGATCGATGCGGTGTCGCGTGGGAGTGGTGTGGCGTATGTTGGGGACTCTTCCGACCAAAGGGCGGGCATGGCAGGGGATCGTCGATGTCAAGGATTTGACGGACGGAGGGCAGCGCGGGGCAAGGGAGAACGGTTGAGGCTGGCGCGGAAAGAGGCAGAGTTCCATGTAGCGCACAAATCAAGTTATCAGCTGTTGAATCGGCGGTCAGTCATTGTGGTGAGGAGAAGAGGGGGAAGGAGTTGTACTCCAACCATCATGACAACATCTCGTCAAGCATCGCCTCGTCTTTGGTAGCTGCGCTGCACTTCTTGAGGACCGGGGAGCTAGCGCGAAAGGGGTATTGACTTTGGAGCGGGCGGGTTTGGCAAGTTTGCAGGCGTTCTTGGTGTTAATAGTCTCCCCGGCGTGCCGTGCTGCCCGGAGCCCGGCTCTCGTTCTGGGGCAGCAGACGAGGGCCGTAGTCGTCATCTGGGACGACGCGCGGAAGGTAGAGGGCTGTTGAACTCTGTTAAGCTGGCAGATGACAATCCCAGTGCCCTTGTGGCGGTGGCCGGTTGGCTTAGCTTCCAGAAAAACTGCGGGAGCTACGGGTTAGCGGAAAGTCGTGCGACATCAAAGCTCTCTCGAGTTCCATACCGCATGCGTCCTCTCAACAGTTCGTTATCCTGCCGCACCAATACAGCACCTCTCCGTCCGGCTCGCCCAAGAATCCACGTTTGGGTGGTCTGGAGACTGTTGAGGACGGGGACATACTAATCGTGCGGCGGAAATATAAAAGGCGGCGTTGAGAATGGCAGCAATGACGAGTGTGCTGACACGTCGTTGCAGGGGGTGACCACGCCTTCCGTATACCCGACAGGTCCAGTTACCCTCCGCGCGGCTCATGATCGGCGTATGGTGTTGCACGCGGATTTGCTTCCGTAACCGCACCAAATCCGGACCAACAGATGTGGGAACTGTTTCGCTGCTTCGTAGTGAGTTTGAACACTGAAGTTTTCTTAGCGCCACCGTTGTACAGCTCCAGCCAGAGCTTCCTGGTGCTTCCTTCTAAGTTCCGTTGCATCGTCGATTGAGAGGTGGCATTCGAATCCCACTCTCGGGAACGGGGACCACTCTTGCACCACCAGCGCACCCATAGTTGCGTCGTTCCGGAACGCAACACGACCCGCCGCACCCCTCGACGCCGGCATTTGAGGGACTGATCAGCTCGCAAGTCTTTCGAATTGGTCCGCGATTCTCCCCGATCCGCTGCGCTAGGGACTACGCCTGAATGAGTTCGAGATCCGCGGACGGAGGGTAGAAGCTGGCGTCTCAGTGAGCAGCAAGAACCTCAATTCCATGACGCTCGCTTTCGAGGGACAAGTCCAGTATATATATCCAGACCTGACATGGCGGTCCTGCTCGAACTGCTGCAAGGCCACAATGGTTGCCTTGTCTTCCTCGTTCGGCTGCCCACAAAAACGAGTTCAACATGCAGGATGACGGTACCACTGGCGAATTGCTCATCCTCATTATAAACGACCTGCCCTACGCGATTCCTGCATGTGTGCTGTTATGCCTGTTCCAATCGCATTTTCTCTGGACCTCACGGGAGGTTTTACGGGGACGGCGAGTTGGGGGCGGGCAGAAGCCGCCGCGGTGGAAGCGAGTCCCATCTATTTCCACAGCTGTTCTCTTAATCCTTAACTTGATTTTTTTTTTTTTTTTTCAACCTTGGTCGATGAGGTTTCACGCCGTTATACGCACCCGCTCTTCATCGCTTGGAAAGGCCTGGCACTTCTGTCTAATGTGGCGGTCATGGAGGTTGTGCAAGTGGTTGTGGTGGACGATACCGGCCCGGCCACATGCTACGGTTTTTACGCCTTCGACTACGGGTACCGGGTACGCCACTGCGGCAGATAAGGAGGGCAAAGGAATGAGAAGTTCTCTGAGCGTCGCCATGGAAGCAGCCTCCCAAAGAAGCAGAGACTTGCCGTCGCGTGACATCAGCGGCAGCTCCGACCTCGCTCCCTCCGCAGGATGGGACAGTTGCTCTGACCTCAGCCTCGAGTCGCGGTAGTGCGCGGACGGGCGGGTAGGTGTTGCCTTAGGCGGTGGCTCGGCCGCAATGGCTGTTATAGACGGATACCATGACGGGGTGCGGTCATGCCCTGGGGCAGGCGGGCGCGGGAAGGGCGCGTCGCGGGTGGATTGGAGTCTCGGGGATGTTGAGTGTTGAGAGTCGAGCGGGAGGTGCGGCGAGGATGGGGTGCGCTGGGATCCCTGGTAGAGCGTGGAGGATGGGGAAAATCTGGGGGTGTTGGCGAAGGCTGTTGGAATGGAAACAGCAGGTTTCAGTTGCGTTAAGATGCTCTGGTAATGTTGGTTAGTGAGACCGTGTCGGTGGTTGACGTGAAAGAAAGGTTGCAAGCTTTTTGCTTAGTGAGAAGTTGAAGCTTGAACTCCAAATGCCAACGTTGCTGTCCGGCAAGGCGCGCAACGGGGTGATTGGCGGCTGATAGGCTAGAGCCTTTCAGCAGGTTGTCCGAGAAAACTTATTGCTGTTCTTCCCGAGCAATCAGAACGACACCTAGACACAAAGCGGGAGATGGGTGTGAGAGTGAGCTGAGCTAGACTGCATCTGCCTCGTCTGTGCTAGATAAAAAGCGCTATGAACCATATTTATTTTTTTCGCTCCTGGTCCGTCACAGTGACACCAGTATCCCCAATCGTCTCAGCACGAGATATTACTCCGCTCATGAAAGCCCCATGAAAGCTCTAATACGATCGCGCAACGCTAGAACGTCGCCTCCACACGGCAGCCCAAGGCCAGAAAGAGTTCTCATAGCTGCCATGTCTAGAAATAGTTAGATTTCTTGTGAAACCTAGGCGTAGTCCAGTGAAGGTGTGCTTACAGTCCATCGTGTCGATATCATTTGCTGTCTGGGGAAGCCCATTATGTTCTTGCCAAGTATTCGCATCGAGGGGTGGGATGAGCGGTGCGGTAGCAATTGATCGATTGTGAAAATGACGTTGCATATTGAGGCACCTGTCTGTAGTCAGCAAATACTCAAGGTCATAACGGAGCCAATTGCAAATGGCCTACCGGAGCATTGCAGCACTCTGCTAGTCGAGCCGCTGGGTGTTCTGGTGTTGACCCTCTTCGAGCTTTTCGAGTCGAGTCTGATGCTTGTGCGTCGTGTCTTCGAAACTCGTGGCGCGCTTCTCGACATTTTCGAGACGGTTCTCGACATTTGCGAGACGCTTCTCGACATTTGCGAGACTGTTCTCGACATTTGCGAGACGGTTCTCGACATTTGCGAGACGGTTTTCGACATTTGCGAGACGGTTTTCGACATTTGTGAGACGCTTGTCGATGGATTCAACAACTTGACAAACGAAGTTCAACCGCTCGTGCATGGTGGCTATCGTCTCTTGCATGGCCGTGACCGACTGCACCAGGGTAGTCTGAACGCCTTGCATGGCCGTGACCGACTGCACCAGGGTAGTCTGAACGCCTTGCATGGCCGTGACCGACTGCACGAGACCATCAAGGGTAGTCTGAACGTCTTGAATGGAGGCCATCGTCGATGATGGGTGACAACGAAAGTAAAGATTGGGAAAGAGATGAAGTGCGCAGAATGATGACTGTGCTAGCGAAGTTGATGTCGTGAGTGAAGAAGATGAATCGTCCGGGTTGAGAAGAAACAGGGGATTAATATGCGTCCAAATTGGTGAGTTTGCGCTTTCCCGAAGATAGAGTTTTGCGTGACCATGGTTGCTTGCTGCAATGGCATGGTGTCAAAGTTCGTAACATCCCGAATTCGCCACTGCTGTGGGGCAGGAAAGTATGTTGTACGGCAGTGATTTGAGGGGAGGCGCATGTGACTGAGAAACTGTCAGGTGTTAGTTGAACCTGGAATCTTAATGGCAGGTGGACTGTTGGAGGGTTAAATCGTACCTGAAGCAGAAAACCACCAGCGTCCGGGCTGGCTGGCCCGAGGCAGTTTTATGACTTGCCCAGGTCCCGAGTCACAAGGTTTAATATCATGATGGATAATACGCGAGATTATTTGGAAGAAATTCTGTGATTGAGACCTATCTTACAATACTGCCATGTGCCTAATCACTCCTCCCTCTGTGTCCATGCTCTGTGCCCATTCTCCACATCCTTAATTACCACTCAAAATTGCCCGCGGGAGCCTGATCGGCCTGAGCGGAAGATTGAGTTTGAGTGCCCTCGCCCCAAGCATCGCCATCAGTCGCGGGACCACCACCAGCCCAACCAGAACCATTGTCGTCACCCGAACCAAAATCATTGCCACTAAAAGCTTGAGCCTCCTGGGTGGAAGTGTGATTCTTGCGAGTAAAGCGGGTTGCGGGGTCAACGAAATCGTTCATTTCCTCAACCAGGCGAGCGAGGCTGCTGACGACATTCTTGCCCTTTTCGTCCACAGTATCCGCAGCCTCCGACTGGTGCTTCTTCACGATGGCTGTCGGCAACAAGTTCAAGCGCTTGGGAAGGTAAGTCACACCATCTGAAATCTGGCGTTGCGGGCAGTCCGACTCAGTATGTCCATTCTCCTTGCAGAATGGGCAAACCCTCTGCGGGCAGAATCGTCTTTGGTGACCCAAGTTGTTGCATCGCTTGCACTTGATGGTAGTCGGGCACTTTTTGGTGTGGTGATCCTTTGAGTTGCAGGTGGTGCAACTGTGGCAGTCAATTGAAAAGTGACCGTCCTCCCCGCAATTCTTGCAGATCATCTTCCGCGGCTTCGGGCAGTTCGCAGAGATATGTCCCATCTCCTCACAGTTCTTGCATTTGACGTTCACCGTACAAGTCTTGGAGTCGTGATCACCACCGCACTTCGAACACATCGTGCAGTCCTTGCGGGTGTGCTCGGTACTGTGGCAGTTGTAGCAGCGCGAGACTAGAGGAGAAGGGCATATAGCCTTGTCATGTCCGATCTCACCACAGTTGTTGCAGTTCATAGGCTCCAGGCACTTTCTGTTCATATGTCCCTTCTGACGGCAATTGTAACAGATAGCGCTCTGGTCTGCGTTCTGTCCGGAATCATCGACATTTTCCGGCTTGATGTCGATGGTGACGATGCCCTTCTTCGTAGCAACATCTCGGTAGATCTTTCCAAGAAGACGGACGTCGTGGTGCTTCGGGCCTTCAGGATCCACGGTATGGCTCAAGAAAATGCCACGAGACATCAGAATGATCTCGCATTGACGGGCACGAGTCAAAGCCACACACAGGCGCTGGCGATGAGCGGTAAAACCTGGACGAGAGTTCTGAACGAAATCCACGACGACAAGATCTGCCGAAAGACCCTGGGAGCTGTCAACCGTACGGACCAAAATGTTTTTGTGTCCATCGGCGCTGAGATTTCCAAGCTGCACTTGTCGAGCCAATTCCAGTTCATACTCCTTGGCCTGTTGGAGGTAGAACGAGCAGACCATGATCAACTTTGGCTTTCCGTCCAGCCCCTTCAGAGACGGGTCCTTGGAGGCCTTGATAACCAAGTCAGAGACGTATCGAACATGATCCATGTTGATTGTCGAGGTTCCCAATCTTTTGGCGGCTGAGTTTTGCAATTCAACGATAATGCGCTGACTGCTCTTGTCAAGGTCTGGACAGATTCCACGCAGGAACTCGGCGTATGCATCGACCTCTGCTGGATACCACGCGGGGCCTCGCGAATACGCCTGCATCGTATCATGGTAGATGATGCTTGAAGGCAGCCGAACCAATCCTCCAAGTCCGCGATGGTTCAAGGTCAAAGAAGCCTTGACAATGCCGCCGTAGCTGATTGCACGCTCGAGGGTAGAACGGGAAACATACTCAGCATATGGCTGGATGGTGTTTTCCGTGTCACTCGGCGGTCTCCACGGGCCCATTTGGCAAGGGTCCCCAACCACAACTGTCAACTCTGGATCATGCTTTCTCAGAATTTGGAGAAGCTCTAGATCGTTGATTCTCGCGGCTTCATCGACCAAGCAAATGTCTGCCTTGAAATTGCGGACGAACTTAGTGAGACAACCGGTGTACGGGGTGCTGGTGACGACTCCACCGAACTGTTGCAGAAAATCCGTGTACAAGTTTTGGATCTTGTCCTTGAGCTCTTCAAGATCGCGCTTTTCGACCAGAGCAGCTGTAAGGTCGGGGTATTGATCGACATGGTCAGAATAGTACCTCCATGCAGCCTGGCTGAGGCTCAGGATTTCCATTCTTGGCTTCTTAGACGCCTTTGCTGCATTGTTTGCTGAGACTGCGATGTTGGCCAGTTGATGTTGGACCAAAAACTCATCCTCGACACTTATGCAAGCACGTCTGGCATTGTCCTCATCGAAAATGTCGGGCCGCTTGTCGTCAATGATTCGGCTCTTCCAGTCGTTGATTTCACTGGAATAGCCGTGGAGACGGATGATATGGTTTTGCTTTCCCATTTTCACCATCGCGTCCTGCAACTCTTTCGGAAAATCGTTGACAGCGGAGTTCTGATTGACGAGATAGAGGATCTTCAGCGGGAGAAAGCTGTTCTTGTCTCCAAACAACGCCATGAGGACAATGAACTGGAGAAGCTTGGACTTTCCCGTCCCAGCGACACCGGCAATCCAGTGAATATTGTGCTCAAGTGCGTGCATGGCCTTGTAGGCTTCCCGTTTCTTTTCATCTAGGCTATCCTAGAGCGCGGATAAGAAGGCGGGAACCTCGTTAGGCTTGCCGAAAATATATCCCATATGCGGATATTTTTCGAAGACATTGCTTGTGTTGGTACTTCGGAAGTTCTGCAGATAGACGTAGGCCGCTTTAGAACGTTCCGTGACCGGGAAGTGGGGGTCCGCTGACTGAGGGGCGTGGAGGTCGTTGATGGAACTGATCAGAGCTCTCGCGACCTTGGCTGAGAAAAGAGCCTGAAATTTGACCTTGAGTGGCTGAGAGTCACTAAGATGTGCCACTGTGCGAGCCTCGACGTATTTCTCATCGGCCATGTTCTCATCCGAGACCTCCCACTTCAACATCGGAAACTCAACGTTGATGACGGAGCGTGTCTCGCCTTCCAAAACCTCGCTTTTCGGAACCAAAGGGAGCGTGACGAAGTAAGCCGAGTACTCGCTGGAGATGAATGCGTTAGGGAGGGAAATTCGCACGGCTTGCCAAATATCGCAGGCCTCGAAAGGTTGAGGTTCGGCGTCTCCAGCTCCAGTGACACGAAGGATATCAGCGTCGCACCAATTCTGGACCATACTGACAATGCGGAGTTCGTACTGGGCAGGTGTCTCCTCATGCTGGCGAAGAATATCATTCGCGATCTTTGGGGTAAGATGCTCTGGAGTTCTGAAGTATTGGCCGCAGGTCCGTGTGACGTACGCGACAGGATCCCTCTCTTCATCACTGGCCAAACCGAGGCATTTGACACTGGATTGAATTTGATAAGGGGTAAAGACCCGAGGCAGAGCAGCCTCCTTGCGACGTATACCCTGCAGTTGGACGTAACAGAGCTCGCCTTCACGCGGTTGAGACACACCGTCAGCGTCGAAAGACTGGACAATGAGGAGAAAGGCTTCATTGTTGTGATGCTGCAGCTGAATAGCCCAAGCATTTGCCTCAACTTGCTTCAGATTGTAGTTCGCGTCTAGCGCAATCATGTGATCGCAGATTTGACCCATGACCAACGCGACCAACTGCTCCTCTTCAGTGTCGAAAACATCAACAGCTGGTAGAATTTGAGTCTTCATGTCCTCGGGGAAGTCCTCCGAGTTGGGACTAGGAGCGTTGCCATAGTGCAGCTGCATTGCGCGTCGACTCTTCGGGAAAAAAGCCCAGAACGGATAAGGCCTCTCGTGTTGAGACGTCTCGTCTTGAGAGTTCTTGTCCGACTCCGTCGCGTTCTCCAGGATTTTGGCCAACGTCTCGACATATCTGAATTCTTCATTCATCCTGGAGAGAATGGTAAGTCCGATATTTTTGACTTTTCCAGTCCGAATCGTGTCTCGCATGGTCTTCAGACCAGTCGCAAGGGCCGGGTGACGGGTTGTCATTTCCTGCATGGCCTGGTCGCTGACGGAAATGGCAAAGAAGCCGCATTCGATTCCGATCTTCACGAGTTGTGTCGGGCCTGTCTCATGATCGAAAGAGAAGCCACAGAAAACAGCCAGCTCCGAAGCCAGGCTCTCATCAGTGAGAATACGGCTCTTAAGAGACTTGTTCGAGTGCCCTTTGATCACGATTCTACCAACCTCCTGTCTCTGACCGGAGGTGGTAGCCACATTGATCTTGATGGAAATCGTGGAGTACTGGCCCGTGTACCACGATGCGGTGAATGTGAAATCGAGCCGATCGGGCTGTGGGCCGAAAATCTTGGCCACATCGAGGAAGCCCAAGTGCTGCGTCTCACCATCTAGAGAGAGAAGGCATGGGTATTCCGTCGAGAGATATTTTGCACGTTCGGATGACGGCACTTGGACAGCGACCTGAGGTGTACCGACTTCAGGGTTCATCACGTCCTTGATTGAATATCAGTTACTGTCGGAGATATAAGCTATGCAAAATGACTCACCTCAGTATCGACATCCTGGGATTCAGAAGCGACCTCAATTGAATTTCCCATCTCAGGCTGATCATCATCAGAGCCAGAGGCGGCAGCCTTAATCACAGTCAGTCGCTGTCAGAGACGAGGGGTCGTGGAAAAAGAGCGACTTACCTGAAAATCGGCATCCTGAGATTCAGAAGTGACCTCAATTGAATTTCCGGCCTCAGGCTGGTCATCATCAGAGCCAAATGTGACAGCCTTAATTGAGGTCAGTGGTGATGGCGATTGCGGAAGCGGCCTAAGACTTACTTCAACAATCTCACCAATCTGGAGCTCTGCTTCCAACCTATGGAAAGGGGACGATCCTGGGGCCCTATCACCCTCGCTCAAACTCTCGCCGAGATGCCAAGTCTCACCTCTCTGTCTCTCTCATTTAAGAGCTGCCGGCTTTCTCTACGCGCCATTGTTGCCCAGCCGGACTCCTTAGCCAGACCCAAACATCTAAGTCTCTCCAGTGTCTCCACTGAGAGACAAGAGATTTCAGACTTGATCACATCCTGCCCATTACTGAGGGAGGTGACGTTAAGAGACATACAACTCACCAGCACATCGTGGCGGTTGCTTTTACCGCTGCTGAAGGGGTATGATCATGTCTCAATCAACTTGTGCCCGCCAATTCAAGGGCGTTCAGAGGATGGGTTGGAAACTAATGAAGATTGGGCGGTGGTGGCCTCTGTTCTGGATACTTCCAAAAGACGCGGAGTTAGCTATCAGATCAGGCCCAGCATATGGACGGACACAAGAGGTGTTAGGGCAGGTGGAAAAGATGTTGACTTGAATACTGAAGGACGTGGCCACCAAGCGCCAACGTCTGATGCTAGCGCACCCGGAACACAAAATGAATCGTCCCCGACATGAAGAAAACAGACTAGCCAGGCTTCAGGATAATATATCTCCAGCAGCCACCTGTATACTAGCGGGGATCGGCCATCCACGAATTTCACTCCTCCGTCGGACCACTAGCAAAACCGTGACTGTCCATGTGCGGCGCCGTGTTGTGGCCCCTTTCCGATAATAGGACCTAGTCGAGAATTTTTCCACTCGTTCTACTCCTGCGTTGATGCTACTACCCTTTCTGCACTGGAAACGCTGAACAATGGTGTCTGTCGCCCTTGCTCCATCGGAATTGCTGTTTCTGTGGTTATCGGGGCGTCGTGAGGAGATCCGGACTCAGCCAGGCTTGCCGCTTCATCGCCGGTGCAAAACAGCGCTTCAACTGCGCCCTTGCTACTGTCTGTGTTCGGCTGCTCGGCCTTCTCTAGCAAATTGTAGATAAGTTCGTCAGTTCCCTTGCCGTGGAATTCTTGCGATAACGTGTGCTGGCTAGATTTCTCCCGCAGCTCAGCAAGGACTTGTCTCCGACTCCAGAGGCTCCTCACTTCCCTAACGATACAAATACCACTCCTAATAAGCCTTCTGGATTGTCACTCCGTGCACGCAAGGAGTTGTCCTACCACGAGCCCACCAAGGGCGGGGGAGCCTCTAGGCCGAAACAATCTCGACTTACTCCCTCGGTCAAGGCCCCAAAGATCCCTCCACGATGCTGTCCGGCCGAGGTCCCATCAACACTCCTTAGACAACCCATCTATGTTTAGTCCAGAGGCGGCAGAGCAACTCTCGCCTTTCCTCTCACAACTCTGCCGCTCGCATCTCCAGCTTCTCGCGACACAAACGGCGGCCATTGCCTAAAAGCGTCCCTGATAGGGAACCTAGGCATCTCGAGCACAGCAACACCCTTTGGTATCGATCGCACCTTCCGTCGACGCGCCGCCTCACTGCCAGATATCACCGAGCCTGTTGCGATGCCGCGAGTGCGAGCATGGTCTAGCGCTGTAGTATTTTGCTGCTCTGATAGAGGCGTGCTTGCCAAGCCCTCCCCCTCTCGGACTCCTCGCTGCGGCGTCACCGCCGGCGCTCTGAGCGTCGCTGTACTCTTCAACAACTGTTTCAATTACTTCGAGTTCGCCCAGCTCGGCCGCAGCTTCGAGGCATCTGTGGAAGCTGTGATGTGGAAGCTGTGAAAGCCATATGGGAGTTGTGCCGCCATTGATGAAGCAAGGCCCGCAGGTCATCGCGTCCTATCAAGGTTTCTCGATCGAATAATCAGCATATGAGCGCCTTGTGTGGCAGCGGTTCCATATGATGCTTAGGCGCCGAGAGCAAGACGAGGAGCGAGAGTTGGTGGGGATTGAACGCGTCTTTCTTACCGGAAGCCTAGAGGTTCTTCTCCGATCCCACAAGGGCGAGAACAAAAAAAAAGGTGCCGACCTGGTATATCTTTGTTGAAGAGAAACTCCCTGTCCTCTGTCCCATCACCTATATCCTAGCTAAGGCGCTAGCCGAGGATGTCATCGCGAGCGAGGGATACGGGCTACAAAGGACGAAATCCAACAATATGAGACGACTTGGAAGGACGGGCGCAGCGCCTCGTTGGTCTTGCCGTCGCGCCACGGGTTGATGGCGTACTTCCACAGGTGGTAGTTGTACGTCAGCTCGAACAAGATGATGCCCATGGACCAGATGTCGATGGAGTGGTCGTAGTCCTCCAGCTCGAGCTCGGGAGCGAGATAGCCGACCGTGCCGACCGTGCCCGGCTCGGGCCGTAACGACCCACCTGCCTGGATGTGCCTAGATGTGCCGACGTCCAGCAGAACGGAACGGAGCGGACCGATGAGGCCGATGTTGGTCGGCTTCAGGTCGCGGTGCAGCCAGCGTCCGTCGTGCATGACTTTGACACCGGAAAACCGATTGAGGCCGAGAGTTCGATCCGCGTGCACGTCAGGAAGTTGGGCGGCTTGTATAGGAAGTACAAGGGTTGCTTACCAGAGAGGTCGTTGATGGATCATCTCCGGAATGTCATTCGTTCTGAGACTACGAAGACGTGGAAGTTGAGGCGCGAGCCGAAGATTAAGCCTATTATGGGCCCCGACTTCTTCATCTACCACCTCTACTATCACTATGTACGTGACACCTCGGCGTTTCCGATCGGGCTTGACCGAATCGACGATGTGTGCCTCCGCCAATTCTACATGTACACTGGTTGCCGAAAGCACGAGCTCATCTACGCGAAACCGAGAGACCTTGAGGAAAAAGTTAAGGAGTATGACGAAGAATCGGATACCTACACAGATGTAGATTGCACCGCCGACAAGTACATCAGGCCACGTGTGAAGACGTGCTGGGTGTGCGACGAGCCAGATGAATGCGAAAACAACCCGAAGCTTAAAATCCTCTGCTGGGAGGATATCGACCTCTGGATTCTTCGCGATCCAGAGAAAAACGGTGGCCGAGACCGCTTGGGCATGGAGTTACCAACACCGGACTGTAAGGACTTGCGCGGGTCATCGGCCTTCCACCTCATCACAGTCTGCTCACAAACATGGCGATAGCTGTGCACCTTCCGCGGAAATGCCCTGCCACACATTCATATGTCGATCTTTTGGAGCGAGCACACACATACCTGTCCACCATCAAGGGCAGGGTCATGGTGGACGCCATCGGCTTCCAGGAGAACAAGCCCAACTACCCATCCCCGCGGGCCCACAAGGTCCGACCGAGATACTCCATTTTTGGACCGTGTGCAACCATTAAGCCCACTAATCTGGATCCGAGCCAGCTTTCTGCCAAGGAGCTTCTCATCTGCAGCCCGACTGTATTGGGCTTCTGCCTAACGGACAAGATATTCCGTTCATGGCTCTCCCCATCATGGCGGCGGCCCTTTGGCTAACTGGGCTTAGTTGAGTTTGCTCTGAAGGCAGCTATAGAGACGAAGAAGGTTGTCCACTTGGATTACCACGGGACCGGGGCGGTGGAGAATCGAAACTCTTACCTGTAGTCCGGGGACAGCGGCGGGGGCCGTATTATTCTCGGGTAGGTGGGTTGGCGGAGCACATCTGGGCGATTCATGCACACGGCTATGGAGGATGAGGAGCGTCGCTCTACTCTTCAACAACTGTTTCGACTACTTCGAGTTCGCCCAGCTCGACCGCAGCTTCGGGCACGATTATAAGGCATGGTGGCTGTGGAAGCTGTGATGAGGAAGCTATGATGTGGAAGCTGTGGAAGCCATGGGAGTTATGGCCGTCGCGGAGGCTGTGGAAGTGGTTGTGCCGGCCGGGTCGCATGCTACGGTTTCTATCTTTCGACTACGGGCACCGGGTACACTTTGGAGCAGCGCAGGGGGCCGCGTTGTGGCCCTCGGTCTGGGCAGTAGTATATGATATGTATAAAAGATATTAGAGGCTAGATGCTGCGGTGGCGTCGATTTCGGCGGCCTCTATGTGGAACATCAAATCGCCGCTCCGCTTAGGGAGAACAGCCAGCCCGACATCACTCAGATGCTCGAGGAGAGAACTCAGCCAGTCCGGAGAATGGAGCCTTGGAGCTTTTCCCAGTGCCCGAGGTGTCGCCCGGGTGTGTTTGCTTCAGGGGCAAAGTAAACATCAGAACCCTGCGGAGATGTGCCAAGACGGCACTCAGGCAACACCCGGGCCAAAGACACCCAACAGACCCTCGCCAAGGTCGGTGACCTGCTAAGAGTCTCCCCCTCTTGGTCACTCCTCGGTGCTCCAACCTGGCACGGCTGAGTCACACTGTTCCGTCCAGCTGCACCCTCGCATCGCCGGTAATCCAAGAGTCAGGTTTTTGTCGTCGGGAAGGAACCAACCGGTCGTGGTCGCCACCCTACCACTTGCTGATCCTTGTTTCCTGAAGACCGGCCACAACCGAAGAACAGAGCCACACTCCGTAGCCTTGTTCCCTGTTGCCCATCCATGCAGATAGCTCTGTCTTGTCCACAAATCTGGCCCACGTCTTCAATGGCTAAACGTCTGAGTTGTCGGCTAACAGTTGAAGTGAGGGCACCGCGGCGGGTATGCCCGCTCTGGTTCTGGCGCCGAGAAGCATGGTATCTGTGTATTCTGGTTAGAGTAAGCAGCTGGAGATCCTTGGAAAGGGGGTCTTCACCTCATCACGCTCCGCGCTTTGTAGGTGTCGCGCTTCGCTTGGATGCGCTTTGTCTTTGGTCTCCACCCGTTTATGCCTGTGTCCCAAAGCTCGCAATGTGACATTGGCAGCTCAGTTTCTGCCCCTCCTACTGGCGGCATGACCTCGAGGCCAGGCATCAGCGCTCCTGCCTAGATGCGATTGGCACGCGCCATGCTCAACCATTCAATCCACTAACTGCGCAACTCTGTAGCGGTCGCCTGGCCCGACCGCGATCGCGAGCGTCATGGAATCGAGGTGCTCGCTGCTCGCTGAGACGCCAGCGTCAAGCGTACTTCCTAACGCAGCCGATCTGGAGAGTTACGGATCAAATTCGAAAGACTTGCGAGACTCGTGCCGACGAGTTTGATCCGTCCTTCCAATGCCGGCGTCGAGGGTGGCGGGTCGTGTTGCGTTGCATTACGTTGCGCGTCTGAACCTGAGTGCGGCATTTTTGCCATTGGCTAGCATACGCGAAGCCAGAGGAAATGAAAGGAGGAGGAAAGGCAGAACCGTGGCGAGGGATGAGAGCATGAAAGTATTTATCCTCAAGAGTTGACCTCGCGATCCAGCAGCTGGTACGCGGGGCACCAGGATGGAGGGACAAATATGGGGTGCGTGCGCTGGACTATGATTGGTGGATGCCGTGGTTAGGTGGGTCGCGGCCGACCAGTCAAAAACGGAAGCCCCGACCGCGACACTACGGAGACGAATAGGTAGATTTGTGTCAAAATCAAAATCGCCAAAGCGCCAGCGCAAATTTTGCCCCAAACTGATTTTTTACCCCGCCACCTTCTCTTCCACCCACACCCAAGGCGTGGAATTATTTTCTCCTCGTTCAATCAGCCACACTTCCCCCACGTAACTTCCAGGCTAGGTTATCTTCTCACCTGTCGCAGGTCGCGACATTTAACCTCAATTCTGCTCAATTACTAGCGATTAAGTCGCTGCGCTGCTCTTATCAACTAAGTGCCATCCCATTTCGAGAGACACATATTTACTGCCACGACATACCATCCCGTACGCATCGTCACAATACCTCCCACCTTATCAGCCGATAAGGTAATTAGCGAGTGGACTTTAGCAGAGTTTAAGATTAATGGCAAAGAGATTACCGACATAATGCTTTAAGACATAATATATTTAATATAGTGGCGAACTACCCTCTATGTCCTGAAAAAGATCCTATTAGTGAAGAATGAGCAGGTTTTAAACTATTTGACTAATTATAAGGTAAGTGAGAATAAATGTATTTAAGATAGTATTACGACCTGCACCCGACACAGGCCTCGAGAGGACTGGCGCGAGTTAAGACAGAACGTATGGCAGGACGCTAACAGGTAAGGGACGTTCCGAAGACGGCTTGTTGAGCTAGCACTCCTAGACGAGGGGTTTAATATTACTGTAGGTCGTTGTCACTATAATGCACAGAGGTGAGTCTGAACAGTAGGACACAAATGAACAATTGAATACTAGCGTGAGGAACCAGAGTCCCTCACGGTGGTTGTGGGCACAACCATGACTATCT
>Ga0247758_1000891_pt1 | contig 25152 bp, 22 predicted proteins | sample UWRJL156409C4_FD_180950 | JGI IMG/M metagenome (GOLD analysis project Ga0247758, IMG submission 180950) | Plant litter microbial communities from Arlington Agricultural Research Station in Wisconsin, United States - UWRJ-L156-409C-4 | ecosystem: Environmental > Terrestrial > Plant litter >... | reverse complement strand
CCCAAACCAGACCCCCTCTATATCGCACCTCCATACAGATCCCAAGACGCCGAAGCACACTTTTTAGCAGTGGCAAAGGTCTCAGACTCGCCCGAAAGCCCTTGCTGCTCGTGATCGAAGGCCACCCCTTGTGGTGAGGCAAGCCGCGTCCAAAGATTTGTCGCTGCCAGTGGTTGTCTGCTAGACCCCGGAGAGGGATCCGATCCGAGCCAGGGAGGGGAGGGGTTGGTAGGCGAAAAAGAACGAATTTCCGAAAAGTGTGACCACATCCGCCTTTGCAATTCTGCCGTGCCAGTCCCGCGCTCCCGACACCCAACGAGGTAGCTAGAAACACGCGTCGACTCTGAGGTCGACGATGGCTGGCGACCCACGCCGTCGAGACCCCGCCTCGCCCGGTACGGCAGCAAGCCGCTGACAGCCCATACCGTGGCTGCCGACCTGGTTGCCCGCGCCCGACGACGTCGCCCGTCTCGGCCACCACCTCAACCTCGAAGCCACCCTTGCCGACTCCATCACCATCGCCATAATGAGCCGCCCGGCCGCCCTCGGCCATACCGCCCCTCAGCGCTACCCTCGACGGCCTCGAATTCGCCGAGCCCCCTTTTACACGCCGGTCAGGTAGTGCAAAAGGTCGCGGCGCCCGATATGCTTCCCATGCACGCCAGACGGCGCCACCGACATTTGTGCCATAGACTAGATCCTGCACCGGCAGAACCTGCAGGCCAAGAAGCCAGGCGTCCGCTGTCCGACCTGCCGAAGATGAGGCGATCTTGACGAGATTTGGCATGATGATTAGAGTACATCCCCCCTCCTTCCCGTCCGTACCATCCTTTCCAGTCTCCTACCCACGCTGCGCTCCCACCAAATTCTCGATGTCGACATCCTTTTTCTCAACACGATACGAGACTCAAAGCCACGAGCAGAGTGGACCGGCGATCGCGAGGCGCGCGCCCGTCTAACGACCGAGAATGCGATGTTGCCCTACTGCATGATGCAGATGGGCCAAACGGTTTCCCGCTCACAGTGGTGGCGATGACGACGATTCCTGTGGTAACAACGAGGTGGTCTGAGTTGCCCCTTTTTGAAGACGACTCGGGTGATGACGGAGCGGAGATGAGGTGTGAGGACTGCTCGTTATAAAGCATCACGCGTAGCATGACGACGCGGTAGAACCGCGTCCACCTAGGTCGGCTCGAACAGGAACCACCCCGTTTTATCGATAGCCGAGCTGGCTATGCCGGTGATGTGCGACGACGGCGGCCGCCGTGCTCTCTCAACAGCCTCCCGGGAGCGCAGTGCTGCCCAGCGGCCACAACCGTGGCACCACGGTACGCGCTGGCTCCGCCCACACATGACGCCCTTGTTGTGCGGCGCGTCGGGAACGCAGTCTCGGGAGGGCGCATTCTCAAGTGTCGAGGATGGCCGAGCTTCAGTGGCAATCGAGGCCAGAGGAATTCACTGTCTTCGTATTTCAAAAACATTATACATCAGAATGGACTCGAACTCGATCCATGGAGAGGTAAGAGCTTCACTACAACCTACACCGTATCTAATTTACCGGGCTGCTAACATAAAGCTCAAATTAGCCTGATACTACTCCAACCTCCATCCTCGGCCGCAATTATATCCTCTATCCTAGCAAACCTATCGTTGGCTGGCTTACAGACTCTTTTCTTCGTACGAGCCTGTATAGCGTAAAATTCTTTCATCAAACGATTATTTTCCGCCTGCAAAGCAGCCCCCTTGGCAGCACTGATATCTAATGACTTTTCCATCTTATAAAATAAGGCCCTGAGAGTGCGATTGGACTGCGAGAACCTCCCTCTGAGGTTAATCATGACCTCAGAAACATGCCCAGCCTTCCTGGGAGAGTTGAGTAGCGTCGGCGCGGCCGTGTTGGTCGCAGGGGGGTCTGTGGTTGGTCTTGGGGAGGGGGGCGCCTCATATCAGTGCCTCGGGGTTATTTAGTATGATGACAGATAAACGGCCAAATCCCGGTCTTTTTGAAGCCTTCCTTATATTAGAACCGCTATAACCTCGCCGTGAGGCATCTCTATAGTAGCGGAAGCGTTGCTTGCTGGCCGGTGCTGAGGCTTGGCAGTGGGTAAGGACTTTGGTGTTTTGCCTGACGTAGTTCTTCAGAGGCGAGAAACACTCCGGTTAAGGGCCTGTGACTTGTGGGAGCTGTGGGAGGGTAGATGTAAAGGTTTTACGCGGTCCTGTTGATATAGGAATATGAACAAGGTAATATCGTGGCTGCTGTGCTTATCTAGCATCAATAAGCGCCAATCCATGGGGTTTACCGGCTTAGTTACAGGTAAAGAGATTTCTTTGAGCACAAGATGGTTATTTCGACGTTGCTTCAGCCCGTAAGGGAGTGGTCATACTCCCTCTGCTACTCCACCCTCCGCATCGGCCTCATCTTCACCATAATCACCTCCTCCGTAGGCACCGAATACGGGTTTTGCATCCTGAAACTTGTTGTGCATAGGTGGTGGCATGCGAGAAGGAGGGGGCGCCATTTAGGATTAGTTCGTTGGGTAAGGGGGAGAGCCGTTGGTCTATACGTTCGTGGAGGATGCGATTGCGGTTGATGACAATGCTGGGAAACTGTATAGGATGGAGTTGCGAGACAAGTATGCTGCCAGTAAGCCGTTCAGGCGGTTGTTAGTGCAGATGAATTGGTTTTAGGCTGTTAGGGCGCTGGTGGATGGAATTGGAACGTTGGTGGTTATTTGAACAGTTCCTAAGGTTATCGTATGTGGTGTTGGTATATCATCCGCTCCTACATTCCATCCTACCAGGACCAGCGGTTGAGGATGTCAGAAATTCGCTGCTAACCATATCAATGCACAACAGGATGGGGAAGCCCGCTGGTGTTCTTCGTCATTTAGACCTGGATCATAATTGTTTGGATGCGACGCAGTCTGCGATCTGCGAGACGAAAAGCAGCAATGGGTGGAAGCTAAACAAGAAGCGTGAGTATCAAAAATTCTGCCACACCTAGCTGTCGAACCGCCCACGACACTCGCCATCGCCGTCACGCAACTGATATCAATGCTCCCTAGAAGCCTCCGAGGTACAACCGATTTGACCTCAGTTTAGACCCGACCCATACTGCTACAACAGTCTCGAGAGCCCCAATTCGGGCCAATGCCCTCTCAAATCCAATGTTCTCTTCCATCGATACAAATCCTCCCCTCTATCAAGCGACCCAAAGGCATCGGCGTCAAACAACCAAAACCCAACCGCCAGCCTCACCACTCTCTCCAGCTCCTCCTCTGTCTCGACCGATAGCTTCTCCCCTATCGTCTCAATCCACAGTCTTCGCTGAGCCTACGCCCGCAGCCAGTTCTCGTGCTCCTCTCTCAAAAATCTTCTGCAGTCTCCGCATCGACGATTGGCGGCTGAGAGTCGTACAGTTCAAACGCAAACAACACGCGCTCACGGCCGGTTTCATCGGCCATATGGCTAATTCCTGGAAGATCTCCTGCATCTGCCAGCGAATGCCACGCAAGCCCTTCCACGCTAGGACGTACTGCAAGTCGGCTTCGACCTGCTCTTTCGGTCTTGGATCGAATGTCAGGTGAAATGACGGTATGGGTGACTTGATGGGCATGGAGTGGCTGAAGCGAACACCTGCTTCTGGAAGGTCAATCAGCGGGCCGATGATGGCGCGACCGATGCGCCCTTGCATCATGTAGATGATATCACGTAGTTGGGCGAGGGTGCTGATAAGACTGGCTGAGGTGGGGGTGGAGAGTTCGGCACTTGCTCGGGCAGTGCTCCCGAGGAGGGCTTCGCGAACGGTACTGACAGTATTAGACTCAACGGCGAGGCGCAGCAGCCTAACGTCGCGCGGTTCGTAGGCCTTGAGACCGTGCAGGAAGGCAACCAAGGTGTGCTTTGCCGGGTGAAAAGTTTGGATGTGCAGAATATCGTGCTCAGGGTTGAGATACAAGAGTTGAAAGGGGAGCTTGAGCGATAATATTAATGTCGGCGGTTCGAACATATTAGACGAGATCCTGAGCCTTGAGCATGATACACGGCATATAAATTGGGTAGAATTCGAGGGCGACCTCGCGTGCTTCGCGGCTCACTCGAAGCAGCTTGCTGTGAAGTTGGATATTGTTTCGCGCCATGGCGATATACTTGCCACTGCTGATGAATTTATTGAGTGAATTCCTCAGGGAATAGGGGTGAGGAGAAGCCGAACCCGCTGAGATTTCATCGGCATCACAAGGGTAGTGTAGCTCAATCTTAATCAGCCGCTGCTTCAAGATGGATGATTTCCAGGTCTGGAGGCGGATTTCTGTCGGTAGTCGTGAAAGATGGGATAGGGACTTATTTCAGTGGTCGCAAGTTTGCAAAGCTCCGGTACATGTGACGGGCGAGGCAATTGCGCCACGGTAAAGCCGTCGGTTGACGAGTAAGTGGCTTAATTTGTAAGAATTCTAAGATGAGGAGAAGGAAGAAGTCTAGGTCCTCATTGTAGAAGAAACTTATTTGATTAGTAGTGGGGTTCTGGCACCACGTGGCAGAACCTACCTAGTCAGGAGGGCGGCCAACCCAGGTCTGTTCAATGCCGCAGTACAGACTCATTTGCCACTTTTAGGGCCCTAGATGGTCAACCGAAATCACAAGCATGTCTCCATAAGAGCAACCAATTAAATACGTGACTCGGATTATAAGAATGGTCAACTAGGAGCCGGCTGTCCTCTACAGAAGAGACTTCATTCACGCACTCTTCATTACTGTAACACAATTATTGGGGCGAGAATAAATTCTTGCCATGGGTAAGAGAAAATAGCAAACATTAGTAAATGTCAAATTACTGGGCCCCTTGAATGTCCCAGGCGCCTCAACAAGACATCAGAGTAGGGAGACTCTAGCCAGGGGCCGAAAACAGGGCCCATACCCAAGTTTAGGGGCCTCCGTCTTGTGTGAGCGACCCCGGCCCCGCTCGTTGCCATTCACCGTTTGACAAGGTTCAGAGCGTGTAAGCGACCTGCGTTTACGGCGGTAAACACACCCTCTTTTATAAGGCTTAGTGGTCGGGTAAACATTCTTAGATGCAGACTGTGTCACCCGCACCGAGTTCTCCGGAGCTATTTGCCTAACCGTAATTCCCCGTTGAACAGACAGTTTGTGAAACGGAGGTAAACGGAGGGTCGCGTTCGCTTCCGTAACTGGCGCCTACCCCGCCTCCTCAACTGTCATGGGCCACGTTTTGGGACCCAGGCAAGCCAGGGAACCAACACCTCTAAGCTCGTTCAAGAGCGCCTTGTATCGCCCCCTTGCTTTCTTTGCCCACTCTTTTTTTTTGTTCTTTTATCTCTCACTTTTTTTTCCACTCTCGTTTTCATACCCCGGGACCTTCGGTGGTCAACCAAAGAATCACGTCGAGACACCCAATTGGCATTCTTAGTGTGGGAGCGCCGGCTGTGGTTGGCTCGGGGCAGCCACCGTGCAGCCGCCCTAACCCATTGGAGCGTTCGCTGCGGGGTACTGGCTTGGCATCCGCATAAAACCAGCAGTAGGGAGCGGATTTGATCAACGTATTCGCCCAACAGCTCACTCATCTCCTCGCGTTCATTTCAGAGGGCACCCGTTGTAGCCTTTTCCTTCCAATCTTAGGTTTCACTACGATCGCACCTAAACGTGATGGCTGATGGGGAAGGTCATCAGAAGTCCCCGGAACGGGTCCAGGGGCCGCCAGTTGGAATCTTCCCAGCTGAGCACTGGATTGATCAGGTTTCTGCCAACATTCCATCTCCACAGCTATAGCGCATCCACCGAAACTAACACCAGGTCCTCGCAGGAACCACAAGCTGCGGACGATAACGCTGACTCCGCCCTTGGTACTGCCCAAAGCTCAACATCGTCGATCGCCTCCACCATTCTGAATTACCGAACGTTGCTGGGTCGACGCTATCACAGCGAGATTGGTAACGCTAAGTACTGGTATGGACTTTCCCATCCTCGAACATCACGTTATGTAAAGGAAGCGCCCGTGGCCATGGTGAAGTACCCCGCTCATGGACTCGCTTTTGCAAGGGTATCCAATGACGAGAAGGCCAACAAGTCTCAAGATATTGTGTAAGTGGATTCGCGACAGAGAGAAGCGGTAATCAGAGAGCACCGCTAACCTAGAGAAAAGACACCACTGTCTTACACTTGCCCTTCGTGGCAAACTGCACCTTGCTCCTTTGGACAAGGATCGCGTCCAGGTTCGCTTCGTTGCCTTAGAGCAAGTTACTTTTCTCTCTCAGAACAGCGGCTGATTGAGGTTATCTCTTCAAGAAAGCCCTAGACATCGGGACTGGAACTGGTTTGTGGAACTCTTGGCAAAGACATTTCCTTTGATTCTGAGGAGCTGACGAGTTACGCCTCTCCCGTCTAGGAATCTGGGCAATGTGCGACTAAGACCAAAGTCTAGATTTGTGCTACCAGGCGCCGCTAACTTGAAAACTCCGTAGCGACTTCGCGGACGAGTTTCCTGCGGCCGAGGTGACTGGCACCGACATCTCGCCCATCCAGCCGGCATGGGTGCCGCCTAATTTGAAATTGCAAGTCAGTTGCCGCGCATTGCTCTCTGTGCCTATCACTAACACTTATCCCCAATCAGTGAGCTGGAAGACTGCACACACGACTGGACCTTCGATCACGAATCCTTTGACTATATCCATATGCGGTGGCTCCTAGGTAGCATCGTCGACTGGACGGCGCTCTTCAAACAGGCCTACCTCAGCTGCAAACCGGGGGGCTGGCTCGAAAGCTTCGAAACCTCGAGCCGGTTTGAGAGCGATGATGGTAGCGTTGTCGAGACATCAGCCTTGGGCCAGTGGGGTAAGATCTTCGAGCAGGGCAGCAGGGTGTTTGGACGCAGCTTCAGTGTGGTGGATGACGGCATCCAACGGAAAGCGATGGAGGAGGCCGGCTTTGTGGATATCGAGGAGTTCAACTTCAAGGTATGTGAGCACGGGCAAACAGTCGAGAAAGCCGCTGTTATACGAAAATTATAGTTGGCTGAATTACGACTTAGATACCAGTTGGCGGCTGGCCGAAGGACGAGAAACAGAAAGAGGTCGGACGGTTCGCACAATTGACCATCGAACAAGACGTCGAGGGCTACGTGCTACTGATTGCTACAACACTGGGCTGGACCCGGGACGAAATCCTCGTCTATATCGCCCATATCAAGCGCGAGGTGCGCTCAGGCAAGTTCCATCCATACTACCGGCAGAAGATTGTGTGGGGAAGAAAGCCAGGTTAGTTCACCAAGCAAGGGGATCTAGAGAGCCAGTCGTCTTTGCCTTCCAGATTCGCCTGCTGGAGATATTCAGAGGGGCTAGCGATGAAGGGGGGTTAGATTAATGGGAGACATCATGGCTCGTTCATCGAGCACTCCGTTTGTTTCCGGGGTATTTTGGTGTGGGGTATGAAGATGGTCTGCATCTTGGATAGACTGAAGCAGTGAATTCGAGAAAACCGGGTCTCGTGGAAGATCTTGGACAATGAAGAGCGGTGGTAAGGATGCTTGATTTGTGTGGAATTGGCTGCGCCAATTCTGGCCTGAAATACGTGCTCTGAACTGTGGGGCCTAATCGTCATCCTCCTTGGAGGCACCTTCCAAGTCTAACAACTAGGAATGAGGATAGACCTTGGATGACAAGACTCTAGTCGGGGGCTGAAAACAGGGCCCAAGCCCTAGTTTAGGGCTCGTCTTGGTGGGCGATCCCGGCCCCTGCTCGTTACCATTCACCGTTTGACAAGGCTCAGAATGCGTAAGTGACCTACGTTTGCGGCGGCAAACACGCCCTCTTTTGTAGGGCTTAGTGGCCAGGTGAACATTCTTAGATGCAACATGTGTCGACCCACGCGTAGAGGATGCCGCTGTCGGCTGCTAGTCGACAAGTGCGGACGATTTTGTCGTAGCCAGCAGCTTTCCCAATCGGGATCTGTGCGGCCTAGATGTCTTGAAACGTGACTTCTTCATCGCCCCAGGTGTGCGAGACAATGGCGTAGGGCGGTACATTTCCTTCATTGAACTCCTCCAGCCGGATTGACGTCGTGTTGAGGAGGCGCATCTGGACTTGTGTCTTGAGAATGTGTTGTATGAGGGAAAAATGGACGGCCTGGCCGCGATATCGATGCGGCTGAAATGCAGCGTGGTTTGGGATGGAAGGCGCTAAGCAAGAAGGCGCAGCAATCAACTACCTAGTGACACACACAGGATCCGGCTTCCGCTCCAAATTGTTAGTGCAGCGGTGAGCAAATCATGTTCCATATTCGGCAGCCAATGAACAGGGCAGGCACGACCTAGCAGTGCCGCAAGGAGTCGACTTCGCCCCGTTTCTCATCCTTCCTTTTTTTGCGGTCTCCCTTCTTTGTTGACTTCGTAGGTAGTTTCGACGAACACCCGACTGCATCAATGATACTTATTGACCCCCGTCCATCCGGCCTAGGCACCTCAAGCCAACGTCCTCGGTCTTCATTGTCAATCAGGCCCCACTCGGGCTCAGGTAGGCAGGGCTTCGGTGGGGGGGATCGGAATCGAAATCGGTATCGTATCACTCGCAAGTATCGGATTACGATCGCTATCAGACGGGCTAATTAGAAGCAGAGTGGTAATCTAGATGCGAGTCCGATAACTGCCGTCTCTTCATTTGCAATTCCTTAAAAAAAGCGAGTGTTAGTCCTCCACTTCGCTAGTTTCTGCTATTTCTTTAGAATCACTGAACGTAAGAAATTCCACACATCTCCCAACAAACCCCTCATTCACCTGCTTTTTCGCAGCAATTGCTGATGCCACGATTTCCGAAGGGAGGGAGGGAGGGCCCACTCTCCCAAGAACCAGACGACCACCAATCTCGCAGCGCATACCAACTCGCAGGGTCCCTAACCAACTCCCACGACGGCGGCTCGACGTAATTACCCCCGACAGTTACCAAAAGCAGGACCCCCGTCCACCACGATGGCAGCAAGGCGACCAACATCACGGCCTGCAAAGCACTCCACAGTTGCCACCGTCGCTTCCACGCCTCCTCCCTCCACATGCCCACCTTATACGCAAACCAGACCGACCTCCTCGACGCCATGAACTCCTCCCACCGCCTACCGCGCCCATCATGATCGTCCCAAGCCTCACGCTCCCGCCCACACCCCTCCCATGATTCCTCTCGCGGAATCGATCAAGATGAAAGTTCCATTCATCCTTCAGCTCAAAATCTTTTGTAAACGGCCTCTGTACCGCGCAAAATCTCGCCCAGCGATATACAACTCTCCGCGCAACCGCTTCGTCCAGCACGAAATATTCCCTGTGATTGGTGCCGCAGCAGGGAAATCTGTACACGAAGTTCTTCAGCTCCTTTTGTGCCAGGCTTTCCACCTGCTCGTAGTACAGCGTCACCTGGCAATCGTCGGGGCTCGCGGGGGATCGCTCGAACTCGATGACCTTGCACTTACACTCGATGCTTTTGAGCCGGTCGTCGACGTTCGCCTCGGTGGTGCAGCCGATCTTGACGATCTTGGTGCCGTTGAGGGAGGTTGGTGCTACGTAGACGTAGCCGAGGTCTTTGCCGGGCCTGCTGAGCCGCTTGGGCGAGCGCAGCTGCGCTTCGATGGCGCCGTCGATGATTTGGGGGCGCTCGTACCCGAGTGGGCCGGGGGTTGTGGTGAGCGGGGTCGGGGCGCTGACTGTTCGCGGCTTGGGGTTCGGCCGTGCGGCGCGAGGTTTGGACTTCTTGTAGGAAGAGGGGGCTGCTTTTTTTCGCCTTTGTGTTGGTGTCGGTGTTGGGTCTGGTGCCAGCTCGTCATCAGATATTTCGATCGCGGGTGATGAAAAACCCTTGGGCTGGGACTGTTTGGGTTTACGTTTGATGACTCGGACTTGCTGAGGAATTTTGTGGGAAGATGACGGCGGTGTCGGTAGTGACCATATCGGCGGTCGTGATGTCAATAGTTTAGGCGATGGCGAGGGTGATGGTGATGGTGGTGATGACGGCGATGGCAGTGGTCTGGGAGTGGGCGACAACGCGGGTCGTCTCAGCTGCCGCTTCGAATGGGGAAGGGAGTGCTTGGAATGGGCCTCCTGCCGTTCCGTGGTGCCGCTTGTCGTAGAGGCTGTAGAGAATGCGGGGGTGAGAGCGGCTGGTGCAGTCACCGAGCCTACCATCAGCTCAGAGGGGCTAGGTGGATTTGGGTTGCGTCGGAGGGCAGCAGAGCCGCCCAATATCAGGTCTGTCATGGTCGCGGCGTTGAAGATGGGGGAGCCGTTAGAACATGCGACCGGACAGTGATGGCAGGTATCAATCTGCTGAGCAAAAATGAGAACAGGAGGGAATGGTGCTACGGGGGCTGGAGGTCCGGATCTGCCCATTTAAATAAGAGACACCAAGCTGCGTGCCCCAAGTGCCTGCAGGTCCTGGCGAGCAGTCCCGATAGTCTGGTTCGGTGAGACCACCCAGACCCCCCCTTGCGTGCGCCTCATGGGGCCCATGAAAATCGCATATGCCCCGTCTGCAGCCTGGGTGTTGCAGAAAATGGGCGAACACGGTGAGCAAGCTCTTCAAGATCATACATACGCAGGGGTGTTTATGCGCACCCTTTGGCAGCCTTGAACAGGCGAGGTCACCGTCCTCCCCGCCCCCTCCTTTTCGATGACCCGGAATTAGAAGGTTGCATGTGACGAAGCAAATGTGCAGCCAACTGCTGCAAATCCGGGAAAACATATTAATTCACCCGCTCGGCGGCCTCCCCTGAGATAGTCCCAGAAACGTGATTCAGCGTAGTTGGGATGGAAGGTACTAAAATTGTAGGTTAATCCTCTACTCCTACCATTACCTACAACGTATATGCGCTCCGGTCTTATAAATCCCTACTTTCGATATACTAGTAGATCCACTGCTTTTGTTAAATGTCTGCTAACACGTAGAGGTACCTGAGGACTCGCGTAACAGCTACGACAAGTATCACTGGCTCTACTCCCTTCATTTAGCCTAATTCCCAACCCAGCGTCCAGCACGGATTTACTCTTGATCGATTTCAATTTGGTATGACCTACCAGCCTCTACTGGTCTTTAGAAAGCCTGTCTTTACACAATGGCCTCTGTCTCACTTGTGTCATAGCCCTCAGCCTCAGCCCTATTTGTCTCGTAGCTATAGCAGCAATGCTCATTGAGTTAGTGAAATGGCCGTGCCAGCACCATGAGAGGCTTGAACTGCGCCGTGAGACGCCATATCCGCGTTATTAGAGGCTGTGACTGCATCGTGAGAAGTCTTGAAGACATTGGAATACGCCTTCGCTTCATTGGAACAGGCCTTTGACAGATACGAAAAGGCCTCTTGAGAGTGCGATATAGCTTATGGTATCAAAATCTAGGACTTGGGTGCGGTTGGGGTTATGTCTGCAAGTATAGTGTAAGTGCAATGAAGGTCATTGTCTAAGGTAAGTAAGGACGCGGGCGTACCGAATGGCTCGCATTGCTTTATCTTGATATTGAATCTACGCCGGTATCGCTTTGTGGAGTGTCGACAGGCTTGACGATTCCATAAACGGTCGTTTTGGCTTTCTTCTTCTCCCGTCCACCGGCGCTTGAGTCTCGAACATGTTTGTTGCTTGTTCCAGCTACGTCGGACGCTCCTCCAGATCCAAGCGCGGTCTTCAGTGTTCCACGCTTTATGGCTTCTTAAAGTTCAGCTTCCAACGAGTCGTATTCGTTTTCCATCAACTCTTGTGCGCTCTTGATCAGAGCCTTGGCCTGAGCTTTAGCGTCGCTCAACCCCTTGCTGACCTTTTTAAACTACTTGCCGTTTAGGACGCCCTTTGTCCAGGTGCGGTGCCCAGTCCGCCTCGTCAGACTAGCAAGCTTGTACAACTCGACCTTGCTCTCGTCCGACTCGTGTGCTCCGAGTTTTTATGCTATCTAACTGTCTCAATTATGTCCTGTATCTGCTCCTTTGAGGAGTAAGGACCGTTTGCTGGCAAAAAGGGGCGCTAATGGCCGATCCACAACCTTGTCTATAGTAATTAAACAAACCCCTGAGTCTGCCTTCCACAACGTCTGTCAGTGGGCCGCCTTTGCATATGATAGATAGGTTGGCAGGCTGTAAAGCGAAGCCAGTCACACTGCCCAGTCGTCAATCCTAAGACCAGGCGCCAAAATTGATGAAGTCAATGATCATCCCCAGGGATCATGACTCGCCATCACCACTGTTTCCTGGACGAGCTGGGAATTGAACCCAGGACCTTTCGCATACGCTGAGTATGCTAAGCGAACGCTCTACCAACTGAGCCACACGCCCTTGATGAGGTGGTGATGTTGAGGGATGTTCGTAGCTCGTCCCTAGGGTCGCGGCTTTGACATCGCATCGACTATATTGGCACCCGAAGCCTAAAGTGGGTATGTAGATGCGGATGTATGTCCCTGGAAGTGGTCAGTGTACTCTGTGACAAGAACATGGAGACGGGTTGCAAACGGTTGGCATTGTGCGAGGGTAAGGGAGGGAAAAGGGGTTGACAAAGAAGCTGACGATAGGGGTCGCCAGATCCGACCGTGGCGCTCTACCACGGTCGATGTATTATTCCTGTTGTATTCTATCCCTTCTCCTTTGCCACCTAGCCAAGTGCAGCGGTGTGTGAGCAAAACATCCCTGCTGAAAAATCTATCCCTGCCCGCATTGGACGACAGGCGTATCTCCTCCCCCCTGTCTTTATATGGCCATTATTTTCTTTTATTACTCCAAGGGACCTCTACTGTCCCTGATGAAATAGGTGCATCTACAAAGGGGCGAGACATTGATAGTGTGATTAGGGAGCCGTCGTCATGGCAGTTTGTCCTGCAACCTCGAAAGCACCCCGGCGATTCGATCTTTGTGCGCTGACTCGGCCGCGGAGACATCGTGCGTGGCATATGGAAGGCGGACAAGGGTGTTGCCTAGTTGCGAGGGCTCGGAGAGGTATGTCGAGACGCGGCGACCGGCAGGGGATATGGGATCGAAGTAGCCAGTTGTTGGGGGCGCACGGGGGACGTCGGGCCTTTCGCCTGTTACGCTGTGAAACGAGGAGGAAGCAGTCAGCAGCCAAAAATAAAAGACGTTAGGATTTATTTCAGGTCAGCGTACCTTGAGCCCGGCTGTTGTGCGCCTGAAGAAGCCATCGGAAGGTCGGCTGCTGTATTACCTGGTTGGTGGACGAAAGCCTCTCGAATACAATGTCTCGTGCCAGGCTGGGTTGCTTGAGAACAAGGGAGAGTAATGCCATTTTGATGGAGACCCTCGAGTAAGGCGCCGATTTATACCCACTTCTCAGGGTTCTTGACACAGGGGCGAAAGGACACACCGGCGTCGAGCCATGGGAAACAACCCAAGGGTGAACTTGGACAAAACCACATGGCCCTTCTGGATGAATCTGACCCCAAACAAGCCAATTTCCCAGGCCAAATCCCAACAACTCATCTCCCTCTCGAATGCATATCCAAAGGGCAGCCAGGGGACCGAAAAACGGAAGCAGGGCTCCTTGGTCAGCATTTGTGACCGCCCCTCTAGCAGGCGCGGTCAATGTCGGGGCAGCTGCGGACCTGGACGATTTGGGACAGCCGGCGTACGGCGCACGAATTCGCCGAGAAAAATCGTCGGTGAGCGGGCGGTAATCATCGTGGCTCACCATCAAACCCCAGTCCAAGAACTGATGGTGGTGTGGCGAAAAAGGCAGTGAAAAACTTGGAAAATGTCGTAACCTGGCAGTTCGATACAGCTCCGGTCCAGCCCATCATCCGAATTCGATGCGGAACTAGACGCGCCGGCGGGAGGAGTTATCGACGTCTCTTGAATACACCCTGTAAACGCCGCTCGAGTGCGCTGTGCCAATATGCGCTGCTGGACAACGGCCGTGCCAAGCCCTTTCGTCTCGGGCTTTGCGCAGAAGAGGAAGGAACATCCTGCTAGGACGCTTGCTGGATGTCGCCATTTGAGTAGAATTTCCGTCGTCTTGAACATCCGGTCGCTGCAGAATTTGTCGAACTGTCGGGTGTTGTCCATCGTTTGCTCTTCATGCACTCTGCTTCTCCAGGGGCTTCCAAGTTTCCAATCGCGAATTCCCCGCTGCTGGTCCGGACAGTCGGACTTCTCAACAATTTGCACCGAGGCCATCTGCGGCCAATTACTGGGAAATTTATTAGCGAGCTGCATGTTGGGTTTGTTGGGGCGCGCCTCAAATTATTGCCATATACACACTCACCAGCCTGTATTGCACCGCCGTTCCCGTCGGCCCGGCCTGAGAGGGGGAAGAGTGGCACTTCTCAGTCGGTCCGATGCGGGCATCACACACTCCACAGGCGCACTCTTCCACTCTGCCGCCTGGCGCCACATTTTGCCTCGAGTTGCCTTATTCGAGCTCGCGTGGTTCGCTGTCTAGTCCGCCAGTCGACACTGAGACAAGCCGGTGTGATTCGGCTGATGAATTGTTGTTGCCTTAAGATGCCGCAAGGCATCAATTCGAGGCGGCATGCGTGGCCGACATATTTGGAGAAGACGCGCCTTCAATGTTGGAGAATCCTAGGCGGCTGCACGTGGCTCGGCGGATGAGTGAGGAGAAGGAAGACGAATCGCCATCGATGCGCGCCCATCATGGACTAGATTTTCTGAGGGTGAAAGAAACCAAGGGGAAGCTTGTGAAGTTCATCGCCACTGGACTATGGAACTGGACAAACCGTCCTTTATGGAAAAGTAGGACTCCCCCTGACGAATGCAGTGGGCATCTGAACCGCAACCTTATAGGGCAGAAGCCAATGCCGAAGCGAAAACCCCGCCAATGACAACGCAGCGTTGCTGCGAGCGAACCTCCCATCACACCTGTCGCCATTCCCGTCTTTCCGGCGGCACGCACTGATGGCCGGTTGCACTTACACCGGAAATGCCTCATTGGCCATGGGAGCAACCCTGTTGCTAATAGTTGACGTCAGATATCTTCATCAACCGGAATTGCGGCGGGACGTCATTCCCCTGGCACCACCAAAGGCCCACGATAGCCGATGATCCTGAATCCTATTTTCATCTGGTCGTCTTTCCAATCTTAGTTCGTCATGCTTCAATTATGCCGCCTAGATTCAACAGGCAGAGTTGACTTCACCCGGCCGCATGATCGCCACATATTGATGTCGATACAGTGCTTCCTTTTCGGGGCAATGGCACCCGGCATGACCGAACTTAAACCACCAGGACTTGCTACGCAAGTGACCTAGGTAGTTTAGGTAAATCAATACTTGGCCTCCTCTAAGGAGTAGGAATATTGGTACAACCTACCTACTTACTAAATCCACTTACACAAATACCTAGCTGGAATATCCAGTGTCACATATAACACCGGACATAGGCACGGATAGAGTAGGCGCTTAGTATTATGATGCTAGAAAACAGCTGAGAAACCGCAGACTAAGCTCTGTCGTCCGGAAGATTCACATACCATCTTCTATGGCCGCAGAGGACTTTAAAATGTACGAAGGCTCGGGTTCAAAGACAGAGTCTGTGATTTGCGTGCGAACCTGCGATCTTGGAATCATTACACGGTCCCATGCCAGAACAATAAGCCCGGGGCTTGCGATAGTACATGCGATAATTGCATTGTATAATGCATTACCAGCATATAGAAGCCCTTTTCAATGTAGAAGGGGGCCTTCCGAAATGCGACAAGGCCGTTTATAATGTAACCAGGCCTTTTCAGAATGTAATAGGCCTTTTCACATTGCAGACAAGCCTTTTAAAATGCAACAAGACCCTTTTGGAATGCAACTAGGCCTTTCTCAAATGTAAGCAGGCCTTTTCAGAATACAAGCACGCCTTTCAGAATGCAGTAAGGCAATCATAGCCGAAATTACAGGCGTTCTCGACAGTAAGAAGGAAGCTCTTACACAAGCTGAAGGGACCCTTCTTTTAGCCCGAGCCTTTACACCTTACGAAGGATCAGTCCCTTCACTTCGTACAGAATACCTTATATAAATCATATATGCCTTTAAGTTTACTACATAGTTCTACCTAGGTACCCACGAAACCAAACCTGGCAGTCAGGTTAAAAATGAGGAAGGACTCTCCCCCAGACTCTGTCCTACAACTTTAACCTCAATTCACCACCTCTAGCGTCTACATTTTGATGTCAACAACTCAAGTGAACATGAAACCCAACTTCGTTTCGCCAAAGTAGAACAAGATACTGTTAAAATAATTTCCCACGGATGTAGAGAACACCCACTTCAGACTTCCTCGGGATGAGCAATCATTGCCCGCGTCCGTACACATGGCAGTCTGGTTGTGGGACAATCAATCATTACCCATTCTGCCTTACTATGACCATGCAAATCACAGAAGCGGCCTGGAAAGAAAAACACACGCACGATAATGTGGAAACGAGAGGCGGTAGATGTGTTCAAGGATATTATAGCAAGGCATACTGATGTACCTAGGTAGGTAGTGTCGGGCTGATAAAGGCTAAATCACTCACAGACCTGCAACTCTGATTTGTGCGGTTGATCTCTCCACGGCTGTTAGTCCTTACGCCGCTCACTTGCAGTAGTCTTGGAAGGCAGATAACTGAGTCTTTACCTATGAAGACTGTGAAATGCAAGTAGTTGAAGCGGCGAAGTCGAGGCACAAATATCGCTTGACGGGTGGTAAATGTGGAATCCTTCGGGACGGGTAATTCCCTACCTACTTAGGTTGAGTGGCTTGGCCGTTGGAGTCTCTGAGCAGAACTGCCCCATACAACAATATACGATGGAGACACAGTTGAAGCGATATTGAGACAAAAACAATATAAATAGCTCCTCACTTCCATTCTTCCACTGAATTCTAGAATCTCTACTCATCTGCAAAGTATCTACACCAACAAATCCCCTACCTTCCTCACCACCAAAAAATAAAAACGTAAGACGTCCACCTCACCCCCTCCACCCTCACTCCCTAAACCCCCCCCTTCTCACAAATTTAACCTCCCCTCTCTCATCAGCAACCCTGCTCAAAATGCGCCCTTCATCACTCCTCGCCATAACCAGCGTCCTCGCCACCACCTACGCCGGCATGCTTCCCACGACATGCCAACTCGACGAGTTCTATGCCGAGCTATGGTTCCCCGAACGAACCACCTTTGGCGGTTGCACATGGTGGGTGTGCGGACAGGACAATGCATGGCGTCGGGCTCGGGAGTGTGGAATGCAAAATAGTTGCAAGATGGGACAGCCGACGACTTGTGTTGATCAGTCGGGGACGGAACACTAGACTACTCGACGGGGTTGAAGGTTCTACCCCTGTCTTTGCTTAGCTGTACGCACCTGGGTGCCAAATAGAGTCTTCCCAGGGAGCTGTTTGGATAGGACGAGATCAGGGGAGGCTGCGCAATGGTATTTAACATCTCTTGTGATAATAGATTGGGTAACAGAGAATACAAGCTTTCGCACTGATAACTGAATACTAGCCTCTCTAACTAGGAGACATAAGAAATTGGTATACCTGAGTAGGTGACTATACACGTAGGTAGGTATCGATGCAGCTAACCTTTCACACCGTATCTCCTAAATGCCTTGCTTGGTTCATCCACTCACATACTACTGGGGTTCGACGTGCTCCACAAGCCCGTCCGGACAGGATCTTACATACTCGATAGTCATGGCGCACGAAATACCCAAGGCGTACTGCTGAATCAAGTTCATCATTTGAACCGCCCCGCATTCATATCCTTCATCCCGACACGCGGCGCGCATTTTGATGTACCACCGTTTCGCCTCAATACTCGTCCACACGCAGGCCTCCTCGGGTCCGCCGCCGCCCACCCACGCAAAATTGATGCGGCAGCCTACCAAGCCACCATGAGTGAGCGATAAGTAGTTCCCGGTGTGACACACCCAGCTTGCAAGCGACACAGAGTTGCCGTATCGCCAACGCCCAGGATTGGCAACGAGGAAATCCTCGGCCGCCGCGTCGCAGGCCATCGAAAGGCCCGGGTGCGCATTAACTCGGAGTTGCCCATTTAGGACGCCATGACGCCGGGCATGGGAGACGGCGATGGAAAGCTGGAAAGAGACGACGCTGTGGCGGTGGCGGGCACGCCGCTGCAGCTCTGTGATGAGGTGCAGGTCGTGTGGGTCGTGGAGCCGCCAAGCGCACCAAAGCACTCGGTGTTCATGGTGCAGTCTGCCGGAGACGGGGTGGACGCGTCGGGCGATGGTGTGTTGGTCGCGAGGCAGGCGGTAGTGGGGTGGCAGGATCGGGCCTCGCCCAGGCCATTGCAGGTCTGGGTGCTGGTGGACGAGATGCAGTTGCTGGGGATGCTGCCGCCGCCGCCGCCACCACCAATGGGGTCGGGCGTGGTGCTGGCGAGACGCGTCGGCTCGGTGAAGTGCAAAGGCTGGCCGGTCCGGTCGGGGCGGCACTAGTCATCAGTGTAGAGCTTGCCGTAGCCCGAGGTACACGTGGGCGAGGGCGTACCGCTGCTGTAGGTGACGGTCTTGGAGGGCCCGAGCTGGTCTTGGCCGTTGACGTTTCCTCCGTTGTCGCTTCCACTGCCACTGCCACTGCCACTGCCACTGCCGCCACTGCTACCATTCCCTTCCCCTGGTCTGTAGGGGCAGACTTGTACTTCCTGGCGCCTCGAGAGCCGGTTGAATAGTCCCCGCTTCTTGGTGACGGGCTCGTTCCTACATATCCCATCAAGGAACTGTCCGCGTTGAAATTGCGGGCAAAGCGGGTCCGCAGGAGTCATGATGCACGACACGCTGTCGCTGCGCTGCCCGTTCCAAACCGGCGACACGATCCGCCCGTACCTGTTGCCGGTTGACAGGTCCTCATAGCCTCTTCGGTCTAGCTGCTCAGTGGGAATGCTCCCTACCTGAACCCAAAGCCCTGAGCTCGACTTTCACGTCGGCCGGCCGCGCATACCGAGTGGCTGACGTGCCACACATGTAAGCAACGAGGCCCGCGACCAGAGGCGCAGCCAGCGACGTGCCTTGCTGCTTTTCCATGCCAGCCCCGTATTTCGCCACCCAAATATTCTCCCCTGGGGCCCAAAGCATTCCAACGATCTCTATGGAAAACTCGGTTGCACGGCTCAATTGGTCCGATGCGCCTACGACAATCATATTACTAAGTCCGGGTGTCAAGGACCAGAGCTGCGGCTGTTGGGTGATGGCGGCGCCTATGGAAATGCTGTACTGGGATGGCGGTGCGTTTCCGGATGCTGCCACGATCACCACGCCAATTGCGTCGAGCTTTTGCAGAAATTTATCTAGTACATTGATTTTGTCAGCACCTCGCGCCAACAGCAAGCTCGGAGAAGGGGGGGGGGGGCTTTCCACTCACCCACGACTGCCTGCAGGCGATCCGATCCCCACGGGAACCCAAACGACCAAGTTGCTTGTTTAACTAGAATTAGATATAGGAGAGGAGAGGGCCTGTTATAGGCTGTGGGAGGCTCTGGAAGAATTTCAGAGCCTTCTGTAAAGTGGAACTAACTAATATAATAATAGAATAGTACTGTTCTGAACCATTCTACATGTTTCTATTAACGTAATGGCTGATATGGCTACTGTGACGTTCTAGTTGATTCTGTGGGGCAGTAGCCCTACTAGATTTAGGGAGTTCTACCCCCTTGAACTCCAGAAGGTTTAGAGTGCTCTAGAGGCCCTAAGGGGCACTGGAGTGGGTTGGAATCTTTTAGAACCCTCTGGGGTTCTAAAAGATTCGGCTGGTAGTTTTAAGGTACGTAACCACACTACAGGGTACCCAGTACAGAGTACTTAATAGCTAGAAAAATTAATAGCTATTTTGCTAGAGAATCGGTATAATAAAGATAAAGCTAGCATTATGGAAGGTTAAGGAATAAATAACTTAGTCGTAAGAACCTCTGAACACAGGGTTTTAAAGAAAAAGAAGTTAGGGAGCTGCACCTAAATCTCTTTTATTAAGTGTATCTCAGTTACTAGCCAGTTCCTCCTTCCACTTATAATTTTTAAGGGTAAAAGTGTTTAATAACAGTGGTATCTAAAGGATATAAGGCTATTTAAGGAGTAGTACTTTACAGTTAGCCTGAAAGGCTAGATTAATAACGAGATCGCTTTAAAGTGGCTTAGAAAGGTATTTATCCCTTTAACTAAGCTAGCTAAACCTTCTTAAAAGCGCCTCCTTATTATTAACGGCTATAGTAGCTATATAATCGTTAATTATATATAGGAGGCTTATATTAATAACATCTACTGACTCGGGGCGTTTGTTTAAGCTGACCCTGCCGTTCTTTTTAAGCTCTATATGTAATATTACTGTAGCCATTTATGTATATAGCGATGCGTTTTCTAGCGCGTGCTACCGTTAAAAAGGAGCCGCGCCGCGCGGTTCTTTAAACTGTGCTTCTTTCAATCATCAATCGATCCGACGATTTTCACCACGAAGACCTCCCATTAAAAGCCCAGTGACATTCTAGCCCTTCGATTAAAGGAAGATATCCTGATCCACAGTTACGTTTCCTTTATTGTTCTATACTAAGCTCCGTTCCATGCTAGACACTGTTATATACTAGGTTTTGTTTCATACTAGGTACGTATCTGTTTTTCTACGTCAGTTGCATTTGTGTCCCTCTGATTAGAGAACTAGTAGTCTGGGAGTCGGCCTTTCAGGCCGACAATAACGTTTTATGGGTGTGGTTCTCTTTGTGGTTTCTTCTTTATTACTATTACGACCTGCACCCGACACAGGCCTCGAGAGGACTGGCGCGGGTTAAGACAGAACGTATGGCAGGGCGCCAACAGGTAAGGGGCGTTCCGAAGACGGCTTGTTAAGCTAGCACTCCTAGACGGGGGTTTAATGTCACTGTAGGTCGCTGTCACTATAATGCACAGAGGTAAGTCTGAACAGTAGGACACAAATGAACAATTGAATACTAGCGTGAGGAACCAGAGTCCCTCACGGGGGTTGTGGGCACAACCATGACTATCTATACTAACTAGCCGGAGGTACCTCGTACCTTGCTCAGTGGCCTGTTGCTCAGTGAGGAACTGAGCACCCTGCTACTGAGCACCTCCTGCTCAGAGGTCTCACAGATGCTCAGTAGGTGAGCACTCCTGCCAAGACTGAGCAGACGCTGTTTGGTCGCAGGGGCTTCGGGTCTTTGCACCCCTGGCCCAGTGCGCAGTACCGTGCGTACTGTCTTCCTGCACTGTTCCTTCTGCGGGGGATCCGTCGGGCCGCTCCGGCCCAAGTGACGGCCTGCGGGGTCGTCACAATTACGCCATCGCACTAGTTCACTACATTATCTATCTACTAGCATACATCTCCTACATTCTCTAGCCTTTTAATCTTTTGTGCTTTAATGCCTTAAAGAGGGCTTATCACATACGCCTTAAAAGACTACTTATTAACGCTTATTACGATTCTTCTATTACTAGTAAGTATGCGTTTCTTAAATGTTATCGTCTGGCTAGGTCTAAGGCGCTTACAGAATCTAATATTAAAGCTGGGTGGAAGGGAACTAGCTTACAGCCTATTAATATTATTAAGCTTTTAATAAGTAAGCTCCTTTTGAAGAATTCTAACTAAACTACCACTTTAAAGCTTACCAGTCGTGAATCTGACGTTTATACGTACTAGAAGCCTATCTTAAAGGATTTTAACGATAAGAAAGTGATTTAGTCAACCTTAAGAAAATCTGTAAAGTATAAGGAGCAGGCTAGGCAATTTAGGCAGTTAGTTAAGGCGATGCTAACGGATAAGCTGTTTCTCTGGAAGGTTAGTAAGGCCTTAGACGAGAAGGACTTTGAATTATCTCTCTGTAAGCGAAGGATTAAGTCGCTAGAGGCTAAGGTTAATCGGCTATAACGCATAAAGAGTAGGAGGGTCGAGCCGGATCCAAATACCTTATTCGCGAATATCAAGACAATTCGCGCTGTATAGAAGATTGTAGGGCGCAATCTGGTGAAAGATTCGGATCCAGAATAAGAAGGCGATTCTAGTGATGTAAAGAGTTGTATTCAAGCGCTTTGAATTGATTGTTTTATTTGTTGCTTTGTGAGGGGTGGTGGTTTTGGTGACCCTTGTCCGGCTTGTTCCACTTCAGAGGGTGTTTTGCTTCAGGGTGCACGAACTTAAAGTATAAGCAGTATTTAGAAGAATACAATTAGCCATTTCGATACAAAAGGGAACGAAAACTCTCGATTTGATCTCCGAGCCTCAGCAAAACTTATTTATAAAGGGGATACTATTTGTCTTCTACAAGGAGCACCGAAGCCTATAATTATCAGGCTCTACAACGGCTATTCGACAATTATCATAATTACAGCTCCCTTGCCAGAGTCAAATACCGGATCGTGGGATCGTTTACAATCTATCAGAACAACATCCCCAACGGATTTCGTGATAATCTGGGACTGGGGCACGTCTTAACAAGGATCACAAGATCAAGGCTACGAATCCTTCATAAGCAGTCAACCCGGGCCCCAGCGGCCTTGGACAGAGTTTCAAGATTATCTGGCTAAAGTCATCAGACTATGGAATTTTGGTGTATTGTTAAATGGAACAGAAAGATACGAAGACGCAGAGATACATCTCCAAAAGGCTGTCGAGATGTATAGCACGGATCGCGACGCGAGCTTTAGACTACAGCCGCCGCGGTTAAGAACCGTTTCTCCGAGCTACGCTAGAATAGAATCTAAGCTCGCTTCATGCTCCCGCTTGCTACTGCGCCAGAAACGGAGGTACTTTGGCACCCTGGCTCGCGTCGTACTGTGCTCAGACACCTCTCCCTTCCGGGCACGCGCAGAGTTTCTGCGAGAGAGTGCCTACTCGAGAGCGTATCGATGCCCCTCGCCAAGGGCCTCGCGCCGCAATGCTGGGGCGTCGCCACGGATCTTCTGGGCCTCTTTGTACCTCCCTTCGCGATACACCGCTGCGAGCCCAAAACATCTCCGGACACTCGCTAAAATGACCGTCAAACATCCTGCGGCCTTCACGCCAAAATCTTGGCGCATGCCGCGCCCCCCGTTCCGTGGCTGCCAGGCCCCGTCAAGCCAAGCCAATCCTGACGCCACAATCCGTGCATGTTGATAAACGAGTTCGAAGGATGGTTGATTGGTCTAAACTGCGAGGAGCCGCGGCCACGCCTAAGAATATTCTCAGGGCGCACGGTTCTCTCACGCTAGTCCTAATCTAGTAACAACCTAATAGGCAGGCGCAACTCCCACGCTACAATGTCCATGCCAGCCGCGTCCCCCACGACAGCCACTCAGAAATCCGCTATTTGCAAACTATCACGCTTTTTGACTTCCCTGCTTTGTCCCCCGTTGGGTGAGTGGAACGCGGTGCGGGAAGTCCCCTCGGCGTTGCTGCCCGCTGACAGCCTTAATAGAACTCAGGCCCTCCGCGTCGCACCACCACATTGTCCCCACCGCCAATCAGAACCCGCCACACTGACGATTCCAACGATGTAGGCACCTGGCAACCAACTGGCAAAGGTAAGGCGCACAGTACCAGGCGAGTACCCTACCTACCGGGCACCTGCTGACCAAAGCGAGGTATCCCTCATGTATCCACCTGCTGGCCATTTGACTCTCAAGTACATATTTCCAGCTGAGACGAAATTTGCTCCATTGCCCGCAAGCAATCTCAATTGTTGGTGTATCAAGCGCGTGAAACTATAGAAACCTGGAACCAGAATCCATGCTTTATCAGTTTCAGCGCTTTCTGTCTTACTTGAAAAGTGGGAGAGGTGGAGACAGGTCACTTCATTTCGAGGGCACCGTATCGCAACGGCCGCATAAATGATAGGGAATTGAGCCTGCAGTGATATCTACCTTGGTAGGTACTAAGTATGGATGGAAATAATTACGATCAGGGGGGAATGTTGGGATTCATGGAACCTTTATCCGAAAGAAATCGACACCCATCAGTGTTCTCTTCCCAGTCACTGTATCTTGACAGTTCGCCTCACTTGGCAATCGCAACTCGGCGGCCCAAAGCGCATCCTCCCCGTGATCCGTCCCTCATCGTCAAGGACCAAGCCAACTCCATTTTCAACTGTTTCCGCATACGAAAGGCCAGGAAACCTATACACCTTGTCTCCCACCTTTCCAGTCTCTCGCAAATCAAGCCGCAACACCGTCAGAGTCCGACACGACGCCTCCGGGCATCGCACCGCGCAGATAGGCTCCCCGTTAGCAGCGCCCCGATCTCGTCGAGACCGGGCAATATGTCTCGATTTTGTAAGTCTGGTGATCTTAGCCGAAAGATCCCCTGCAACATGAGTATCGTATTTCAGAAGTTGCGTAACGCGCTGGGCTACAAATCGTCGTTGGGCGCCACCTGGAGGCGCGGCCATAAACTCAGCGATGCACCTGTCCAGCTTGGACGTGAACCTCCGGTCTTGAGTTTGTCGCGCCTCGAGTGTGTAGGCCAAGTTCGCGACGATTTGGGCCATCATGGTGTGGATGACATCAAAGGGGAAGATACGATTCATCCCGTCGAGTAAATCGGCGGCGGTGAGTCTTCTGTCGGTGTACAAGGAATAGAGGATCTCCATCGCGGTCCCGACGCCAGCTTCTTCCCCGGACTCTTCCGGGTCGAGGCAGTGGATGGCTTCGATTTCGCCGACGAAATCCATTTCGGTTTCGATGACGCCGTTGGGACTAAAGGTGATTGTGCATTGGGGCGGTATACGCTGGTCGCCCAAGTCCCATTCTGCGGCATCCAAGTCATTGTACCCCGTAAGATATGATAGCAGCCCGACGTCATGTGGATTGGACTGTTGATGTCGCTCTCGAGGCTGAAGCAGCAAAGGCGAGAAATCGCCCTTCTTCAAGGCCGTTTCCCATACCCATCGACACGCCTCAACCGAAGACTCGGGGATAGTATCGGAGGGGGATGGGGCATGCCTGTGCAGGAGCATGTTGACAGCGAGAAACCGGTCTCGGAAAATCTGGCACTTTGTCCTGGCAATCAACTCAAGGGCTTCCCCGAGACACAAGCTCCGCGGTTGCTCCTGCTTGTCTGTAAGGCCTGCAAGGAAACCGTTCTTGAGACGGCTAGCAAACGAGTTGGCATACCGAAAAAAACCCAGGAGGACGTTGTGGCCATTTCGAACGAGCGTGGTGAAAGTATCCGCGGCGTTGTTGCCCTGGCCTTGTC
>Ga0247758_1000890_pt1 | contig 25168 bp, 27 predicted proteins | sample UWRJL156409C4_FD_180950 | JGI IMG/M metagenome (GOLD analysis project Ga0247758, IMG submission 180950) | Plant litter microbial communities from Arlington Agricultural Research Station in Wisconsin, United States - UWRJ-L156-409C-4 | ecosystem: Environmental > Terrestrial > Plant litter >... | reverse complement strand
CGGCACCGCTGGTTCCGGCAAGACGACGCTTATGCGGCACGTAGCGGCTCATCCATCCAGAATCGTGGCCGCAACCCCCTCAAGGAGAAGAGCCATCGTGACGGCATACTTCTTCAGCTCGCAGGCGGGCAACCTGGAGAGAAGTATCGAAGGCTTGCTCCGATCGCTTGTCCATCAGCTCTTAAGACAAGATCCTGCTATTTTCAAGAAGATGTATCCCACAATCAACAATGCTTCGGAATTCAAGTCGACCCTTCTTCCATGGTCGGTGTCGCAATTAGAAAGCGCCATTCTGCTCGCGGTGGAGGGTCTACCAGAAATACAATTTCTATTTCTCGTAGACGGCTTGGATGAATATGGTGGGGAAGCGGCAACCATTGCGCGATTCGCCCGTTTGTTCTCCTCTCATCTTCCTCCCAACGCCAAGATTTGCGTCTCAGGTCGACCCTACTCGGAATTTCAGTTCGAACTCAACTCAATTCCGCGGCTGCTGGTGGAGAGCCATAACTCCAACGACATCTACCTGTATATCACCAGTCGTCTTCTCGAAATTCAGTCTTCCCTGGGCGACGATTACCAGATGCTGCGAAACATTGTCGCCGAGAAAGCGAATGGCATGTTCTTGTGGGTGCGCCTCGCTATGGACAGCTTGCAGCGAGGCTGGAGGAAGTATGAGGATGTAGCGGCCCTGACCCGGCGACTGCAGGAGATGCCTCGAGACCTGGTCGATTTCTATCAACGGATCCTGGATGAAATGGAGCCCGAAGACAAGGCGGAGTCAATACGTTTGCTGGTGCTCTTTTCGACAGCATCAGAAGAATTGTCATGCCGGGGCTTCTTCCAGAGCTGGTACCACACCTCAAACGAGTGCATGCACTCTGGTAGCACGCAATGTCACTCGCCGTCTCCTCTTCAGCTGCTGGAAGAGCCAGTCCAAGACCAAGCCTTGAGAAGATTCGAAGGTAGAGTCTACGCTCTCACGCGCAGTCTCATCCAAGTCAGTCAAGACCCGTCTGGACGGGAACCCACAAGATTCTTTCTTCTACATGAGACAGTACAGAGCTTCATTCGGCAGAGGCTGCTCGACAAGAGTCAGCAGGGTCCGTTGGGGAGGCCTATATTAGGCCACGGCCTCCTCTTGCATGCGTGCGTTCATTCTCTGGATCATTTATTCACCAAGAATTCCGCTTGGATTTGGACTTTAGAGCCCAATGCCACGACCTCCTGGTCAGAATGGGAAGACGACTATTTCGATCTTGGGTCGATCTATCTCAACTACGACGATTACATCAACCGTTGTCAACAATATCAATGGACCACCCCAAGTTCATATCCCTTCGAATTCGGCTTCTTTCACTACGCGGTTGAGAACTTGCTCAAGCATGCTCAACTTGCCGAACTGGAACCACAGTCTCACGACTACATTATGAATCAGTTTTCAGGAAAAACATTCGAATTATGGCGGCGGCTGTATCAAATCCACCAGCCCAGCGACGCCAGGACTCTTCCCGTCAACCTACTTGGCCTGGCAATTGCTGCAGGGTTAAGACGATACGCTGAATACCGAATTCTGGCTCTGCCACCGCAGCATCCGAGGACACCGGCCTACTGGAGCGACAGAAGTTACGACTACTCGCAAGACCTCGATTACCTTCTCTTCGAGGCGGCTCGCGCTGGGGATGTCCACTCGGCTCGCCTCCTCATATCTCGGGGCGCGCGGGTCTGGCTTGAAGCCGACGAGATGAGAAGACCGCCGGAACAGGATGGCCGCATCCGGTACCCTCTTGGTTCTCTCCGTCACTGGGGAGAAGCAGCGTTGTCCCGAGCTGTAGCTTATGATCGAGGCGAGATGGTGACCTTCCTTCTGAGCTCTGGTGCATCAACCGTGCAAAAACTGACGTGCGGTTTCAACTACGGCTGGGTCGTGTCCGGGGGGATCAAGCGCTGTCGCGTCTTGAGCCTCGACGCCATCTCTCTGACCCTAAAGCGGTCTAGGCTCTCTGTTTCCGGGGGCAGGAGTTATTACTCCATCGCAGGTGGCTCATCCCGGAGCGCGGCCCAGACTGGCACGTCGAGGCCCGCATTGACAACGATAAACGGCCGAGATTTTGTCGGGTCTGATGCTCTATCTTTTGCCATCCGCAGGGGCTCTCGAGGTGCTTTCACTGCTATCCTACCATTTGCAACAGCTGCCCGTTTGCAGGAGACACTAAACGCAGCCTTGGCCCAGGCTGCAAGGAATGCCGGGGATAAGGATTATGTGGTAGAGTTGCTCCGCTGCGGAGCCGACGCAACTTGGTACCGCCGCGGAGATAGCTGCGAGTCGGGCGGCAAAATGACGGCATGCTACGCGCTGTCAGAAGCCGTACTTTCTCGGAGTGCAGCAAACATCACGGCATTATTACAAAGCGGCGCCGACCCGAACTTTGATATCCCTGCAGATGCCTGCTCTCGAGAACACCTCGACAGGCAAGGAATACCGATTCCGGTTCCTCACAAGAGCCCAATGGATCTACTAATGGAGCATCTGACCACGGCCGCTACAAATGAGGGAAACTTGGATGAGAAGTATACGAACCTCGCGCGATTGATGTTACGGTACGGCGCGAGGATAGACCATCACAGATGGGGCGTTTATGTCCGCCCAGAAAGGAAGGCCTACATCATGTCGAAACTGTTTCCCACCGTTGATACCACATGAAAACGTTGGATGCGACAATCTTCGATCAACGAGAAAAAATAAGTGCCCTGTCTAGCTGCCTGAAATAGAATGGCTGACTATCAAAAACCCGCTGCTAAAAATCTCGCACGACTTCAGGCGTGCTTAGTTACCCACATTAGGGCTTCAGATTAGACTTTCAGATGGTGCTTCGGAAGTCCGGTTAGCAAACCTTCAGACAAAAATCAGCCTAAAGAAATCCGGTTTTCACTTAATTTAGTACTGATCAAATATTCCCTATATTAGTTATTCTAGTAATCAGAGTCTTTAAATCTTCTAATAGGTTTTAAATTATAGTTAAGACGAAAAGAATGCTGATCTAAGGCTTTGATCCCTTTTTATAACGGTTTTAAATCTTAAAAAATTAAACTTTAGATTCCAATCTGAAGCGAAATTTACCGAACATACCTTAGATCAGTCAATTAGATTAGACTTCAGATTCTGATCTAAAAGGCAAATCTGGCAGATTAATCTGGGCCCTGGTGTCCACTGATTATGGGGCGATCTGAAGGTCAATCTGAAGCTACAATCTGGGTAACCAAACGTGCCGTTACTCCTTTAAAACTTGGTGTACTCCTCGCTCTACTCCAGCCCCTAAAACTTCTTCTCGCCAGGTGACACGAGATAATAGCAGACATAAATCCACTCACCGCCCCGCTAGCACCATCGTCACAGCGTACGTCATCTGACACACTGTATAGAACGCATTTCATACAAGTACGTACGGCCCCGTCATTTCCAACTGCTTGGGCGTATCGCGCCACATGGCAGGCGTGAATTGGTTCAGGAAGGCGGTGCGGCCAGTCCAGGCCCACGGAAGATAAGAGCTTATTTGAAGGAGGGTGATTAGAGCGAGTTTGTACGGGTTGGAAGGCGGGGAGGACGTGGCGCGTGCGGTCAAGCCATGGGCGTAAATGACGTTTCCAACGATGGTGAGGGAGCCAAAGGAGAGACAAACGAGAGGGTGTTGAGCGTTATTGGTGGCTTCCCGAAGTAGGCGATTATAAGCAAGATGGCAACGCTGGAGTACAGACTGATAACTGTTTCTAGGTAGGTTGGTTTCCAGATCGCAACGCAGGTGAGCTTACACTCGGGTGTCGCCCCCAGCTCGACTGGGCCGAGTCTCGTACTCGTCCCAACTCCGCGAATGTAGGGGAAAGCGATGCATGCCGTGCCCAACGCCTAATACTGCCGGACTTCGCATTTCCCCGCACCACCCTCTCCAGATCATCACCATCCTCCCTATCCTCTCCGGCAAGCCAGTGAAGGCCCAAATTGCTATCACAAAGCCACCTAGTTCCGCCGCCTCGACCATCCCGACAATGCATCTCATCCACTGCAAAGACTTTTCGCTTAAGTACTACCACGGGCCTGCTGTTGTCAAATACCTCATCCTTTCGCACACATGGGGCGATGACGAAGTCACGTTCAGTGATATGAACAACAACCTGAGAGGCGCCAAGCAGAAACAAGGTTTCAAGAAGATTAAGGGCATCTGTTCTATGGCACGGTTCGAGGGGATTCCCTTTGCTTGGGGTTGACGCCTGCTGCATCGACAAAAGCAGCAGCGCCGAACTTTCCGAGGCGATCAATTCGATGTACTACACTAGTACTAGTCCGCGGAGCGCTGCGTTGCATGCCTGAACGATCTGGAGGATGGATTAGGCAACGCCACGAGATGGCCGAACCACAAGAACAGCTGACGCGCGAGCAAACCCTGGGACCGGGAGCGGCGCAGCAGTCGCCACTGATGCCTCTGAAATAGTCGATGCTGGCGACGAGGGCGAGGAAGTCCCGGGTGGGGCTCCATCCGGCGGGCCATCCGCAGTGGATGTCAGTCTGTGCGTATGCGAGATATTAGCAAAAGTGCAGCCAGGACAATGAGCGGGCGTTTGCTTGATGGCTGGGCGCGCATCGGGACGTACCGCCTGGCGGGCGCTCAGCTGGACATCTGTCGCCGCGGTGGATTTTGCGTTAAAGATGCTGTAGGCCGGGTCGAGGGCTTTGGCTTGCGCCTCGATGTCGTCGAAGGAGGTGCCTGTGAGATAAGCCACCGGTCCGCCATCCGCCAAGGTGCCCTTCTACTGAAGGGGGCCAAATACTACCTTGTAGGCCTTGAGGAGTCGAGAGGTCAGCATCGGCGTTGAGAAATGGAAGATGAGGCGACTACTCTTACCTCGTCTCGCTCCGTTACAACAACGGGCGAGCCGGAGACGAGAAGGAAGCTCGGGCTGAGCACAGCTATGAGCATGGTTGAAACTTGGGCCATGATTTTGGGAGTTTGGAGTATTCGTAGAGGTGCTGATGAAGAGAGAAGATGTGATTGCGTTGGTGATGAGAAGGAAAAAGACTGGAATTCGAGAGAAAGCTGGTTGGTCTTAAATATATATATATTCCCCTCCTGTCGCATCCGGAGACTAAAAACTTCCCCACACCAGGTGTCCCACCCCCATCGCACGGATGGAATCACCATCACCCTCCCGAATGAATTTTTTGCGGTGACAGCATTCAGGGATGATATTCCCAGCCTGCCTAGCTGCCGGGGCGTGTGCCGCAATAAGGGGCTCCAGCGAAGTGATACAAAATTTCCATCTCTCGCTTGAAGGACCCGGTGACTAGGCAAAGCACTGTGCTGAAAATTCTGGTTATTTGACGGTTTGGGCTGCTGACGGGGTTTGCAATTTTTAGAAGCAACATGATGCTGGACTTTATGTGACTTAGTGTGAAGTGTCGCGTGTAGTACATTACAGTATTCCACGGCAAACTCCGCAACTACAGTAGGTATAGTATCTGCTCCGAATTCTGGTAGAGAACCAGTGGTCCTGGTGTAATCTGGGATGTTTAATTTAAATGTGAAAGATCCGTGCAATAACTCGTCGGACAGCTAGAAAGGAGCCCCAGGAAAGTCGCAAATACACCCTGTCAACCTGAAAGTCAGCAAGTTGCCAAAACCACCACGGAATGTTGTATTTTGACAAACACGCCCAACAATGCTTAAACAGTCTAATGAGTCCTATTGGCCTAGATTCTACTAGCAAAAATACAATGTATGTATTCAGCCGGATTTACGCCCAATAGCCTAACCGTACTTATTGGACGCCGCCTTCGCTCAAGACAGCTGCTCTCGTCCGCTTAACACGTCACCCCCGACCCACGCCCCCAGCCCAAACACAAGAAGCTCTTGTTAACAATACCGGTTGAGGCCTCTAAACTTTCAGTCGCTAATCATTCCACGGCGGGACTTGTGAGAAACCGAAATGTAATATGGGACGCCGGACTCAAAACGCCGTCAAAGAGGTGCTTCCCTCATTGGACACAACGAAGCTTGGTTGGTTGACTCGGTGGAGAACAACTGGAGACTGTAAAAACCTAAAGGTCACTTCCACGCTGTGGTGGTGGACAACCCTCTCTCTTTTCCCGGATCTTCATAGAGCAACTACAGACACCCACCGCGACTATTTCTTCCTGTCGAGGCTTCAAATATGTACAAACGAATCCATCAAACCTCTCACCCTCTCACTTCCGCTGGCCTCCCCCCGAAGGCGTCGCCGACGGCTGCTGCGCCTGCGCCGTACTCGTCTGCGACGGCGCCGCCGAACTACTCGACTGCTGCCCCCCACCGCCACCCCCTCCACCATTATCCTTGCCCACCACCACGGCCTGCACCACCTGCCCGAGCGAGTTAAATATGATATTCACCAAGCTCCCCAGCGCATTATACTTGTACGTTTTCTGCGTCAGCCCATTCCCCAGACTTTTCTCGACGCCCGTATACGTCATGTTGCTCTGATAGTTCCCCACAATCGAGCTGACCAAGTTGCCTGCATCGCCCACGACCTCCTGGATGATATTACCCAGGTTGTCAATCAGGAAATTCAGCTTTGAATCACCCTGCAGAATCGACCCCAGCAGGCCATCCACAGCGCCGACGACGCTGTCAACTACGTCGGTGACTTCGTTGAGAAGATTGATCAGCAGCGGGTTTAGGTCGAGAGACGCCAACGTGCGGTTGACGATCTCGACGAGGCGGCCAAGGCGGATGATGAGTTCTAGCTGGGCGTTCACGTCGGCGATGGTGATGTTGACTTTTTCGATGCCGATTTGCACTCCGACGTTGAGAGAGACGATGTTGGCGATCTCCGCGGCGAGATTGACGTCGGCGCGGAGGTTGTCGACGTCGAGCTCAATGCGCTTGACGGAGAGCTCCGGGATGCGCAGGAGGACGTCCGGAGGCGTGGTGGGCTTGGAAGGGGAGGGATTACCGCCGCCTCCGCCGCTGCCGCCGCCACCGCCACCACCGGAGCCAGTGGAAGAGGGCGGAGGCGAGGTGTTGGAGCCGGAGGAGGAGGGTTGCTGGGTTCCTTGAGAGTTGGTGTTGGACTCCTGGGGTGGTGGCTGGTTGGTTGTCTCCGCGGGTGGGTTGGTGGTGCTGGGAGGGGGCTGATTCGTGTTGCTAGACGAAGAAGGGTCTTGAGCAACCGCGAAGGCGACCAGCATCAGAAGGCCTAGCACCTTCAGGAGCCATGAAAGACCGTGTTTGCCCATTCTGAGAGAATTCGTTATCTTGACGGCGACAGTGATCTCGGAACGAAAGAATGCAGCTGGGTGAGAGATCACTGCGTGACGACGGCGAGACAGAGGAGGTAGAGAGGTCCTCCTGGGGAAAAGAGAGAGGGGAGCGCGTCGTCACTGGTGAGGTACGCGATATAAAGGGGGGGGTGCAACAGGTACCAGCCAAGATTAGCTTGCTGAGGCGAGACAACCAAACGGCGGGCTGGCGCCGTCCTTCTGGAAGTGAGATTCGGCTGGAAGAGAACGGCCGCCGGACAATATCGTGCAATCTGCATCAGGGATTATCTTGGTCGTGATATATGCACCTCACCTTGATTTTGCATCCGTCGCAGAAAGCGCGCTGTGGTTGCGTTGCATTGATGCCCCCTCTCCCGGCAGGATCGCAAGGTCCAACTCCCGTTTCCCTGGTTCAGCGACCAGTCGGACACTTTCCCTGGCGGTGGGTGTAACGCTGGAGCGCAGTGGTGCGGAGTAGCTCGACAGGGGTTGGCCATGCTTTTTGATCGTGCATCTACGCCTTAAATTGCCCCTGACACTCGACTGGGCCAAGTGTGGCTGCAGCCAACTTGTGCCTTGGAAGAGCCCCCGTCCATACCGCGGCTATTATGGGGCATCGACCAGTGAATCAGGGCGCGCAGAGGTCCTCCGTTCTACCGCGTCGTTCCTGCGCTTGCCCTGCTCATTACCAATTCCGGCTTCCGACTGCAACGCCCACCCTCTTCGGCTGCAGGAGTGTCGACGAGCCAGGACCCCGTACTTGTAGGATACTGCATCCCTCCCCTCACTCGCCAGTCATCTCCCGTCGCCACCGACATCTTGCCGGGGGACCAACATCACCCTCTCTTCACTCGTTTCTGTGTAGCGCCGCTACACTCACCGACCAAGATGACGAGCCTGTTGAGGAGAGCACTTGCTCTGCTTCTTCTCACCACCACATCCATGGCTATTTCTGCCGGTGACGATGGCTACATCGGATACCGTCTCGAGAGGCGGGGAGATCCCGAGTCGGTGGACTATGAGACAGCCGGCACCGACAGCGTCGGTGTCATGCCAGTGGAGCCGGATGTCTACCTCAACGCTTCGGTATCCGTTGGCTACATCGGCATCCAGGTCGACAACATCACGGCGAAGGTGAACCTTGACGCACAGGTGCTGAAGCTGCTGCACTTCAGCGCTGGTGTTGACGCGAGCATCGACCGTGTCAAGTTAGTCATCGAGAATGTGACCGCCAAGGTGGAGCTGGAAGCGCGACTGGAGAACGTCGTCACCATGATCGGGAATGTCCTGGACAGTATCGATCTGAACCCGATCATCGCCACCCTTGGCCAGAGCGTCGCTCACATTGTCAACAACACCCTGGACACGCTTGCGGGCCCAATCGACGGCGGTGCTGGCGGCAGCGCAAGTGGAGGCGGGAACAGCAAGCGATCAGAGCTCAGCTACAACCTCGAGCACAACGTGCTGTACAGCGTCAACGACTACCAAGGCAAGACGCACACGAACCGGATCCTGGCCCAGAACGGGAGCATCTATGATGAGTTCCTCGACAATGACGGCAACGAGAGCCACCGAGTTACGGTTGGGTACTACTCGCGCGACATGACCTTCAACGGCCACAACAAGACCATCGCGGTCGACGGCGAGGTGAAGGAGTATGAGCTGCAGTACGTCTACACGCCGTTTGTGGGGATCGAGGCGACCAGCTGGATCTACCTGGACCCTTCCGGCGCAGTGACGCGGACTCAGGTCATCGCCGAAGGCCACGGCGGGGGTTCGAGTACTATCAGCAACGATTCTGATCTGTGAGCATCTCACCGGATCAATGCGGCGGTAGGTCGGTGTGTCTGGACCCAGCGTCCTTCGGGAGGGCTCGCTGGGAGTTCCGATTTTTCCTGTACATACACCTAGGGGAGCGTTAGTTGTGGACTGCTATATTTGATAAGACTATCGTCGATAAGAGCTGGGGCGATGGTGCGGGCAGAATGGATTTGATGCAACAAGCATTTTACCTGCAGGCTCAATGCCATTCTGGTGCAACCCATGGATGCCGACCAAGCCAACATCGCATTTGGACTTTCCCATCCCCTGACCCCCACACCAGCAGCGTTGCGTCCACGGGCCTGTGCACTGGACCTCAGGAGCATTTGCCCCGTGCTGGTCGGCTATGATTGGGGATTCTTCACCACCGCAATCTCTAATTTCATGCAATCGAGCGCGAGGATCGCACGATTTCATCCCTGCCCGCATTGGGTCAATTCGGATTCCCGAGAACTGTTCGAGAGGGAAGCGGACGCATTGAGAATGACGAATTCAAGCGGGGAACCGCCCGTGCCTGATGAGAGTCGAGAGCGGGGAGGCTTGCGCCGGATGTCGCAAGTCATGCTTTCTATGGTGGATTGAGCGTTCACGCTGGCCGGCTTGGTGAGCATTGCGGCCTAGCGTTGGGACACTCCTGTTCACCGCCCCTTTCTCTTGTGAAAATGGTACGCAGACTAATCAAATGGAACGAATTGGTGGCAGTACCAAAATTTGGAAATGGAGGAATTGGGTTTCGCGTCCGAGCACAACGTGGGAAATTTGGTCTCGACGCGTCCGTGTTTCAGCTAAAACAGTCCGGTGAGCAGTGACGTCATTTCTCGATCCCCACCCATTTCTGTTCTGGGACTTTGATAGCAGAAATAACCAAGCAGTCAGTCTCGCAAACAACAAGACACGTTCTGTGGCCGTGGCTCAGAAACACTCACGTACGAAGTAGGCAACGTTGGTATTTATTTTCTCCCTAGAGCGGGCGTGCAAAGACCGTGACTCCGGAACTCAGCTATTGAGGCTAACGGCATCGTTGAGGTAGGCGCCAAGCATTCGAGGGCCGTTCTTCCCCGTCAATATTTTGCAGTCCCCCCTCAGGCCGCCAAATGAAATGCACTGTCTGCAAACTCCAGCAGCCGTGAATTGAACTTTTCGGACTCCTCGTAGAAGAGCCAATGCCCAGAGTCGAACACCTGAATAAACACCTTCTCGTCCATTCCATCTCCCTTCTTGGCCCGTCTGGCTGTCTCTAGCATTCCTTCGACCGAGAAACACCCGCTTCTGCGGCCCGCCATGACCAACGTCGGCACAGCAATCCGTTCGATCGCCTCCCGGTGGTCGAACCGCGTGTGGTCGGCGATCAGCCTCGCCAACCAGCTTCCGTCGCATTGATCGCTGATGGCCACGAAAAACTGTTCGTCCCGTTTGGCGTCCTCGGCAGAGATGGCGTCTGTCTCGAGTGGCTGGTTTCGGTAGCCTAGACACTCCCCCACCAGGCCAATCGCTGCCTCGTGCGAATTCTCGATCCACGCCTTCTGCGCTCCCAGCATCGTCTGCTCGTCGTATAACCCTTTGTGCGCGCTGGCTGCATCCCACCCGAAGAAAGGGGACCGATCCTGCAGCGGCGCCTGGTCAACGAAGGCGAATCCGGCGATATTGGCGCTCTTGCCGAAGAGCTCGACGTGTGTCCACAGCACCGCGGCGCCGATGGAGCAGCCCACGGGCACTGTCTGGACGTTGTCGTTACCCGTCGCACGTCGGAGATGAGCGATAAGATTCTCAAGATCCATGGCCAGTCTCGACACATGATAGCCGCCCTCGCAACGACCGGATCGCCCGTGACCGCGCATGTCTGGGGCAACAACCCAGTGCTGCGAGCTCAGGGCATCGAAATTTCGAACAAAATAAGCCGAGGAGCCGCTGAAGCCGTGCATCAACAAGATGCACCGATTGTAACTCGACGCATTCTTGCTGTTCTCCGGCGCTCCCACCAGCGGCAGTGATGTTTGGAAGGCGAGTGTACAGCCATCGTTGGCAACGCACGTTTCGTACTGCATCATATGTTGCCTGGGGTTGGTCATGTTCTTTACGTTGGGTCGTCGTCTGCTAGGGCCCACCGGAGGAAATTGCCTCGTCGCCGGGCACGGATAAATTGGATTTGACTTTGGTCGAGATATGTCGCAAACGAGGTATTCAGGTGGAGTCATGCAACTTGGAGCGAGGATGTAACTACAAGAGACTTGACGGCCTGCAGCAGATCATCCTCCAGGGAGCCGCATCTCGGCCTGAAAATGCGGGGGTGACAAAACAATACCATATCAGGTCAATCTCATCGTCACCTGAACCAACGAAATCAGACCCGGAGAAAATGAGCCAACCCGACCGTCCCGGCCACAAGCCCTACACCTACAGTTTACGGAATCGGGAAATCCGGCTTGTGCTCATACATCCTGGCAAATGGACTGATCCGATCCAGTGCTCGCTCACGAACCACTTCCTTGACGAGGACGCGTTGCCTAAATACTCGGCCCTCTCATATGCCTGGGGTGCTGCGAGCGTTACAGACCCCATCACGCTCGAAGATCAACCATGGCAAGTCAGTGTTGGCCTCTCAAATGCGCTGCACTTTCTTCGGAATACCAAAGACCTCATTCGTATGTGGATCGATGCGCTGGTGGGTCAAGACTATTGAAAGGGTGTAGACTTGCCATTGACTTGACTTAACAGTGTATTGACCAACGGGATCCCGGAGAGAGGAGCGAGCAAGTCCGGCTTATGAGAGACATTTACTCACGCTGCAGAGACGTCACGGTATATCTTAGCGACGGGAGAAACTTACCGCCCCAAGAAGGGCGTGCCACATTACCCCAAAGACCCTTTACTCAAATTTTACGGCGACGAGAGGGACCAAGCCTACATCCAAACATTCTGGCAGGCACTATCCGCCCCAACATCCCCGAGTTCCAGTCTTCATCTCTTCAGCCTCCTCCGAATCGTTGGCGATGCGGAGCTTGCGCAAACTCTTACGACGCAGTTGGCACACTGCGGAGGAGATATCATCAATACCCTCGCGGAAGATCTACGTCTGATGTTGCTTAGCCCCTGGTGGCAGTGTATGTGGGTTGTACAGGAAATAGTGGTTCCCGAGAAAGCAGTGGTGCGATACGGTGCCTTGCAAGCACCCTGGGAGATGCTCGTGGCTGCTGCTTCTAGTCGGCTCTCAGTGGGTATTCCTCCCAAGAGTGCCAAGGTTCTACGACACTTTTCCCGCTAAGTGCAGACTTTCGAGCGCCTCCGTGAAGAGTGGCGCGTTGTCGGCGGTGCACCCCTTCTCGTACTTCTTTAGGCTTTCGGCGCCCGCCGATCAACCGACGAGCGCGATAAAGTCTTTGGGCTTCTGGGGATTGTAAGGCCAGATCAACGAACTCTGATCGAGCCCGACTACCTGGCTTCCGTGCCCAAGGTCTACCGCGAACAGTATCGCTGATTCATCACTTGGGCACGCTCAGCCCATGGGGTGGCGGCCTCACGCGCAAGAGCCACATCGGCCTACAAAGGGATCTACAAAGCTACGTTCCAGATTGGTCTGCCGTGTACGAGGAGACCGATCGCAGGCGAGCGCAGGTAGAGTGTGCGTACAATGCATGCGGCTCTTGGAAACTTGATGTCGCGACCTCACAAAACGAGTATTGGAGGTACGTGAGACAAGGCATGGAGCAACTTCTAGACTGGCTAGAGTCGTCCGGGCAAAAGATGCCGTCGTTTTTGAGGGAACCGCTTCTCGGGTACAAAGATGACATCGGAGCACTTTGCGAAGACCATGCTTTAGCGCGGGGTCTCTGCGACGAGAGGCTGTACGACTATGATGGGTTCGGAGGCCAAAATTACGACAACATCGCTGAAGCAATGACGGCATTCCGAGCCATTTTGGTTTATATCCGGTTTGAATCTGACACTAACGCACCCTTTGCCGCTTACGACACGGACTTGGCTCGGACTTACCATCAGCCCTTGTGGCCAGATGAGACTCAGTGCATCCGCTCAAATTGTCCAGGGCACAACGGGGATCCAACTTTGCCCGCAAACCGCCAAATTGAGGATTTGGAAGGGTATAACAGGCTTCTGCGGGATCTCGAGTCGGTCGTTCTTCACAGTCGTTTGTCTGCAGGGTAGATTCAGAATCACATCAACCACTGTGAGGGCGAAATCCGAAGTATCCAGAAATTGTGCGACCAGCTGGCGCAATTTTGCAAAGACGAGGACGGCGAGGCTTGGTTCGGGCGTCTATTCAGTCGTTCGATGATCCTATATGGAGAGGCCGACGGGAGAGCTCACCCGGCTCTAATCTTGAAATGTCGAGCTCCCCAACATGTTCCCCTCTGGGCTGCCTTCAGCGGCCGGAACTTGCAACCCTCGCTGCTAGTTCCGGTTGAATAGGGAAGACGGCCGGAAGCGATCTTCTCGATTCAATCTATCCCTAAATCAACAGTTTCTGAGCTCACCAGTAGACTGATGACTTGGGCTGATGCTGACTTGGCATTTGCTGCACTTCGACAATGGTTCGATTTTGTCAAAGCACTGATGATTAGACATCAATGGGAACTTGCGGATGTAACTTTCTCATATGTTCTTGTGGCTGACGCTGGTTTGAAGAGAGATGCAAACGCTGGGAACTTAGGCAGTTCACAGTTGGCTTCCCGGATCTGGCGGCTGGGAGTGGAAGATCACGATAGTCACCAGCGCTGGTATCAAAGAATTTCAAGAATGGTTTATGGAGGCGACCGAAGCGGATTCTTGACAGAGGAAGAGACGAAAGTCTTTGATGAAGCCATCGTCCTCGCCACTGAGGGTCGCATGTTGTTCTCCACGAAGGAATTGAGGCAGTTGGAGGAGTGGCCTGAGGGGGTATTCGACGAGGGACTTGGTTTGGGGCCGGGCAGCACGGGAGTCGGTGACGAGGTAAGATTTCTCCCAGGGGGGAGAAATCACATTGTCCTCCGCCCGTTGAGCCTGGGTGCGGTGTTTGAAAAGGTGCCGGATGTACACAGCTTTTCTGTTGTCGGGGATTGCTTTTTTCTTCGAAGCCGCGCGCACAGGTTCAGTGGGACTTGGTTTCCGGAAAAGCCGACATACAGTGATGTATGGCTGGGTGGGCTGCCGGAGGACCTTCTGCGGTATGTTCCAGCTGGTCATCGCTTCATGGAAGATGAGCCTGAGAGGATCTACATATTTTAAGTGCTGTAAAGATAGCCCACCATATGGGCCATCGTATTCGAAGAACTTGGATTGACTATAGACAACAGAAAAGGGCAACTGAAAAAGGCAACAACACTCTTGCTTTCGAATATTGGAATGTTTCCACCGGCGTCACGTCTTACGAAAGTGTTGCTGGGCTTTGGCCGGCATTGCCGGGAATACTTGGAACACGCTCTGGACTGTGCCAATGAAACCCCAGACAGCATTCTGTAATGCCCGCAACACAGTACCGGCGATTGATATGCTCTCCAAGTCTTCCTGGCCTCTGGCGCTGGGATTCCGTTGACATCCAGCTGGCGGGCATTTTGCGTCTTCTCGGGATGATACCTCGGTGCCCCCAGGGTCCAGACGATGTTGCCGCTGAGGATGTACTGGACGGCCTCGATGAAGACTCGCAAGTCTCATGAGACGTCAGTTCTCCGGCTTGTCTCCTCAATAATCTGCAAATACTGGGCGACATTCTCCTTCGTCTTTTGGCGGGTAAAGTTCCTTCGCCGCGTCTTCATCCAGGCCGTATTCCTGCTGCGCCACCCACATAGCGTTGCACACATGCTCTTCGCCCATTAACTTTGCGGCTGCACGCTCTTTGTCGATGGAATACAAATCATTTGTGAGGCCAAGGGCTACCCATGCTGGCCGGCACAGCTGGGAGCGAAGCTCATGTTCATGCAGTGGAATACGAAGACCCATCGCGAAAGTAGCGACGCCTGTCAGATACCTATGCACATCATTAGCTTCACCCATAGTATACGGAAAAATACGAACAAACATTTTCCCGATATCCAGGATTCGGTATTCCAGATAGTCATCCAAGCTATCAAACTTTGTATGGTTGCGACGTGCGACGGCCAGCCCCTTTATCGAACCACTCGACCCACAAGGCAAGAGTCTCGGCTGCTAGCCCAGGATTTATGGTCGTCATTCTGTTAGAGACCTCGGTGACCATGAAATATCTTCCAGTGTCTCGTGCCGTCTTCGCAAGTCGGCAGGCCTCTCGTGTCTCATCATTTTGCTCGTCTCCCTGGACAAGTATATCACTGTCAGCTGTGGATTCTCTGCCGGAACGAGGGGAGCAGCCAGATATACCTCCTTCTGATCAACTGCCTCCACCACGTCGTCATGGAGGAAGATGAACTCATCAAAATAGGCGAGGAACTCCATCCTATCGGGCAACACCTCGGAGAAAGCCACCGACAAGAAATTGTACTCTGGCCCCAGACTACCGCGGTACCGGTGGGAGACATGGTGTGAAACATGCTTCCTCCAGTCCCACTGGGCGGTGATTGCGCCAACATCCTCGGACTCTTGTGTTTGGTGAAGACGGAGCGGCGCGCCATCGCATAGACCCACGGTTTGGTATGTCGGAGGGTCGACAATGGAAGAATAACGGTACTTCATCGAACCAAGAATCTCGGCAACTGGGGCTGTGTTTCTTGTTTTGGTATAATGGACTACTATAACTACCTTACCCTTTATGCTCTATATCTTATGTCGCTTGAGCGACCTAAGCGAACCATCGCTTCGTTCTCAATGGACCCCCCACGGAACAGAACGAAAGGGACTGCCGGAAAGCAAAGGTACCCACATCCCGCACTCGTTCTCATCCCGTCCCTTATGTGAGTAACACACCTGCACGAAACCAATTCCACGAATCTGGCTTGGCAAGCCCTCCCGTCTCCCCTCTCTTAACCGCCGAGGCCCCATTGGCGCGCCCGCAATATATGTTAACAACAATGTCCAATTTCGAGATCTTCGGATGTCGTCCGGATATCCCGAGCCAGGGGTTGACGCCAGTGGGTTTAGAGCCTCTTCTCATACTCTATGCAAGATAAACAAAACACCAGGCCCCCTCGTCGCGATGCCACGGACACTTTATGCAAGATAATCAAAGCGCCAGTGTCTCGCCAACGAGGCCTCGTATTCCAGCTTACCGTTGAGGGACGACTTAACGACCCTATCTATCAGTTTCATACAATCTAACGTCTATCATTGGAAGGTTAAGTCAAATACCTACACTGCTAAAACATATGGCGGAACGGATTCGTATGGGCTCAACCCACTTCAGCAAGTCCGTGAGCTTCCGGCAGCTCGTATGCTCTCGCTCCTGACTCAGTCCCATGAAACGGCGTGTGCGGTGCCTCTTTCAGGGCGTCTACTTGGTGCACCTGTGTCGTCAGCACGGAGTTCTTCCTCTTTCTCCACCACGCCCACACGGTAAGGGACCGGTGTGGGATGTGAAACTGTTGGAGCCTTGTGATCATACCGATTTGAAGCCCGGATTTGAAGCCCGGATGTGAGATTTGTAGGGGTATCCATGAGAAGGAGGATCCTTGGATTGGTGGGGGGAGTGGTGAAAGGCAATAATGTCAGCTTTGAAAACGTTCGATTTGTGGCTTCACAGATCCCGCGCTGTACTCTGGTGGATCGTCAATTCTCTGCCTCTGCGGACATGCCTCCGTCCGATGGAAAATACGGATAGAAACGAGCGGTATGTCTGAGCAAGTGTGGCTGACGACTCCGAGGATCTGTGTACGTCAATTTCAGTGTTGTTCCCTTCAGTGACAGGTTCGCCTAATCGTCAACGGCCGAGACACTGCACCTCATCGGATGCTTGGCAAAGCAGGCGCAACGCCTCCTTCACCTCGTCCAGCCATTCCAATCGCCCTACTGGAGACCAATGGAGGCTCAACCATGCAAGATGTCGGACCTTCCAGAACGTGGGCGAATGGCCCATTGAAAGGGCCACACAAGCCTATCGCCCGATCTTATCAGTGATTTTCTCCCCCTCTTCTCTCCTTCCTCAAACAGTTGCAGCATCATCAATGACGCTCACATTCATTGACTCTACCTTAACTACCTTACCGAGAGGAGCACGCAAAAGAACATGTCGCTTCCTGACAGCTACTTCGTCGACGGAATAAATGCCGGGATGGCGAGAAGTCAATCCCCGTCGAACGAGCAGCAACATGAACATGGAACCAAGCGCAATTCGATGAGCAGCCCTGACCTCTGCAATCAATGCAGCGCCGGTCGCCCCCTGCAAACTCTGATGGGGAACGAAAAGGACAACGGGACCTACTCCTTTCGGGACCTCTTCGATCTCTCGGAACATATGCGCACCCGGATGCCAGCGACCGTTTTTAGGTGGGGCCTCTCGACCATGAGACAAAATCGAGAGTTTTGCTCGCTTTGTAGTCTGGTCCTCACGACCCTTGCTATCAGCGGTGTTGTTGAGAGAACTAATGACCCGGATGCAAGGGTGGTGGCGTCGTTTAAGAGGGTATCACACCTTCATCACGACTGCTCCCTTTGCATGTTCAACTCGTTGTCCCTGGTGCTGGAGGCGAACGATCTTCCGTTAACCTCAGAGGAGCATCTCCTCTTCCCAGTCAGTACCGCCCTCTGCAGCCAGCTGTGGATGATGCGATGGGACAACCACCTGATTCGTTACGTCAAGTCTTCTAAAACGACGCTGAGGAAATTGTTCCACACCGCCAAATCCTTGCGACGGAAATAGGCAACGCCGCTGAACCAAGGGGAAGCCAGACACCACCCCGCAACATATGACAACGGAGCAAGAATCGATGCCGCCACTTTCAAGCGATTTATCTAAACATGCGGCGACAGAGGCTTACACTCAAACTGTCGGCCACACGAAGTCGAAGTTCCAGGCTTTCGCGTTATCGACATCAAGCGCGGTTGCGTTGTGTCAGCTCCGGCAGGATCCCACTACGCCGCCCTCAGCTATGTCTGGGGCGGCGTCAAACAGAAGCTGCTGACAACTGACACGGCGCCGCAGCTGACAACTCCGGGTTCCATAACTTCAGAATCTTCAACTCTTTCAACCGTCATCCGCGACGCCCTCTATTTCAGCTCCCTCCTCGGCGAGCGCTACCTCTAGGTCGACACCCTCTGCATCATGCAAGACGATCCAGACGATCTCGCCACCCAGATCGCCCACATGGACAACGTCTACCTGCGCGCTGCCTTCACCATCGTTGCAGCCTCGGGCTCAGACTGCAATGCCGGGCTACCAGGGGGTACGGAGCAACAGGCCTCGAAAGCCTTCCGTACGCTTGGGCCAGGTCGGCGGAATCGAGCTTGTTGGGATTCACCAGGTGCGCGGCAAGCTTCTAGAGGAGTCAGCGTGGAATACCAGAGGGTGGACGTTCCAGGAGCACGTGTGCTCTCGCAAGGCTTTCGTCTTCACCAACAGTCTCGCCTTCTTTGTTTGTCGGGATGCTATCCTGCGCGAGGATTGCGTATTCCCCGGTTCTCCCGCCCATGGTGCCGAAGACTCGATCCTGGTGAAATTCACGCCTAGTCCGGACAACTCAGAGAGCGACAAGCAGGCGTTATTCCGCTTCGGGACATTCTTCTCGACGCATCATTCCGCTGCCGGGAGCGCGTGGGAGTTGTGGGCGATGCTGTTGCCGGAGTAGCTCAAGCGGAAGCTCACTGTAGAGAGCGACAGGATCAACGCGTTCAAGGGGGTGCTTCGCATGCTGGAGCCGAGTCTGCAGGGGTACCGGTCCGGCCTGCCGAGGAAGTTCTTTGCGCGCAGTTTACTCTGGCAGGGCCTGACACGGCGACCGAAGTCTCCGTCGTCTGAGTTTCCTACTTGGTCTTGGGCGGCTTGAAAGGCTTCTGATCGGGGAAAAGCGCTTGTGTTTCCGAGCTAGAATAATAACGTGCAGTGGACTCCTAGCTTCGCGGCGCTTGATGATGATGTGGATCGAGGTCGAGGTCAGTTGACTTCAGCGTCTAGGTAAACCCGGACGGGGAAATCTGAGGGAGCCCGAGCGCTTTGGAACGTCCCACGAATACGACAACTTCAGAGCCGAAGAATTCTTCTCTTGCAGTCGGAACCCACAAGGACAAAAGTTCAACGTCGAGCGGAACTTCTCCCACCCTCATTTTCAGTCTCAGGAAGTGGAAGTAGAAGAGGAGAAGATGCGCGAGACAGGGAGAAACCTCCCAAACCAGGAAAGCTTGGCAAAAATCATCTTCTTTTATACAAGCACTGTTCAGTTGACGGTGGATCGACACCCAACGACCCAGAGCACTGCGGAAGATCTAGGACAAGACGACCTGCCATCAGACCACTTCGACATGGGACGAGCCCGCTACGCCGTTTGTTCTGTAGATAGCGCCATCCTGGACTATGTTTGTCTGGATCCCGCCTGGCGCTCCTCCCAGCCCGACAAACTGACTTTCATCGCCTTGTTCGTGCACGAGGATAGGTACCCCCCTGTATTTGCCGTGGTGCTGACCAAGCCATCTGAATACTTGAAGCGCATGAGGAGGGAGTGCTATCATCCGGGGAAGTATCCTGATCCGCAGGATTTTTATGGTGTCACGACAATGGCTGTGGAGTTGGATGGGAATGGGGTGGCAAGACGGGTTGCGGTGCCGGAGGAGAATGTGTTTTGTACGACGAATCTGGGCTCACGAAATTTCTTTTTTGTACCTCGCCCGCGTGACATTGCTCACTCCGGCTCAGGTTTGGCTCAGGCTTGCTCACCCTAAGAACCTTTTCCTGAAGGCTGCGCCGCAGCATGCAGAGTGTTGCTGCCTTGGCGCTGTCCGCCTATGCATTCAGGGCCTGCGTGCATTATTTCGAGGCCTCTTACAATGTCGACGAGGTCTTTTACATGGATAACACGTTCCAGCATCCTACTTCTCACTCAAGATAACGTCGGATCCTATCGTCTAGTTTACACACATTATAGGCAACCAGATTGATCTCCTTGGCGAGCACATATATCTCTAGATATATTAATATCAAGTTCAGTGTCTTCCACACTTGGTTTAATTCCCTGGCAACGCAATTTGAGTCACGAGCCATGTCACCTGCTTCGTCTACTCTTGCATATCTTTTGATCCTGTCTGGTGGATCACCCCGTTGTCCGGCCTTTGAGTCTGTAACCTTTCGGTGCACGTTGTAGCGGTTTCTTTTTAGGGGTGGTGATGGTGGTGCGGACGTTTGAAACATGCATGGTATTAGGGAGGTTACAGCTCGCGCGAGCTGTAACTTCGTTTCAGGGGGGGGGCGGGGGGTGCGCGGCTTTCACCCCATTTTGATTAAAACGTAATTTATGTCATAGCGTAATTGGGTGTCTCAGTCACAACCCCTCTTCTCAGGCAAGCAGTACAAAGTCTCACCCAGTCCACCATCAAGCCAGCTAGCTACTCGATGCTAGGCTCTCCGACACGCCCCAGCCAGCATAAGGTGCATGAGTGGGTCGCTGGTTGAATACAATCTCTTTTTCCATTGTCCAGTATTACCTACGGCCTCCCCCGCATCGATGGTTACCTCTCTTCCGGGTCGGAGAGAGGCCGATCGGTGAAGACACACACGAGGAAAGACCACCCGACGAAAAATAAATGCGTAACAACATGAAGAGATTTACGCGAGAAGCTAAAGCAGGAGAGGGGGAGAGAAAGCAGTCAGGAAGGACATCTGACCTTGCAGGCTTGACGCCGACAAGCGGGATTATGCAGCCCCAAGTCGACCCTCAGGGAGGCAGCAGATGGCATTTTCAGTGGTGCAGCACCCCAGATGTTTTTGTCAACGATGAAGGGATCATTCTTTGCAGAGCATGCAATAGAAGTCCGAACGTGGCCGAGGCCATATCGAGAAAATATCGCCAGGACGCGACCCTATCACCGGCGCCGGGCAACCAAAGTGTTGGTGCATACAACCTTTGGTGGCCACCGAGTGTTCCGTACACTAAGAATAATGGTGATGCAGTTAGCAACAATAAGGGGACGACCAGCAAGGACTCCAATACCACCGGCCCTCCAAGGACCCAGCATTACCCCGCTTACCCTCACCGACTGGTCTCAACAGAATTCCGTCTGCTCTGTCTTTCAGCCACCTCAGACCCGGACGCACCTCTACACCTGACGTTGGAAACTCATCGCGACGAGAGACACCCAGAGTATGAGGCCGTGTCATACACATGGGGTGGGGAGAATGACGACGCTTCGCTCTGCTGTCCGGTATACGTGGGCCCATATTGGGACCTTCTGTTGCAGTCAAACAACTGTTCGGCTATGCTAAGGTTTCTTCGCCCATTCGAATCACATGAACGCCGGCTCATCTGGGTTGACGCCCTGTGTATCAACCAAGATGATAGCTCCGAGAAGGTTGTCCAAGTGGCAAAGATGGGCTTCATCTACAGAAGTTCCAGACGGGTCGTTGTCTATTTGGGCGAGGACGTAGCAACTATTGCCCCAGGTCAGTATCCGGTACGACGGAGACTCGAAGACGCCATACTACCTCAGACAGCAACCTCGGTGCGCACCGATAATCAGGATCTCGTGGTTGGAAGCACACAGGTTAACCTTGGTCGCATTCTTCAACGACGCTATTTCAGCCGCGTCTGGGTTGTCCAGGAACTACTCCTTGCCTCTCAGGTGACGATCCAAGTTGGCGACCTTGAATTACGGCTAGACGCTGCAACCTCTGAGTCAATCATTCAACAATACCCGGATTATGTATGGTCGGACAGTCCGGCAGCATGGTTACAACTAGCTTGCCGTGGGAAGCTCTCGGGCTTCAACATTATCCAGCTAATGGCGCTTACGGCCACTTCCAAGGCTTCAGACCCCCGAGACAAGATATACGGTCTTGTAGGACTTTTGGATAAGGGCTCCGACAGGCAGCCTCTCTTGCCGGACTACTCGCTGTCATCAATACAACTGGGCATTGGCGTTGCCGCCCATTGTCTCCTGGATCTCAAATTCTGTGAGGTGCTGCGGATGAATCCCCGAGCGCCTCCCAATAGTGGGATGCCTTCCTGGATACCAGATATGTTAAAATTATCAAGCACCGGTTCCTGGGTGACAGGAGTTATTGGCACAGCTGAGGCAGCGGATCGCAGGGCTGCAATCGGGAAGCGATTTTACTCGTCAAGAAAGAACATTTTGAATTCGTATAGCGGATTCGAAGACGTCAGCGTGGAAAATCGCGCAAGGTCTGACTTTGCGCTCTTCCAGCTCAGCGTGGAAAAGAAATCATGGTGTGAGGAATGGACTTGGAATGGACCTCCGCCGGAGAAGGTGGAACACCGTTCTGATAACATATCGGTTGACTACGATGGGCCGCTGGTGCGCGATTTACTTCCGTGGCACGACAATGCGACTGTCAGCACATCAACTGCCGCTCTTTCAATCAACCTGACAGAGCTCTGCCCAATCTACTCCTCGCCGATAAAAATTTTCAGCCTTGATGGTGTGGCAGCATACCGGATCCATCCCAGGAACCAACCTCCTCAGTATGACCCAAACACACCTGTACCTTCGTACATGTACCTGCTCTCTGAGCAAGCTCTTGACGAGGTTATTAGGCCCGGAGATGTGATTTTCATTCTCGATACGGCTGAATACCCTCCGCTATTCCCTATTCTAAGGCCAAAGACTAGTCCAGTCGGATCGTTCAGATTAGTGGCCTGCGCGCACGATGCCTTCTTCGAGTTTTCTAGAAGCTCCGTTCCTCGGGCTGCCATGCCTGGGAGAGCCGATCAGCAGTTTTTATATTTGGCTGACCTCCAACGGAGCCTTAAAAATGTCGGGGAAGTTGTCCTGGAGGAGCTGGCCGGTTTATTACCCTCTAGAACTGAGTTGGCTAGGGCAACCGGCCCCACCATTACCGCTCTATTGCCCGGAGTGGATGACACTGAGGGGATACTGGCAGTGATGCAAGCTCACTTTGACGAAGGGGGACAGAGCGGTGTAGATCCTCTGCAGATCTACGTTGCCCTTATCCATCCCAGATTTCATCCGCTGCTTGTTAGGACGGACGACTGCATCGTTGAATTTGACGAACTGAAGCTGCGAGCTTCCCCAAGTGACCAAGCGACTCTACGCAGTTACGCGCAATCTCGGCCGGGAAAAGCCACCTGGTCCTGGAGGCGCACAAATGACCCCCCTGGTACTTCGCAACACCATGATCCCCCGCCGTCAGAAGATATTGTCTTGTGGACAGACCGTCGGAGCCTCATGTCCTATGTTACGCATCTCAAGGAATTCAGAGCGCTTCGAAAGCTTAGCTCCTCTTTCTACGCCAGCGGCAAAAAAACTGAAACCGAAATTCTAGCGCTCGTCAGAAATGAGGATTGCCAGTTCATTGCGTGCCCAAAGTGGCCAATCAGGCTAATCGAGGAATTTTGCATCAGTGGAAGCACTTATCGGGTTACTATATACTAGTTCATTCGCAGCACACTCGACGACGATTCACATCTCTTTAGTCCATCTTTCACGGCCGATGTATTAACTGTGATGAGAAGGCTATTGTCAAGGCACAGTCTGCGGGCTCAAGATGCAATATAACCTAGATTTGCGTAGTATAGTGTGAAGAAGAAGAAGAAAGGAAAACTATCAAAGTGCTGCGAACAGTGGAGGGGTATATCCTCCATTGTGCTACAAACCTACCATTCCCGATTGGCCCTAATTGTAGGATCGGGCCAACACCAAGAAGCACACTTGACTTGCACTACTGGAAGTATCTGAATTCACAAAATCTAATAAAATGACTACCGTTTTAAACAGGACCGTGTTTCTGGTTAGTGCTGAAGACTGGAATCGTGGAGCCGAGTGCATCACCAGGACGTTGTTCCCCGTGCTTTCATCAAGAACCAGCTGGTCGACCCGCTGCATCTCTCCCGGATGTACCTCACCAACCCTAGTAGTAACTTCTCCGACGCCGTCATCCCCAAAGTCTGGGAGATTGAACTTGGCGACGAAGCACCATGAGTACCCCTTGCTGCTGCAGTCGGGCCATCGTGTTGACCAGCATTTCCAGCATAGGTAGCTACACCAATCCACCGCCTACGTCACCAGGCTAGGCCGCTCCATCCTGACCTCGCCTCTCCTCCCGGCCCGCACGATCCGCGCCTGGCTCCTGGCGGCGGCGCACACGAGGTACGCCATAGCGTCCGTCGGCCGCTCGTGGGAGATTCTGCGGCGTAACGTGCCCGTGTCGCCGGGGTCCAAGACGCGCGTCGTGGACTTGTTCACAAGCAGGACGGCGGCAACGCACACAACGTTGATCACTGTAGCGCCCCAATACGGGGTCGGGCTGCCGCTGATGATGGTGGCGTCGACGGCGGGGATATCTCCAGACTCCAGTTCATTAAGAAGCTGTGGATGGACATTTATCTACCGGCGTTGGAGGAGGTATTGACTTGGGGCTACTTCAGGGTTAGCGGTACTAATCGCGCTATACCCCTTTGTTAATTAGCTTTCTCTTTTTTTTTCACGCGTCTGCATTTTGTCGCGCGCTAGTCGTAGATTTCTCACTTTTAGAAAATCAAGCCTTCACACTAACAAGCGAATCCGTATGGCCATTGTGATATCTTTGCCCCTTTGATCGAGTGAACGGCTATTGTAGGAATGGATTAATTGTCCGAATTGTGCGTTTTTAGTTGTCGTTGTCGTTGCTCGTTTTCGGATCATCGCCCTCATCTCCACCGAACCCTCTGGAACACAGGCCCTCCAGGGCCCACAGCTCCCACTGAAAGCTCTGGAAGACCTGCACCTGTACTGTAAGACCCCTCTCCTCTCACTACTGTAGATAGCACTCCTCTCCTTCTAAGCAAGCAATACACAATAGAGCCTCTGTTATTCCGTGCAGAGTTCCCTGTGAGCCTCGATCTTATAGAGCATAGTCCCTCTATGTGAATCCTTCTGTGGGTGTCGAACTGCAGCGGCAGTTCTTGGCGCTCCAGGCTTGGCTGGAGCGCAGGGGCCTTGGATCATGTGCTCTCCCCACACACAGGGAGCTTCCATTTGTATATAACTGGGGAGTGC
>Ga0247758_1000888_pt1 | contig 25192 bp, 11 predicted proteins | sample UWRJL156409C4_FD_180950 | JGI IMG/M metagenome (GOLD analysis project Ga0247758, IMG submission 180950) | Plant litter microbial communities from Arlington Agricultural Research Station in Wisconsin, United States - UWRJ-L156-409C-4 | ecosystem: Environmental > Terrestrial > Plant litter >... | reverse complement strand
GGCGGGAATGGTAATGGGGGGGCGAATACCCCGCCGAAGTCGCCGTCGATGGCGAGTCGGTCCGAGGTAAGCGTGTTTGTGGGGATGATGGCGCTGTTGGGGATGTACTGGCTTTTGTAAGCTGGTGGTTGAGTTGATCTGTTGGTAAGATGGAAAGGGGGGTGGGTGAATCGGTGTATGAAGATGGAAATGTTTGAAAACTGGTAATAGGGGGTGCCGGGAGGAGTGAAAAGCTTTAAGGATTGTTCCCTTTGTTGAGTTTTTGTTGGATAATACTGCTCCGTAGAAGCCAGAAACACTGAGTTTAACTCCTCTGTTATATGAGACGAATCTGGGCACCCAGAATTTCCCTTTTTGTACCTTACCGTCTGGTAACGTTAGCGGGCGATGGTGCTGCGAAGCGAAGCGAAGCCGCGCCGTTGTCGTCTTGGCTGGAGGGTGCATGCGACCGTATATCAGCAATTCGTGTGCTGGTGTTGATTCCTCTGACCCGACCACACACCGCGATCGATGTGATGGAGTTGGCTACCAGTGAAAGGTCTCGGGCCGCTCGAGGACAGTTCCATAAGTCGGCGTTCAGGTGATAGACGCGCTACTGCAAGCCACGCCCAGACTGTCAAATGCTTGACTCGAATCCTGGTATGCCGAGATTTGATGGGTCTGAGCTTGCGCATTTTTCGCGTTCCCTCTGAACATGAATTTTGCTGGAGCAGAGCAGTAAGCAAAGTCGTTCTTGCGCCAAATTTGGCATGTCGATTAAGACGGTGAAAACGATGTGGTCGGGACGAAGCCGCGACTTGTGTGGCGTAACGGCCACCGAATGGGGCCTGTATGGTGTCCTCGTGGTACTCTGTTGTATTCTGTTGTGGGCTTGTTGGTTCCAAGCCCAGTGCTAACAATTATGCTGGCTAAATACAGGGCCGGTGCGGCCCACAACCAGTGACTAATCATGCCAAGCCTGGTCCTCCACAACTTGGTCGCGGGCTCGCATGGTCTAACTCCTGCATCCGCCAAAGCTGTAGGCTGAGCTTGTCGGGGTCCAGACGGACCTGACCCCATGGGAGTTTTTACCGTGGCGTCGCTAGCGGTCTGGGACCCCACATGCCTTATTTGCGGAGGATGTCCGATTGGCGAGCAAACGGGACTGCCAGTGCATCAACTTCGAGCGAACACCCCTTGACCGGTGGCGGACCTCAGAAGAGGATGACATGAGGCGATCAACGGTAAGGCAATCAGCCGTTCGCACTCCGACGTGAGAGCCCTCTCTTGGAGAGGTCATGCGTCATCCAGCAGCAAAGATGTCTGGGGAAGCCAAATTCGGCGGCTCACGCCACTCCAAGGCCTTTCTTTCCTTCATCGTCGAGTACCTACGTTGAGGTTCTTTATCAAGAAGCAAAAGATATTCGACGTTAACTAAAATAGATCATAGATAAAGTTGTATCCTACACCCCTGCAAGAGCTCATCAGATCCCCTCATATTTTGGCTTCTTGCTGCAGTTACACTTGTACCGCAGTGGACAGCCGAGCTCATCACAATAATCGTAGTTGCCTTCACAAGTTCCTCCATCACAGTATATGTCGCATTGGTCAAACCTCGAATAATCTTGCCCGTGAAAGCACCCCATGATCAGTGGTTTCTTGTCGCAATCGCATCGGTATAAGTCCCAACAGGACTTAGGTGGAGCACATCCAAAGTATCTGTTAAGAACGCAGGTGCCGTAGGCGCATTGGTCCGCGCAGACCCCCCAGGCATAATGGAACTTGTTATGGGTGCACCACTTCGAATGGATCGGGACCGCCGGCGGTTTCTTGTTGCAATCGCACTCGAACTTTGTGACGCACTGGTCGCGCTTATCGCAGATTTCCTTGGCCTCGCAAGAACCGCCTGGGCATCGAAATTGACAAGAGTCCACTTCCCTTGTCTGGCGCTGGTTCTCGCATCGAGGTTTGCGGGGATAACCGGGGGCATAGCTGTGTCTTGCCGTCAAAAGGGATCGAAACAAGCCAACGGTGAAAATGGGAGGTACTCACCCAGCGTGCAAGTGCTGGTACCGAATGGCAGCGAACAGAATAAGTGCAATAACAGTCCACAAAAAGAGGAAGAAGGTAGACCTGGCTACGGCCATATACATGACGTCTTAAAGAAGAATATCTGCTGTAACACGGCCTTTGCGTCCTATGACATATAATAATTTCGTGACGTAGAACGAAGCAACCTGAAGCTCGGGGATATCAAGCGGGGAAGCGTTTCAAGTCTTGGAGACAGATTATTCCGCTCCGAAGAGCCGTGCCTCTTTTCTGCAGCGCCAAGACACAACTTTCCGTCGAATTCGAGGCAGCGTCCCGGCAAATTCAACACTGTCCAGCAAAGGGTGGAAGGAGCGCTGGAAGAAATGACGAATTGGACCCACTTCCTTCCAGTATTTCAGGCCGGCTCTCAGGGCGAGCAATTCTCCTCCAACAAGAATTCTTTCGCCAGTCCCTCAGCGGACTACAACTTTTGCTAGACATGGCCGCGGTTTCTGCACACGGTTATGTTTTGTTCAAAACAGCGTCCTGAATGGAGAGTGATCCATTGGTCTCTGACAGCGTCTACTACAGTCAATCCGTACCTGCATCGAGAGCGCCGTGCAGCTGTCAAACAAACAAAAGGCATAAGACACATGCACGGGACCAAGAAACTTGACAGGCACTAATTATACACTCAGCAGATGTCAATTTACGATTGCAACGTGGAAAAGACCGAGATGCTCAATCCAGTTGGCTATAGCCAAGTCTTATGAATGTTTCGGCCCATAGTTCTGTTCAAGATCCACCGTACTCCGCTTCGGTTCTATCCGCATCCTCAGAATACAACCCTGGCCCCATTGACCAAACTGGAGATGCAAACGCTACCCCATCGCGGGGAAGCTTTTGACGTTGAAGATCGTCCAGACGTCGGCGCTTCCCTTCCCCGCATTCGGTCCTTTCAACGGTGCGGGCTCCACGCAATGCAACACCTCACCTAAGAGGCTCTAATCCAGGAAAACATGTCGGACACAAAAACGAGTGGCGACACACGTCATGTCACACAAACGGGAGATAAATACCCGGCATCCCGCCTGTCAAACCTGAGTTTTCTCCTCATCGGCGACAACACATTCGTTCTGTGGGACAAGCACAATAGCTTTCCGTCTCCTCACCGTCGGCCTCCTCGCCGTCTCGGGCCTGGCCCAGGACCTCGTGTACCCGGAATACGACAAGCTCGCCAAATGCCCCGGGTACAAGGCATTGTCGAACTGCAGCGGCAGTTCTTGGCGCTCAGGCGCGCAGGGGCCTTACCGCTCCAGGCTTGGCTGGAGCGCAGGGGCCTTAGATCATGTGCTCTCCCCACACACAGGGAGCTTCCATTTATATATAACTAGGGAGTGCTTCACACTCCCCTTTTCTACCAAATCAAGTCGCTTTGCAATTGCATTTCCGCTGCTCCTAAGCCCCTCGTTCCTCAGTTAAAACGTTCCACAGTTATAAGCCCGGCTCTATCTAACTAAGTAAAGTGTGGAACTAATTAATTAAGACACTCACAAGCAGCGCCCTTTGTAAAACCCTTTTGCTAATCCTCTAAATTACCCGTTATAACGGAAAAAAGCGCCCTTTATTAGGGTATTCCAGCTGACAGTCAGAAGCTTAAGAGCGCGCAGGAGTAGCCCTCCTAGTTTAAGAATCTTAAGTACCACGTGATAAACTAAGGGATCTGGTACCTTATTAATCTTATTACTCCCGACACGGCTAATATGTACATTAAGCTAATTATTCTAATAATCTATAAGCTTATTAGTAAACGCTAAAAGAAGGCGACTAAATTATACATCTTTACTTATAAATACTAAAAGTTAATAATCCTATCTTTAAAAACGGCTAAAGATAAGCTAAAGCTTATTATAATTACATAATAAAATATTAAAGAGGAATATAAGCGCTTAATAAATAAAGCTGTTACTTTTATTATAACTATTATTAAAACTACCAGTTTATACTAGTATATTTAGAATTGGGTTAATTATACAATTAATAAAAGCTGTAAAGAATTAGTTATATAAAAGATAATTTAAAATAACAGATATACAGTTTAGGCGTTTATACACTTCCTTTAATAGCGACTTAAGCTTAATAAGATAAGCCTTACCTCCCAGATTTATTAGGAATATTACGTAGTAATAAAACAGGTTAAAAACACTAATGTATTAAAGGAGTAGTAGATTAAGGATTAGGAAACGGTTTATTATAAAGTAGAAAGGCTTAAAATCACAGAGATTTAAGGGCCCTTAACTATTAAGGATTAGTTAAAAACTATTACAGTATATATAACGCCTTAGTGGGTGAATTAGAAGCTTTTTAAACTAGTGGAGTAGGAAATTATAAAATGCCTAACGTTTAAAATTATAAACTACATTTACATTCTTTTTATATAAATTTATAAAGTGAAATACACTATTAACAGTAATAAGTAAAGTGGAGTCTTCTTTACTAATAATTATTTTAAAGCACTTAATAAGATCAGTTAAGGCTTTAAAAAGGATTATCCTTATAAAAGAAAACACTTATAAAAGCTTATAAACTGTTAAATCTTACACTTAATAATTACTAGATCACTTTTAGACACTCCTGTTTACACTAAGCACATTAAAATATTAAAATCTGAGATAAAGGAGAAGATTAAAATGTAATTTATAAGCTTTAAGTGGTTAAAAGTTCACTAATCCTGTTAAGAGAAATAGAGAGCTGCTTTAGTTACTTAAGGTTAAAACCACTTAGGTGCTTTAAAGTTCTTAAAATCTATTAACATTATAATAATTAACACTTATATAATAAAAGCGATTATTAAAGTGGCAGGGCAGTTCTCCACTACAAGTTTCACTAGGCACCTACTCTTTAACAGCACCTTAATTAATAATTATAAAATAATACACCTTATTAATAGTATAAAGTTTATAAAAAGGAAGAGATCTCTAACTTTATTAATATCTAGGTAATTAGGGACCAGGGTAAACGAAAGCTCTAACTAACTTATAACCAGTATATTAAGAAAGTCACTAAACAGTATAACCTTTTAAAAGGTGTGTTCCTAAATATCCCCCTCCCTAATATAAAACTTTTTAAAAACACAAGGAGCACATTAAAAGCGGAAGTTAAAGAGTACTAAAAGCTTATAAAATCTATCCTACATACAGTAATTATAATTTAATTAAACGTAATCTTTTTAACCTTTATGCTCTTATAATTTCTAATTAACCTAAACCTAAAACACCTAATTACAGCAAAACAGACGATTAAATACCTATACGGCTCACAGTATATAAGGATCAAGTATAAAGGAGCAGGGTAAAAGGTTCTCATAATCACTAATAACACTTCTTTCACAAATAATATAAAAACACACCACTTATTATAAAGGTACATTATAATACTCTTTAATAACACAATTGATTAAAAAGCTACTTATTAACATACAGTTATAATGTCGTTAACTAAAGCCAAGCTACTTACACTTATATATATAATTAAGGAAATAATAACATTTAAAAGGCTTATAACAGATATCACTTATAAGCTTAACCTAATATAAAAAATCTTTTATAATAACTAATAGATAATACAGCTAATAATAAAAGAGACTAAGAGAGTAAACACTAAGCTTTAACACGTTAATATCCATAACATATAAGCTTGCCAGGAGTATATAAAAGGCTTGTTTAAAGTTACATATCTGCCCATATAACAAATACCAGTAGATAAACTCACTAAATTACTCTTTTAATAACACTTTAAGTATTTCGTAACGTTTATAAAGTTAAAGGACATTAATTACATTAGTTATAAAGGTAAAAGAACTATTATAAGGAAGCTAAAAGATTAAAAGAGCATTACTTTTATAATCTCCATGTGTAATAATGTATCTACATTTAAAGGCGTAATAAATAACAAAATAAAAACGACAGGCAGCCAGACAGTACACTTAAGTATAGCTTACCAGATTAATAAGCTTACTAATTAAGGCTATAACCCGCTCCTTAAAAGAGCCGGAGCTCCCCACACCACTAATAATAACAACCCTAACTAACTCCTCTCTACTTTATAAAGTTAAAGTGTTGAGAAGCAAAAGGGGTCAAGGCATTGGAAAAACAGTGTGTGTTAAAGATGATTAATTATTTCTATCTTTGAGAGCGGAAGCCGTGGTATTATAGCCGTGAGGGTGGCCAGTGCACGAAGTGCATTGGCCACACTCGCTTCTGTGAAGCGAGGTTGGCTGACTGAATACGAGGTTGGCAGTGGAGTTTGGCGTTCTTGGCTGTGCAGATCCACGAAGCTAGTGGCTTCGTGGGTGCGCGGATCCACGGAGCCAGCCGCAGAGCGGCTGCGTGGATCTAGCCACACTGTTCCAGCCACACTGGCCGGGTTAGGGTTGTGAAAACCTAACAGGAGAGATAGCAGTGTTATAAGTTTCCTAACAGGTATAGCAGCTTTTATCTTAATTCGTCCTTACTTACTTAATATAGGTTAACTATAGCACTTAAACATTAAGGTAAGGATATATTAGTTAGTTAGGATTTTAAGGTATAGTTATAAGGCTGTAAAGGGGTAGGTGTGTGAGGTAAAAAAGGTAAGTATCGGCACGGTCCTTATAAGAGTGTGGTAAGTTATAGAAGTTAGCTTACACGTAAGTCTTTTAAGTTAATAAGATATTAAAGTTATAAGTGTAAGCTAAGCAGTATAGGCCAGTTTAGCTAGGTATTAAAAGAGGTTTTAGTTACAGTTAGTCCCCTTAATGGTTAGTACAGTGCCTAGGATAAGACCCTTAATACGTCAGCTTTAATAGCTGCCTTATAAATTGTAATTAAGTGTGTGTGGAGCTTTTAGTTAAGGGACTAGCAGTTTCCGTAATGTTATATCCTATAACTTCCCGTTATAGGGATTAGTTCTTACCCTTTAAACGTGTATTAAAGTGTATTAGTAAGGTAGGAGTATTAACGCTAAGTAGATTACTAGTTAGCCTATCTGTTATATATCTTACTTTACGTAATCTACCTTAACAGTATATAAGAGCATACTATTTAATATGTGTTTAATTAAGTCCCCACTCCCTTAAAGGTAAAATATAATTTCCTATAAAAGGGAGAGAGCTTATATAAAATCTCTTATATAAGAGTTAAGCCGCTTATTATAGTGTATAAATACACTGTAAACTAAGGAATTTAGGTTTACTATGTAAGATCCAGTTCTTATCCCTATATTGCTTACGAAACTATTACAACCTGCACCTGACACAGGCCTCGAGAGGACTGGCGCGGGTTAAGATAGAACGTATAGCAGGGCGCTAACAGGTAGGGGGCGTTCTAAAGGCGGCTTATTAAGCTAGCACTCTTAGACGGAGGTTTAATGTCACTGTAAGTCGTTGTCACTATAATGTACAGAGGTGAGTCTGAACAGTAGGATATAAATGAACAATTAAATACTAACGTAAGGAACCAGAGTCCCTCACGGTGGTTATAGGCATAACTATAGCTATCTATACTAACTGGACGGGAGGTACTTCGTACCTTACTTAGTCCGTTATACTTAGTAGTGCACTACGTAGTTACAGCCAAGTAGTTAACTAAGCGGTGCTTAGTGTTGTCAGTCCTTATGGACCACTAAGCACTTTCTTAATGGTTGTAGGGGCTTCAGGTCTTTGCACTCCTGGCCCAGTGCGTCCGGACAGTGTACACCGTCCTCCTGCACTGTTCCTTTTACGGGGGATTCGTCGGGCCGCTCCGGCCCAGGTGACGGCCTGTAGGGTCGTCACAGAAACGCTAAAGGTGTTAAATTAAGAGGAACGACTTATATAAGCTCCTTAAAGCCGTTTAAGTTCCGTCGTGTTATTTAAACTAAAAAGAAGATAACTTTAGATAATAATATAAGTAATAACAGCGAAGTTATATAGTAGCGGTCTCCCCAAACAGGAGGTAGCTGTGTCCTAGTTACCTTTACTATAACTGTGACAGACCGGTTGTAACTAGACTCTACCTCGTCTAGCTTAACGAAGGAATTCGTTAAAATTAGATAAGCGGGTTAGCTGTCACCATCTTAAGTACATTTATACCCTTAATACAGGTGCGGCGCTTTAGTTATCCTTTAACCGTGTAAGTCCCTTTACGAAGCCATTATAAATCGCGCCTTAGACTAAATCGTAATGATTCTACTATCGTATCTAGTCTCTCTAAACTTAATGGGGATGTGACTTAGGGCTTTAGTGGCTGAGTGGCTGTAAGGGCTAAAGCTTATAGGCTAGCACTGGCAGTGGTTGTACTAATAGCCTTCTATTGCTCTAATCGAAGAAAGGCAACGCTAACACCTACAGCTGTAACAAGCAGTTGCTTTACTAAAGCCAGAGCTCACAGGCTAGCATTAGCAGTAAGGCTTTACTAATGGCATTTTATTACTTTAATTAAAGGAAAGCAGAGCCAAAAAAAAGCTCTCCTGTCAGCAGCTAAGAAGAACAGCAGCTATAACTATAACAAGCAGTTACTCTGCAAAGGCTAAAGCTCATAGGCTAGCATTAGTAGTAAGGCTTTACTAATAGCCTTCTATTACTCTAATTAAAAGAAGGCAACGCTGAAAACCACAGCTATAACAGGCAGTTACTTTATTAAAGCTAAAGCTTATAGGCTGGCACTAGTAGTAAAGCTTTACTAGTGGCCTTCTATTGCTTTAACTAAAGGAAGGCAACACTGAAAACTACAGCTACAAACAGCCTTTTTAACCACTAAGCTCACAATTAGGCACTATTAAGCCAGTCACCTTAATAGTGGCTTTTTATTACTGAGCGAAAAAAAATAGTGCTACATAATACAACTTGCGCCTGTAGCTAAGGGATGGAAATCGTAGGCGGAGAAAGGATAAGGTTTTTAAAGGTTAAAGGATTAAAAGGACGAAGACTGTAATAGGGCCTTACAAGGCTAAAAGGTGTAGGCGCTAGCTATGCTCCCTAGTCTATAAGACCTAAAAAGCAAAAGTAGCCTGGCCACATAAACGCTAGTGTAGTGCTGTGGGTTATTATGCCTTACAGCAGTTTTGAGGCATGCTGGCCTTACTACAGCTTAGCTAGGTAAATATTAAGAAATAAAGGCTTCCATATAGCACTATAGCTTTTATGACGACCCTGCAGGCCGTCACTTAGGCCGGGGCGGCCTGATAAATCCCCTGTAGAAGGAACAGTGTAGGAAGACGGTGTACACCGTCCAGGCGCACTAGGCCAGGGGTGTAAAGACCCGAAGCCCTTACAACTAATGAGGTGCTGCTCGTAGCATGCTAAGTGCTTGTATTGCGAGTAGGAGAAACCTTACAAGTAAAACGCTTACGTGGTGTAAAGTGCTTATATAATAAGCATTTACGACATTATAAGTAAGGTATAAAGTACCTCCTAATTAAGCTAATATAAATAATTATAGTTATGCTTATAACTACCGTAAGGGACTCTAGTTCCTCACACTAATATTTAATTATTTATTTATATCTTACTGTTCAGACTTACCTTTATATATTATAGTGATAACGGCCTACAGTAACATTAAACCCCCTGTTTAAAAGTGTTAGTTTAATAAGTTATCTTTAAAATACCCTTTACCTATTAATGTCTTACTATACATTCTGTCTTAACTTACACCAGTCCTTTTAAGGCCTATGTTAAATATAGGTTATAATACGATATTAATATCTTAATTCTGAATATTATTTATTAAATTCCTAAACACCACCTCTCCCTTATTATTAATATGTTAATTTCTAAAAAAGGTAAGGAGGTTAAGGAGGTGTAAGCTTAGTTTTAACTCTTTATTATCGATAAGTTAGCTACACGCTTTAAAGACTTAAACTTTAACTAGTAAAGACTGGTTAAGGAACTTAACAAAACTTTCCCTAAAGATATTAAAAGTTATATTAGTCTTATTAAAAAACTTTAAGCTTAACTTAACATTATTAAGCTAAAGAATAATAACCTTAAAGGCTTGTAAAAGAAATATGTGAAGTTCCCCCTATTATTACGTTTTAAGGGAGACTCTGTGTAGTTGGAGTCCTGGATAGCCTAGCTCTAGAGCTATATTATATATTACAATAAGTAGTTTTTCGAAAAAGAAGGAAAGGTTAGGTTTATTAAAGCCTTATTAAATGGAGTAACTATTTACTAGTATAAACCTTATATAAAGATAATTAACAACCTCTTTATAAATAGAGTGTGTAAAAAGGCCCCTGAAACTTAGGCCTTTTTCGACGACTTTAACATTTTTATTAACTAAGTTTAAATTAAGTTTAAAGAACTAAACGCCCTTAAGTGGGTTAAGTAACGCCTTATAGCCCTAAGGTAAACGTCCTTAATCCTTAAGTTCTTTACACGCTTTAAACTAGAAGTAGTAAAGATTAAACTTAATTAAAAGGTTTTAATAATGTTATTTTAAAATAGTTTAAAGGAGTATGTTACTAAAGACTTTTATTAAGAAAACTAACTGGACTGTCTGTAAGAACTGGTTAAGATGGTTATTAAAGTTAATAATTAGTATTATGATTATTATTATTAAAAGAGCTTTTAAAAAGAACGGACTCTTTATTAGTTAAAGAAGGGGAGTTAGTTAACTGTGATAAATTATTACCCTGAATTAATAAATATTAGTATAGTAAATCGCTAAAACTGACTTAACTGCGATAAACCTTAACGGTAACAGTAACAGAAGTAGTTTAAAGATCTGTTTTAAATCTAATGCTTTAATTACAGTAAGAAAGGATATATAATATAATAGTGCCTGTTATTAAAGTAAGTTAGTTAGAAACCTGTTTTAGAAAAAGGAAAGTATGTTAAGTTTAACTTAAGGGATGTTTATATTAGGATAATAGGTAATAAAAAAGACTACACTTAAGTAGATAAGTGTAACTTAGGAGATAAGGAAGAAGAGGAAGAACTTTAAGACGTAGCATACCTAATCTTTAAGGGTGTTTTAGAAAAGTTAGTTATAAAGGTGTAGGTTATTATAAACCGATTTTAAGGTGGGAACTTAGAAATACTAGAAGTGCAGGTTATAAAAGACCGACTTTAAGAAAAGATATTTTAATTAACTGTTATAGGACTTAAAAACCTTACTTTATAAGTTTAGGAATTAAGGAAGTTTAAGAAAAACCCTAACTTAAACCTTATTAAGATAGTTAAGGGAGTTAAAGAATTAGCCCTTTAGGCTATTTAAGTGGTAAAGTAAGCCTTAAAAAGAGAAAGAGAGTAAGCTGAGAGAATTAAGTTAGAAAAACGGAAGTTCTTCTTAACAGTACTTTTTAAGACTTTTAAACACTTTAAGTATATTAAGTAAATTAATACCTTTACCTTTTTAAAAGAAGGACAGCTTAGATAGTTACCCTGTATTAAGGTTAATATGCCTTAAACTAATACTTTAAGGGTCTCTTAAGAAGGTGTAAAGTAAGTATATTAGTAAAGGGTTTAAGAGCTGAAGGAAAAATATTAAAAGTTAGTAGACGAAGTAGAGGACCTGTAAGTTAAAGGCTTTATTATAACATTTAAGGATAAAGTAGTGGAAATTAGGTTATAACTCTGTAATAAAGTTTACTTTATTAACTAACTTAAATACTAACTTGTTAAAGAAGGTTATTTTATAAAAGAATAAGTTAGGTTACTGTTACTTAAGTTTTAGGAAGAGGTTTGGGAGAAATAATAAACTTAAAGGTAAGTAAAAGAAGAGAAGAAATAAGATGTTACTTTACCCATCTTATACTTTATAACCACAGCACTAATAGTTAATATTAATTACCTTAATTACAGGGATATATTATAGATCGACTACGTATACGACAACTATACTTTTAACCAGTATTATGGATTTAAAGCCCTTTATAATTACTTCCCTAGTGTATAAAGACAGGATTACGCTGTCGTAAGAGTAAAGTTAGAACTAGCTTATTACCAAATCTCTTACTCCCTAATAAAAGAGGCTGGTAATAAGAGAAAGATTACTATAATTAATTAAGCTTTTATTACGTGTTAGTAAGGAGGAGTACTTAATAACTGCTTAGTTATAACGTGTTTACTACACCTTAATAAAAAAGCTAGGGAGTGGTAAAAGTGAGAAGATTATTAACGGATTTAAGAGTAAAAAGATATTATTATAATCTAGTCTTATAAAGTGTATTATTAACTTATTAAGGACTTTAGGAATATTAAACCGTTTAAAGTTAACTGAACGTTAAAGTGTGAAAACTTAAAAAAGGTTAATTATTAAGTCTATTAAAGCTGCCTGTTTTTCTAAAAAGAATTAGGAAAAGATTACAGGCCCTTTAAAAGGGCTGGAAACTAATAGTTCACTAGTTAATAAAAACCCTAAAAAGAAGGAGAGGTATTTAAAGGTTAGGTTAGATAAGACTTTAAAGATAGATAATTATTATAACTTAAATGTTAAAAAAGTATAAGTATTATTCTATTAGTATTAACCTAATAAACGGGAAAGGGAGGCTGTTTAAGGTAAAAGCTGTAATTAATAACGGGAGTGCTTCTAACCTAATATACCCCTTATTAGTTAACTGAAGGAAACTCCTTAATAAAAAGTATAAAAAGGTTATTCTTATATAAAATAGAGAAGGAGGCTTATATTAGTATAATAATAATAAAGTTACTTACTACTTATTACTTTTAATTAAAGTAGACAGGGATAAATAATAAGTAGACTTTAACGTTATATTAGTTATAAGGTATAATATAATCTTAAGTTTACCCTAACTAAAAAAGTATAACCCTGTAATTAATTAAAAGAGTGGTTACCTTACCTTTAACAAGTCCTTTAATAGCGATTACTATTTAAAGAAAGTTAAAAAGGTACTAAACTGCTTTAAAAATGCATAAAACACTTAAAAGTAAGTTAAACTCTTAAAACTAAGCACGGTTTAAGTCAGGTTTACAAAAACGGTTAAAGGATTAGAGAGTTTACTGTATTACTTAAATAATAACTTAAAAGGTAAAAAGAAGTAAAAAGCTAATTTACAAATAAGGAAGTTAACTTATTTAAAGTACCTGTAAAATATAAGAAGTTTACTCTGTTTTAGAAAAAGATATTATAACTACTAGATTATAAACTATAAGATTATAAAATTAAGCTGAAGCTGGGAGTAAAGCTTTATAACTTCCAGCTTTACTATTTAAACCCTTAATAAGCTGAAGCTTTAAGGGAGTATATTAATAAAAACTTAAAAAATAGGTTTATTATAAAGTCCTAGTCTCTAACAGGGTACCTAATACTGTTTATCTTAAGGAAGGGAGACGGTAAATTACGTATAGTTATTAACTACTAAACGTTAAATAAAGATATAATTAAGAATCGTTACTTACTATTACTTATTATGGAAATGTAAAAACGGATTATTAAAGTAAACTGGTTCTCTAGCCTCGATTTCCTTATAGGGTTTAATTACGTTAAAGTGAAGGAAGAGGACGAGTATAAAATGGTTTTTCAGACTTATAACAGGTATTATTAATATTATATTATACTAATAAGATTAATAAACGCCCCTGTAACTTTTTAAGGCCTAATTAATAATGTTCTTTACCCCTTCCTTAATAAGTTTATCTTTATATACCTGGATGACGTTTTAATCTATTCTGAAACTTTAGAAAAATATTAAAAGTATATATAACAGGTTTTAATAACTTTTAAAAAAGCGAAGCTGACAGTGAACCTGGAAAAGAGTTATTTCCACGTTTAAGAACTAAATTATCTAAAATTTAAAATAACCCTTAAAAAGCTCGAAATGTAAATGGAGAAAGTAAAGGTAATTTAGGACTAATTTACTTTAAAGAATTAAAAAGAGTTATAAACTTTTATCAGTTTTATAAACTTTTATCAATACTTTATTAAATACTTTATAAAGATCGCTAAATTATTACATAAGCTTACAAGAGAAGGTAAGCTATTTAAGTGGACTGATAGATAGTAAAAGGCGTTTAAAAACCTTAAATACGCCTTTATTATAACGCTAATCCTAACTCTTCCTAATTTCTTAAAGCCCTTTTAAGTTAAGACAGACTCTTTAAAGTTTATAATTAGTAAAGAACTTAATTAAATCTAAGACGACGGGAAACGTTACCTAATTACCTTCTTATTAAAAGGGATCTATAACTTAGCCTTAAAATACCTAATTTACAATAAGGAACTGATGGTAATTATTTAATACTTTATTAAGTAAGTGTTATACTTAAGCGGTATAAAGGAACTGGTTTAGGTCTTTTCAGATTATAATAACTTCCGGTACTTTTTAATAAAAGAACTTAGTTTACAGTAAGTACAGTAAGTAAAGTTAATAACCTTATTCCACTTTTAGATCTATTACGTTAAAGGAAAAGATAATAAGTAAGCTAATACTCTTAGTAAGAGATAGGATTATAAGGATATTAATCTAGTCTTAATCCCTATTATTATATTTAACGAAGTTAAGAACGGTATACTAGAGTATATACTGTAAGTGTTAGATAACTGGATATTAGAATAAATTATTAACGTTTATATAAACTTATAAATAAAGTATAATATCTATTAGTAATAATAAGATTTTTAAGTAAAAAGGTTAACAGAAGGTACTTATAAGTATAAGTGCTTTTTAAGAGACTTTTTAAGGTACTTATAAGATTATAGTAAGGAGTGCCTAAAGTACCTAAATTACGGTAAAACTAATTATTAGTTAAAACAGCTGCTAAAAGGTATAAACGGCGTGCTTAAACTAAAAGTAAGGCTTTAATATTAAGAGAAACTATACGTTTATAACCTGGATAAGTGGAAGGAGTACGTTTAGCAGATCCACAAGTCTTAACTTAAAAGTTACATAGGCTAAGTTAAGACTCTTACATAAGTTTAATAAACGTACGTTTTCCTAAGAATAAAGAAGCTAGTTAAAGAGGTAATTAATAACTGTAATATCTGCTACTAAAAGTAAAACTAATATTATAAGCTTTATAGGCTTTTTAAACTACTTCCTGTATTATAAGTATTATAAAGCTTAATCTTACTTAATTTTGTTACTGGGATCTTAAAGTTTAAAAACCCTATTATAGGAGTTACTTATAACCAGATCCTTATAATAGTTAATAAGTTAATAAACCTCTTAGTAAACCGACACTAAGGGCCGCGCGCCGCGCGCGCGGTTGGGCATCGCCAAAATCGACGGGATGATTGTTTTTAATCAGCTCTGTCAAGTCCTGGGGACTGCATCGCCACGTAGTCGTTACGCGGTTGTGGAGTGGCCGAAACGCTGGTTATGTGGTCTTAAAGTCAGGATTTTCGCGAAAATTTTTCATACGCCTGAAAATCCCACACCACCACGCCCACCATTACGCAGTTAATTAACCTTTAATCGAACGACCTATTACTCCTACGTACGAAAAATAAACCAACTAAGTACTAATTACGACCCTTTCTCACACATATACAGTTAGAATTTGGTAAGGAAGAGGGAAACTAGGTAAAAAAACCACCCGACCCCCTTAACGTTTTAAAGGGGGGATAGGGCACCCTTAACTCTGCCTAACTCTGGGCGAGCGTTCCTCTGTAAACGTAAAAGGCGTGGCGAGGACGTTATAAAGGCTAAAGTGAAAGCTAGTTATAAGGGGAAGTAAGGAACAGGGTCGTTAATTAACTAAGGTGAGGGTATAAGAATAGGTTTATTAAGGGCGTGAAGTGGCTTACAGGTAGCTACTGTACCTGCAGAGGAGTAATACCCTTAATTCGAACGGCTAACTGGTTATAATAACCTATAATTAGTAGATTAAAGCAGGTTAGTAACGGATTAAAGGTAAGGTTATACTAGTGTGGCGACTTCACCAGCGTGGTAGCTTTACTTACGGCCTTATTACGTACCGGCCTGCTGTAAGATATAGTTAACCTGAGAGGGGAGACCACCTTAAGTAATAGGAAGTCAGGTCTCTATTAGTAAGTAAAGGTAGCCTGGTAGGCTGTAGTGGTTACAGTTAATTAAGGTTAAAGCGACCTTAAAGCAGTCCCAGCTTACACCTAGGCTGTAAAAGCTGGGTGTATAGTGCCCTAGTAATAAACCTGTAAGGTTACCTTATAATATAGGAGGAAGTTACTATTAGATTATGCTGGTATAAGCACCTTATAAATATAGTAAGTATAAGATATCGTTACTATAAGGGGGTTATAAAGAGAGGAGAATTATAACTAGCTAGAGAGGACGGACGCGTGTATCGGTTAGCTAATAGGGAGGAGCCACTGTAAAAGGGCTACAGATCTGGATCGTACCTAGTGCTGGCCTAACTGGTAGTATCACCTACGTGCCCTTCTACGTGGATTAGCCTTATAAGGATGGCTTAAGGTGCAAACCTTAGGGTCACCTAGTGTAGCGCATGTGTGATAATAATGAAACGCTGTAAGCCGTTACGTAATGGTTAGGGGTCTTGCCTCGGGCCCCCTCTTAGGTACCCCCCTACGAGGTCGGATCTTCACCCCTAAGGGGGCTTAGGTAGCACGTTTTAGGGGATAGCGAATTTAAGGACTTTAAGGCCCAGGAGGTACCAGCAAGCTAAGAGGGCTAGCAAAGGCCCTATCAAAGGCCCAGAACAGGAGCCTCCGTATTATGGTTAGAGCTTACTAAACAGCCCTTATAAGGTGTTTAGAAATAGAGGCCTGGGTCCCACTACTAGACCTTTACCTTAATAAACGACTAGCTGACTTTAAAGACCGGCTACAGGAGAAAGCCCTATAAACCGGAAAAGGGCTAAAAGCCAAACAAGCTCTAATAGCACATTTGATTATAAAAGCCTGTAACAGAATCAGCTAGCGGTTTAGAAGGAAAATAAGAAATTAGGGATAAAGGCCTTAGTAAGGACTATAAGGCTTAACACTTACTAAACAGGCCGTAGTTACAGTAACTTAGTGGGCTAGCTAAAGGTGGAAAACAGGGGAAAAGAAAGATAAAGAGTTAAAAACAGATAAAGTTGTAAAATTAGCCTGGCAGGCCCGGTGGGAGAGCTAGAGAGCTGGCTAGCCGGTGGAAAGGCTGGCAGACAAAGACCCCCCTTCCCTTTTGTTTACTAATAAGGCCTTAAAGCGACATAAGGGCCTTATAAAGGCTTAGAGTAACCTCCTTTCCCAAGCCTGGATAGGGGATATAGGCCTTAGGGACTACCTGTTTAAGGTAAAGGTTTTAAAGGTCTATACTCCCTACTGTGGATGTGGGGAAGGTAGGGAAATAGTGGAGCACTTAGTGGTTTAGTGCTCTAACCTACCGTTGTAGAGGCTGTGGGACCGTTAAGAGATTCGATCATAAAGGGACTTACAGGCTGTATTACAGGTAGTAAACGCCCGGAGCGGAAGGCTTGTTCGGAAGGTCTTTGGCTGGCTGATGGACTTTGGCCGGCTACTGGAGTACAGACTAGCCAGACGGCTAGAGCTGGAAACAGGAGAGGAGGGCTAGTGGGGCCGGAGGCCGACAAGGGCCTCTGTTCATTTGTAATAAGATAGACTTGCATAGTTAGTGGCTTCGAAGGAGTTAACGAAGGTTTTTATCCGGCCTATACGGCACGGTTTCCTTTGTACATAGCAGTAGAAGGACCGGCGCGCCTGCGGGCATATCGGTGTAGGAAATAATAATAATAATAATAAGTTAATAAAATAGGCTTACTTTTTACTAACTTTAAAGGATATAATAGCGGAGTAACTTATTTACGTCTTTAAAAAAGAGGTAATTTTATAACAGTTTTAATTAAATAATATCGTTACAGATTAAGATAAGTTAATTATATTAAAGTTTTAATAAGGATTAATGTAAAGAATAGGTGTGAAAAGTAAACTTTTAACAGTATTTTACTTATAGATAGATAGTTAAATAAAGTAAGTTAATTAAATATTTATAATGTATTTTTAAGTATACGTTAACTTTAAATAAAATAATTAGCTTAAACTGTTACTAATAGTATAAATAACCTATAATATAACACCAGTTAAGTTAATAGGTATATTACCGTTCTTTACTAATTACGGTAAGGAGCCTAAGCTTTGTTAAAGCCTGTTTACTAATACCTCCTAAGTTATAATTTACACAGACTAGATGTAAGAACTATATAACTACTTATAAGCTAAACTTAAGTTTATATGTAAATAAATAAAGAAGTTTACTAATAAATACTAAACTGAATAATTAATGTTTAAGCAAGGATTTTACTATAATGGCGAACGAGTTAAGGGATTAACTTTTTAAAAAAGGGATTACGTTTATCTTTTTTCATAAAACTTACATTTAAAACGGCTTAATAAAAAGCTTAACTTTAAAAAATATAAATTATTCTAAATTAAGAAAAAGGTCGTTACTTTTAATTATAAATTAAACTTACCTGTTAGTATAAAGGTGCAGATTAAGGTTTTTTATATCTTACTTTTAAAACTTACCTTAAAAGGAGTTCCTTTAAAAAAGAAGATTAAGATCGATACTGATAAGGATAAGTATAACGTCGAGGAAGTTGTAAATTTACAGAAGGGAAGAAATACGTTTAAATATCTTATTAAGTAATTAAATTACGGCTTTAAAAGTAACTTATAAGAGCTAGTAAAAAACCTTAAGTACCCAGACCTAATTATAGAGTTTTACTAAAAGAATCTAAACTAATTAAAACTAATAATAAGAATTAAAAATAAGATAAAATCTAATATTTAAATTACTATATTAAAAAGTAAGATTACTATAGGACTTAAGACTTAAAAAGCAGTAGGAAACTCCTTAGTAAGTACAGAAGGACATTTATTAAAACCTTAACCAGGGTTATAAGGACCTTAAACTTAATAAGGAGGCTGGGCCTTTAAAGCTCCTAATAAGCTTTATATAAAAAATAAGTGCTGTTAAAGAAAGAAGTTAGTAAAAAAAGAAAATAAGTAAAAAAATCGCCTTAAACCTCCCAGCTTTAAGGGGTAAGGATTTAAAGTGATAGAAGACTCTTATAGGAACTAAACCCACGACCTTTCATTAGAAAAAGGAAGTTACAAACTAAGTTATAAAGTAACCGCTCGCTATAAAGACCCTGTTAGGAAGTTCCCTTAATTAAAAGACTTTACGTCTTTAAAAGGGGTGTTTAGCTTAACTTCTTTACTCTCTTAAAACTTTAATAACTCCACTTCACAACTAAATACCTTTACAGCTTAATCTTTAAAACGGGACTGCTACTTATAAAGGCGCGCTAAGCGTGTTAACACCTTTTAAAGTTTAATAGTGGCTTTAAGTTAAGGTCTTACTTTTTAATAAGAAGAGCTTTTAACTTTACTTTATTAATATTAAAAGCGTTATATTAAAAAAGCCAGTGCCTCTCTAAACAGTAGTTATAACTGTTAAATTAGTTTAAAACCTGGCAGATAAGTAAAAGGTTAGTAGACTTATAAAAAAAATAAGGGGACATTTTACTATTAAACACGTGTATGTAGGCTGTAAGGTTTAAACGGCGGTTAGTGCTTTTACTCTGTTCCCGTTTTAAGACCTGGGAGCTGGATATTTATTATATAGTAAAGTAGTGAAAGGAAAAACTTACCTTTTAAGTTCTTTATAGGAAAAGAATATTAAAAAGAGGGAATTATATAACGACTTTACAGGCTGTTATTTAAACTGGGGCGGCCTAATAAATCCCCCATAAAAGGAACAGTGTGGGAAGACGGTATATACCGTCCAGGCGTATTAAGCTAGGGGTGTAAAGACTTAAAGCCTTTATAACTAATAAGGTACTACTTACAGTATATTAAATGCTTACATCGTAAGTAGGAGAAACCTTATAAGTAAAACGCTTACATAGTGTAAAGTGCTTATATAATAAGCACTTACAACATTATAAGTAAGGTACAAAGTACCTCCCAGTTAAGTTAGTATAAATAGTTATAGTTATGCTTATAACTACTGTGAGGGACTTTAATTCCTCACACTAGTATTCAATTATTCATTTATGTTTTACTGTTTAGACTTACCTCTACACATTATAGTGATAACAGCCTACAGTGATATTAAACCCCCCGTCTAAGAGTGCTAGCTTAATAAGCCGTCTTCGGAACGCCCCTTACCTGTTAGCGTCCTGCTATACGTTCTGTCTTAACCCGCGCCAGTCCTCTCGAGGCCTGTGTCGGGTGCAGGTCGTAATAGCTTTGCTAGGACTCTAATCATCTAATCAAAAGGCAAGAGTAAGAAAAGGTCCTTAATAAGGTTAAGGCGTAAACATGTAAGGAAATAGAGGCGGCTGGACTAAAGGTAGTGCTAAAGCTTGTCAAGTAGATACTGAGAAATAGGAGCTTCTACATAGCGCTACAGCTTTAACTGTTAAGACTCCGGTCGTCAATCGTCTAACCAGAGGGCGAAGAAGTCAATCGCTAAGATTCCAGCTATCAATCGTCAAGTCGAAGTGAAAAGAGAGAAGGAGGTCCTTAACAAGGCTAAGGCATAGCTATATAAAGAAACGGAGGCAGCTAGGCCAAAGGTGCCAAAGATTATTATAATGCCTCTAGTCATCAATCGTCTGGTTAGAGGGTAAAGGGCGGAAAGAGGTTTCTTCATAAGAGTAACCCTATAAGGTTAATAGAAATAGCTCAGCTAAAGTAAGTACTAGAGGTTATTATGTCTTATAGCAGTTTCAAGGCATACTGGCTTTGTTATAGCTTAGCTAAGTAGATGCCAAGAAACAAGGGCTTCCACGTAGTGCTATAGCTTCGCCAGGATTCCAATCATCAATCGTCTGATCAGAGGGCAGAGAAGTCAATCGCCAAGACTCCAGCTATCAATCGTCGAGTCAGAGGCGATAAAAGAAAAGGGGTCCTCAGCAAGGCTAAAGCATAGCCATGTAAGGAAACGAGGGGCTAGGATAAGGTATTGCTAAAGGTTACCGTGCCAGCTTTTGTAAGGTAGTAGTTTTAAGGCGTACTAGCCTGGTTGTCGTGGCGTTTTGAAGGCACACTGCCTGGTATTTTCACAAGGCATACTTGCTTATAAACCGAGTAGATAAACTGAATAATAAAGCCTTACCTTAATACAAACACTGCACGCCAGATCCAAATCTACTTAATAACAGACCTGCTTCAGCGGAAAGGAGTTAAGAATCTAGCAAAATGCCATCACTCTATCCACCATTAGAGTCTTCCTCAGCACCTTTGATAACTCAGCCGTTAACCCAACTGCAGAAGTCTAGCCAGCCTTATATATATATATATATATATATATAAAGAATCCATCTCTTTCTTACTCTAATCGAAGGGAGGAGCACCAAACAAATCGTTATCGTCAGCCAAGGCCTCTACACAAGAGAGTCAAGCGGAAGGGATTCAGATGCAAGGGAGTCGAACGCGAGGGAGTCGAACGTCAGGGAGTCGTTTAATGTAATTAATCCATTTTGATGATATTCTTGCTTCGATGGAAGATAAGAGAGAGGAAAGAAGTGAGGAAGGTTCCTTCAAGCAGTTTGCTTGCAAGGCTTTGCCTTCCCCTGCCCGTTCACCATTTGAACTGGGGCGCGTAAGCGCACCAACCCAAAAACACAATTATATACCCAGAAAGACGTGGCCTGCGGCCACTATTATTAGATTGCAACTGCGGATGGAAGTGATTAATGGAAGTAAAATACAAATCACGCGCACGCATACGATACAAAATTTAAGGTCGTGGCGCATACGCTACGCCAAGAATCCAGGGGTTCAGCGCCCCACAACCAGCCTGTTCATCCACCCCGAGTCACTATAGCTTTCCTAAGCAAAGGTAATCCTCGTGAATCTTGTCTTGCAGCCGCTTTAGCGCCTTTTGTCCGCCCTTGCTATAGAGAACTAGTATGTGCATATTAAAGATTCTAAATAAAGAATACACCTTGTTTTTTTATATATTATCTTACGCTTTTTAACCTATACTATTCGCTTAGCGACGCTGAAATTAAATAGAGGGTTACCCTTAAGGGCTTTAGGTAGAATCCTTGTTCAATCTTAAATTTCTTTTTTTAGAGACTCTTTGTCTCTTCAGTAGTTGCCCTCTCTAGAGAAAAACTTGATAACTTTTAAAGCAATAAGCTCTTAAAGGGTCTATTTACAGGTAAACCACCTGCTCTGTCTAAAGGCCAGTCTTTAGTTAGAGCTGCAAATGGTGTCTTGACGACTTGAGACGTTTATTAAATAGACATAGCATTTCGCCGCGTTGCGATACCACTGAAAATATAGAGTTGAGAGCGTACTGAAGCTCGCCAGCATCTGACTTGTTAATATAGCATATGTTAACTCAGAAGTATCTCAGCCCATCACGCTCGGCTTACTCTCCGCAAAACTAAATCTTAGCATAGCCTACTTTATTCTTGGCCGTACCATCCGTCAGGTCCCTGAAGAGGACCTCCTCGTCACCCCATATATGTAAAAGTATTGTGTAAGGTAGAATCTCGGCGATTGTGTCGGTTGGTAGGTACTTCTTTAGGCGGAACTTACCGGTATCGTTTTGCTTTAGGAGCCGTATTGTGCAAGGTTATTAGGGTCCGCTCTTGGCGGGTATTGTATCGGTACTAGCGGCGGCGCGCGGACGGAAGGCTTTAACATTACGGATTTGTAGATTTAAAGGGTTAGTGGTTAAAACTTGGATGACAGCTAGGAATAGGAAAGTAGTACTTATTATTAGTAGTCGCGGCGCGCAGCGTGCATCACGGTGGTTTGTTTGGCATATTAAACCCTTGATGCGGTGTTGTGGCCGTCTTTCGGGCTTGACGCGTTTTACGGGGGGAACCACGAACCCCGCACGTCGGGCACTTTGGTAGCGTCGGCTGACGCCGACTGCACATACTCGAAGCATCGTGATTGGCACATGTCTTGCTGGTGCACTTTGAAACATCTCTCCTCGAATTACAATGCGGAAAATGCTTTGTGGGATACGAAATGAGAAACTGAGGCAGGAAAGAAGCAACTACAGTAAGTTTGGTGGGGAGGAGATGATAAGTGCCATGTAGATGTTCGTGCCGTTGCACTGTGGAGGAATCACGTAGGCGCTATAAAGCTCTATAACCTAACACTACTTTGCGATACTTGTTTGCGGAATGTCAGCATTGCGAAAGCGGGAAGATGCCAGCTATTAATGGCGTCATGATGTACCTAGATGTCTCTAAGTACCGCTGGTCCGTGCCCCAACACATCAAAGATTTGCACGACCGGACGCCGGTTTCGCTCCTAGCTGTACACTTGATAGCACTCAAGCGTATCCGAATTCGTGAAGCTGGTATGGGTATGAAATCTGTTAGCAATGCGGACTTGCACTTGCACCCATAATTACATAATCTCGGAGCGCCTCGAAGTTTGTCCCAGTGATTGTTCTTCTCGACAATGGCTCTGTCAAAGGCCAACTATCATTTCCCCAAACCATCTTGGCCGACCCCAGGCTCCCACTTCTTCTCGTCGTAGGGCTCGTCACCCCGGATGCGAATGCCTTCTGTGCCATCCACATATCATGGACACAGTTCATCAATACACGCGGTCTTGCGCAACGGGCGGTCGCTCACTTTCGGGTATGTTCACGACGACAATAATACGGTCTCGGCATGTAAGCCTAGGCAAGATATCGAAGATAGGGTGATGTACACCGGGAGATACAAATGCAAATCCAGCCATATCGGGTGATGGTGCTGTCAGCGCCTTCGTTGACCCAGGGAAGCCGATACATGAGAGGCTGAGCTCCTGTGTGATCCAACTCTCACTTTGATCTAAGCTTGTGATGATGTGCTTAGCACCTTTTCGGGCGATTCCTCAGGCAAGGGTTCGGGGAGACTGGACCCGCTCCACAGTAACTGGTTCGGTGGCATCGTCATGAGGAACTTCTACTTCTGCATGCTCGTGAATATCGCCCTGCTGGTTTTCGTCGGCTGCGTCGGCTGAATCACCTCTAGTTGACGCAAGGCGAGCCTGGCGTTTTCGTTGCCCTACAGCCAGTTGGGATAACACATACCAAGAAAAGCCGTGAGCGTCGCAAAATATCTGCGCGTACGCGCTTCCTTTCAGCAGCATCTTCGTTAATGTCGGGAATGGCGACCGCCGGAGGAGGCCTGCTTCTCCTTAGTCGGGTTCGGGGCCGACTCTTCCCAAAAACCTGGTCGTCTGTTTGTTGCTATGCATGTACATCTGCTGCTGTCACCATGAGACTGGTCGCATCTGTCCGGAAATGTCTCTAGAAAACGGATTCGGTGGGAAGTGTGACCGTCCCATCGTTTGCTCAAAGCATCGAAAGTTGCAAATAACACGTGTGAAAACAAGATGTTATCGCACTGTGTTAACGTGCGTGATACGCGAGCGCTGCAGACAAGCGAGCGCCGCACTTGTTTTTTCACATACAATCCTGAAAGTCTACCCTTGTTAAAATCACTAGATGTCAATGAAAATTTCTGAAAATCTACAAATAATATCTTCATAACTGATTATTATTATAATTATATAATACTACTTGCTGACTTATTTAACTCTTAAGAAGCGGCACATGCGCTCAGGGTTATATATGTAAATAATGTTTAAATTATATTTTCATTACTTAATATTATTTATATAATTATAAATAAAATGTATCTCTCTTCTTGAAGTCTGGATAGTTTATATCTCAAGTTACAAAAGTTTTAATTAAGATTTAGTGATTTTAGGAAGGGGTGTATTTTTAGGGTTATATATGAAGAAATAAGTGCGGCGCTCGCTTGTCTGCAGCGCTCGCTTATCACACACGTTAGCATAACGGATAACATTCTTTTGTTACAAGCTGAAGAATGCGTGTCTGCAGAAGTGCTCCTTAGCAAATTCCGTGCTAAGAGGGCCCGCGCACAGTGCCAAGATCCCACACACCTTCCTTGCGGCGTCGTCATCCGCTAGCTCCGTTGTCGCTCCCCTCACTTTAACTCATCCAAAACCCGACGCAAAAACTCTAACACATCCTCAACAACCTTCTTCGCATGCGTATAGTAAATACCTAAATTGTCATCAGCGCCACTTTCAACCGGAGACTCATCCATCGCCGAACTCACCATGCCCACCCCTCTCATAAATCTTCAAATGCGCCCCCGGCAAGATCCGCTTCACAACCATCGAACTCCCTTCCGCCGGCATCCCCGCATCACTATCCCCATGCAGCATCAATACTGGGCCCTCTCCGCCACCAACTCCTCCAACTC